>Ga0114959_10004767_pt1 | contig 10298 bp, 4 predicted proteins | sample C_130625_EF_Meta_FD_87317 | JGI IMG/M metagenome (GOLD analysis project Ga0114959, IMG submission 87317) | Freshwater microbial communities from Lake Croche, Canada to study carbon cycling - C_130625_EF_MetaG | ecosystem: Environmental > Aquatic > Freshwater > Lake | place: Lake Croche, Canada...
AAATACTGGTGCGACTGGTATTACTGGTGCAACTGGTACAACTGGTATTACTGGTAGCACTGGGTCAACTGGAAATACTGGCGCAACTGGTAATACTGGTATTACTGGTGGCACTGGCCCAACTGGTGCATCAGGAAGTGTGGGCCCAACCGGTGCAACTGGCAGTACTGGCAGTACTGGTATTACTGGCAGTACTGGTAATACTGGACCAACTGGTGCAACTGGTAATACTGGCGCAACTGGTACAACTGGTATTACTGGCAGTACTGGTAATACTGGGCCAACTGGTGCAACTGGTACAACTGGCAATACTGGTAGTACTGGTCCAACTGGGCCTGCAATTATAGTAAAACAACAGGGAATTTGGATATCAGGAAGTACCTATAATGTAAATGATGGTGTTGTTCACAATAACCAGGTATATATTTGCATATCAGCAATTAGTTCTGATGTAAATATACCACCCTCAGACCCAAATCATTGGGCTCTTCTTAGTGGACAAACTGGGCCTCAGGGCATTGCAACAAATACTGGTGCAACTGGTATAACTGGAAATACTGGCTCAACTGGAAGCACTGGTAGCACTGGACCAACTGGATGTACTGGCTCAACTGGTCCAACTGGACCCCCAATTATTACAACATATATCCGTGGTGGGTGGTCTGCTACTTATACATATACTCCAAATAATACAGTTACATATAATGGTTTATATTATATATGTTTAGTGACATCAACAGATGACCCCCCAGATTCATCACCAACACATTGGGTTTCTCTTAATGGGCCAATTGGTGCTTCAGGAAGTACGGGGCCAACTGGTATTACTGGGCGCACGGGCCCAACTGGTGATTTGGGAAGTACTGGTCCAACTGGAATTACTGGTCCAACCGGAATCACTGGTCCAACCGGAATCACTGGCCCAACCGGAATTACTGGTTCAACCGGAATTACTGGCCCAACTGGAATAACTGGGCCAACCGGAATAACTGGTTCAACCGGAATTACTGGTTCAACCGGAATTACTGGTCCAACTGGAATAACTGGGCCAACCGGAATAACTGGTTCAACTGGAATTACTGGATGCGCAGGACCAACTGGTCCAACCGGAATTACTGGAAGTACAGGTTCAACTGGTTCTTCGGGAAGCACAGGGCCAACTGGAATTACTGGAAATACTGGCTCAACTGGCATTACTGGAAGCACTGGCTCAACTGGTATTACTGGAAGCACTGGCTCAACTGGTATTACTGGAAGCACTGGCTCAACTGGCATTACTGGAAGCACAGGTTCAACTGGTATTACTGGAAGCACTGGTCCAACTGGAATTACTGGTGCTTTGGGACCAACTGGTGCTTCGGGAAGCGTGGGACCAACTGGTCCGCCTCTAATAGTAAATACTAGTGGTACTGGTTCAGTTGTTTTAACAAATAATAATAGTTTATTTTATAATAATTTATTAAATATTAATAATTCTACTAGTGCTTTGGGGATCACTGGTCCAGTTATTAATGTAGGAACTGATATTATTCCAAATGTAGATAATATATATTCATTAGGAGCAACTGGTGCAAAATGGAAAGAATTATATTTGGGCCCTGGAACAATAAATATTCAGGGACCAAGTGGTAGTTCAGTAGTTGGAACCATTGGGTCTAATTTAAATGGCATTATATATACAAAATCTGGATTTGCAACGCCATATATTAATATTGGACCAAATATTGATGCAAATGCCCCATATGGAACAATTGGTGGATGGCATCTATATGGGACCGGCCCAACTGGCCAGCCTTTTACAGACTTATATGCTCAATTAATAAATTTAAGTGGGTCTGGATTTACTGGGCCAAATTATTCATTGATATCAAAAGATAGTGGAATAACTGGTGCTTCAGGAAGCGCAGGTCCAACTGGACCAACTGGCCCAAAATCAATAAATTATGCAAATGTAGTGTATACAGGATTTAGTGGTCCAAATCTACAAAATGGAGCAACTGCAGCATATTATTTAAATGGTCCGTACTTGGGTGTTAATTTACCAAATACAAATGGACCGACCGGCTCTATTATGATTAATTCATCCATTCAATATATGTCCCCTAATGGAATAAATAATATGTCTGCATCTATTATTAGAGGAATTACTGCAATTGGTATGAGTGGTACAAATTTTGATTCAAATAATTATACAAATATTGCGTGCACTATAAATGGTATATCAAATACAGATGTATTGTTTCCAGCCGATTCTTCGCCATATACTGGAATAGGGACATCATTATGGCTAGTTTCATCTAAAACATCAGTAATTGGGGTCAATACAGCATATGGACCAAATGGACAAACAATACAAATTCAAGCTATTGATACAATAGCAACCAATACTCAATATTATTATGGAATTAGAGTATGCCATGATAATCCAGGTGGTGCCACACAAAGCGTGTATTATTATCCAATTAAAATGACATCAATACAATTAATTTAAATAAATAAATAATAGTAAAATACAATTAATATTTTTTTTGAAAAAATAGATTTAAATAATATAGTAGTAAAATACTATAATAGTAAAATATTAAAATAATGAATATTATTGTTTCTGCATTTATTTCAAATGGAAATACTCATAGAAGTATTGAGACATATATAGAATATGGAAAAAAATTAATAAATATACCCATTAATAAAATTATATTTATTGAAAAAAAAATATATGATGAATATTTATTAAACCCAGCATTTATAACTGATGAAATATTATTAAATACAACATTTATATTTATTAATCGGGAAGATATGTATTTATACGAATATTATGACCAAATTACTAATTTTAATCCAATAACAACTAATTCAGAAAAAGATACTATTGATTATATGTTTATTCAGTGTTATAAAACCGAATTTATGAAAAAAGCAATTGAGTATAAATCTACTAAATCAGAATTTATAGATTATCAATTTATTTGGTTAGATTTTGGGATTTATCATATAATTAATAATGATGATTTATTTATACAAATAATAAATGTATTGGAGAGTAATAATATATATAATTGTATCAGAATAGCAGGTGGATATTATATTGAATCGGATATATATAGACAAGTATGTTGGTTTTTTTTAGGTGGTATATTTGGGGGAAGTGCTAATAAATTATTAGAATTTGCAGATTTAATGAAAAAAAAATGTATTGATACTATTCAAAATAAAAAAACAATAACATGGGAAGTAAATTTATGGTATTTAATATATTTAGAAAACCCAGATTTATTTTCCAGATATATTGCTAATCATGATAAAAATATGATTATTGATTATGTAAGAGAATTATAATTAACAAATTTTTTCTAAAATAGTTAATCCATTATTATTTGTATATTTTTTTTTCAATATCCAATTTGAATTTTCTAATAAAAATTCATCAATTGCCCTCCCCAATCCTTGTAATATTTCATTAATTGGAAAACCAGAATCAATAGATTGTTGTTCTGCATTCATTCCACATCTAATTGTTTCGCCTTCAAATTCATCAACAGTTGTATCATGCATAACTATATATTTATTAGAAATTTTACTAAATTTAGCAAGTTCTCTTTTAAGTTGGCCATATATATGCCAAGTATCTATAAAAACCAAATCAAATGTATTATCATTAAAATCTAAATCTAAGCAATTAATCCATTGATATTTAATATCAATTGGTAATTTTTTTGTATATTCCAATAATTCATTAATATTGCACTCTTGTAAATCATTTAAAAATAAAAATTTGCGAGTATCATTATTATCTAATAACCCATTTACAAATGCCCAGCTAGATACAACACCACGCACACCTAATTCAAGCACTGAATTGCATTCCGTTGCTAATTGATATAATGTGGGCAAATGTTCATTTATATCACTTGGAAGCTCACATAATAATTTATATTTATTAGATTCTAATATTTTTTGATAATTTTCAAAATCTTCTGTGCTCATATTATGGCAAGAAATAATACTATTAATAATTATTTTATTAGTACAGCAAGATAAATAATTATAATATATACCTATATAATTACACCCATAAAAATTATTATTTTTAATAATTTTAATATCTGATTGTTGCATTAAAAAGTATGCAATTGACACATCGCATGCATATAATAAATTAGTTATATTATTATTTTCACAAATAATTTTCCAGCTATTTTGTAAATTCTCAAAATTTGGATATAGCTCTTCTAATATGGGATTTGTTAATATAAACCCAGCACCACCGGAATGAAAGTATATATCATTATTACCAATTTTTCTTAAAGCACCATGTCCTCCAATATATAACTTTTCATTACTATTAAGAGTATCTAAATATATTAATAAATTATTTATATTAATAAAAGTATCAGTTCCACAAGTAAATATAAATTCCGAATTATAATTTTCATATATATATTTTAATCCAAAATATTGTTTCCAAGAAGCAGATTCATAATCATTATTTACCTTTGGCAGATAAATATATTCTTCACCAATTAAATCAGTTTTTTCTTCACCAAAGAAAAATAATAATTTAACTCCCATATTTTTAGCAGTAGAGCCCCAAGTTTCATTTATTTTTAATATTTCATTTTTATATTTTTCAATTGTTGGACACGCAAATATATTTATTATTAATTTATATGTTTTTTTTAATGTATTTGAAAATTGTTGTTCATAAAATTGTTTTTTTTTATTAAATTCTTCTCCCATTTTAGTATTTGTTTTGCAAATATTATATATATGGTCAATAATTTTTGATGGTGAAATAATATTATTTGTTTCAGAGTATATATTGCGCGCAGAAATATAATATGCATATAACACATTCATATATAATTCTTCATAATATTCATCAGCTAAATTATTTTCTATACTGTATAATACTTTTATACAACAATCATAGCATTCTTTATAATACTCAAATTTTAAATAATTATTAATAATTAAATAATAAATATAATGTAAATTTGTTGTTGGATGAATAAAATTATTAATTATTTGGCCATAGTCTCCATAACTTTTCTCAAAATCATCATAAAATTCATCTAAAACTTCTAAATAATACATTTCTTCTCCATGTCCATATCCTAATATTGTTGTATCAATAAAAATTTCATTTAATCGATTTAAAATTTTTATGCCAATTTCTTTTTCTGTTATAAATAAACCACCACATACAACATATCTATATTTTCTATAATAATCTCTCTTATTATTTTTATATTTTTTATCATTTACATTTAAAATTTGTATATGAAATTTATAATCATTTATATTTAAAAAATCTAAAAACATTTGAGGATTGTAATTTTTGCAAATTGCTGAAAAATTTGCACCCAAATTTGTTCCATCAATCCAACCAAAATGACTAGTATTAAATGGATTTGATTCTATTGTTTGTAATACAAAATTAAATTTATTTGAACATAATAAGTGAGATTCTGAGCAGGTTCTTTCATCTCTTGTTGGCCAGTATTCTTTTCTATTTTTTTTTACTAAATTAATATATTTATAACATTCAAGCTGTTCAAATTCTAAAACAATATATTTAGTAATTGAATCAAATTCTTTTCTAATTTCTTTTATTAAATCAATGCAATATGGGTCAGTATATATAACTAAATAGCACTCTGTTTTTAATAATGATGTCATATTATTAATTGCCGTTGATAATGGCCTACCTCTATTATTATATTTTGTCAAATCAAAGCAAGCAGTTGATAATGTACAAGTTGTATTCATTTTTATAAATATAATTATTGTATTATATGTATAAAATATAATTATTATATTATATGTATAAATATAATTATAAATAAATGCAATTGCTATAATGTCACAAAATATTGACCATATTTTTTATATAAATTTAAAATAATAATTATGAATTCTATTTCTTTTTATTGTATTAATTTTTTAGATGAAGAGAGAAAACAACGTATGCTTAATAGATTTACAAATTTTGGGCTTGAATTGCAATTTGTACCACCAGTATATATCACAGATGAAAGAGTAAATATTGAAAATGCAGATAAAAGAACTTGGTCTATTATGTTTCAACATTTAGATTCTATTCAACATTTTTATACAAATACAGATAATGAATATTTAGTTGTATGTGAAGATGATATATTATTATCTAAAAATTTTTTAAATGGTGTTAATAATGCAATAAATCATTTAATTGAATTAAATTTAGATATTATTTTATTAGGATATTTATTAAATATTAAAGGAAAAATAAATGACCAAGAACAAATTGTATTAAATCATGAAGAATATCTATTAATAAAACAAGATAAATATTATGGGTATTATAATATGCCATACCATCTTTGGGGTAGTCAAATGTATTTAATAACTAGAACTCATGCAAAATTTTTATTAGATAAATACACAAAACAATATGCAATTGATGGGCTTAATTTAGGTCGGCCATTTAATCCCGATTGGACACTTACAAAAGATGGAAATCATGCATTAATATATCCAATGCTGGCTTTAGAAGAAGGAGGGACAAAAACTGACCATATAGGACAAAATGAATTTCATCAATTATGTTTTGAATTAAATTATGACTCAAATACATTTATATAATTGCAAAAAAATATAAATAATTAAGCATTTTTAAATGAGTAAGCATTTTTAAATAATTAAGCATTTTTAAATGAGTAAGCATTTTTAAATAATTAAGCATTTTTAAATAATTAAGCATTTTTAAATATTAATCATTTTTAAATGAGTAAGCGGTATTGTAATAAATCCAGGATTTGAATCATTTTCTGAAAAAATAAAACATGCAATACCATTATTAATATTAAATCCAAGGCAATATTCTATTTTATTTTGCCTAAAACAAAATGGTGCACTATATTCAATTGGTCTTATATTTTTATTAAATACAACAACAGAATGATAATATACTCTTGGCTGACTATATTTTACAAAATGAGCAACAGCCCAAAATTTATTATTGTATTCAACAATGGAAGAAGACCCTCTAAATTTGCTAAATATAGTAGGCGTTATATTATATGATGTATGAATATGCAATTCATTATTTGATATATTTGCAATTTCTAAAGGATGCCATCCATATATAAAATTAATATTATTTTTAACTCCTATATTTGCTAATTTTGCAGATTCTGGAATAAAAATCCAATTTTTTTCACATTCTGAATTATTTGGAGATTTAATAGGAATAATATTATATATTTTTTTTTCTTTATAATTATAGTTTCCTATAACAATATCAATATTTTCATTATTTGTGCTATTTTTTGATGATGCTGTCATATATGTCTCATTTTGAAAATTAAATATTCTCACATCTTCTAATCCTTCAATATTTTTATCAAAAAATACACAATCTTCAAATAACAATTTTGGCTCTCCTATTGGTAAATAATATTTATCTAAATAAACAACTGCATTTTTAGTCACAACTTTATTATTTGAATGCCTCATATGATAATATCCATTTTCATCAATAGAATAATTTACTAATCGAATATTTAATATATATTGTTGTTCGGATAATGAGTCTATATTTTTAATTAATGAACAAGATGATGGTGTATATTCTGCAAATGAATTAAAATTATATTTAGTATATACACCATTATAAGTTGAACTATCTAATGTTTCTATATAATAATGTAAATTATCCCATACATTATCTATACTATAAGGAATATTTTTATTAATATATGTAATTAATTCACATAGTGATTGTTGTCTTGTTTTGCATAAATAACACGATAAAATAGTATTTTCATAATCAAAAAGTCCATTATACACATCATTTTCTATAAATAATAATTCATTATGTGGAAATGGAATATTTTTACCTTTTAAATAATAATGATATGCCTTATAATGTTGAGATATAATTCTATAGTGATTGGTTAAAAAGTATAAAGGCTCGGCTCTATTTTTATTATATTCATATGCTTTATTCATCCAATATTCCATTTCATTTTCTTTATTAAGTGCTAAGTAGCACTTTGCAATTTGATAATGTGAATACCAAATTTCTTCAAACCAACCACCAAGTTCAATTCTTTTTGTATATTTTTCAATTGCGGGCTCAAGCTGCCCAATATCTTTTAATGTTTGAGCTAAATAAAAATGAGACCGGTCTACATTTTTATTTTCATTAATATCTTGATTAAGAAGTCTAATATCTCTTTCTGATTTATCGGATTTACATCCACCATCATTACAATCATCAATATAAATAATTTCTTGTGATATTTGGCCAGTCGAGTCGCCACTCCAATATTCATGAGTTGCGCCAATACATGTCCAATCATAAGAAAATTTAAGAAATCGCATATTATAATATATAATATTGCCATTTTTTTGAATAATTTTATATCCATTTTCGGTCAACTTAAAATTTTTAAATTCTTCAGATGCTTTTAATACCATATCTGCATCAATAACCATTGCATATGTTTGGTCAAGGTCCCAATTTAAATGATTGCAAAAATCTTTTGCGCGAGAAAAAGAAATAGAGCGATTATATCCAAAATTTTTAAATTCTTCTACTGTGATATTAAATGGTTTTCTATACTTTGTTAATATGCGAGTACATATTTCAACTGTATTATCAGTCGAACCAGTATCTAAAATACTAATTGCATCTACCATATATATAGAATTTTCTATACATCGCTCAATAATTTTAGATTCATTTTTAATCATTAATGTTAATATAATTTTATTATATGTATGCGCGGCTGGTATTGGTTCAACTATTTTTAAACTTTCTTCAATATTTGATATTATATTATCAACATCACTTAAAATATTATCAGGGAGAAATAATTTATTTTCATCTAATTCCACTTTTTCATCTAATTCCGCCTTTTCATCTAATTCCACTTTTTCATCTAATTTCGCTTTTTCATCTAATTCCACTTTTTTATATATTATTTTTTGTCGATATATATGAAGTAAATCTTTATGAATTATATTAAATTTTGATTCTAATAATAAAAAATATTTATTTGCAGAGTTATAAAAATTTGAAATAGTTGTTCCAATTTTTTCAAAATATAGATCAAGTTCAATACTATTTGAATCAATATGATCAATAAAATACTGAAAATTATATACTAAATTATTTGCCCACCATTCGCCAGCATCTATTGATTTTAACATAAAAATAATATTATACATTTTAATACCAATTATATTTTTTTTAACTCGGTCGCTTACAATAATCATATAATATGGTAAAAAATATTTATATTCTAATTGAACTGCAAATAAATGATGACCAATAAGATCAATTTCAGTTAAAAATACATATTCATAATATTTTTCAATAAATGAATAAAATGAATAGGCGATTTTATCCATATTTTTAATACAATAAAATTTAATTAATCTATAAATGCCATCAATTCTAGTGGCCTCTAATGTATGTGATTGTATTAAATACTGAATACCACAATCTTCTTGATTTTTTCTTGTATATGCATCATATATTCTTATACATGCTATATATTTTTCTTGAGACCAACCATTCATACTTAATAATTTTTGATATGTGTCAATTGCCTCATCATTTTTATGTAAATCAAAATAGCTATTTCCCAAATAAAAATAATATCTTGTATTATTTGGCTCATCAATAATTCCTTGTGTTAATAGTTCTATATCTCTCTCAAATTTATTAGTTTTTGACCCACCATCACCAATATCTAATATAAATAATACATCTTTTGTAATATTTATTGATTTTGCATTATTATTTACAGAATTACCAATATATTCATGTGTGACACCAAAATATTTATAGGTTCCATTATTTTTAACAATTCTAGTATTTAAATAATTAAAATTATCATCTCCTTGTAATATTTTATACTCGTCAAAATTTAATGATAGTATTTGATTTTTATCAAATTGGTCAATGCGCAAGACCATATCTGCATCTAATAATAGGGCATAATCTGACATACCAGCACTTGCACTAAGTGCAATATTTCTATTGTGAGAAAAATTTTTAAATAATTCAGTTATAATTTTGCCAGAAATATTTTTATTATTAAAATATTCTTGTATAATAGAAATTGTATTATCATTTGAACCTGTATCGCAAATACAATAACAATCTATAATAGGTAATACACTATCAAAAAGCCTTGTTATAATCTTTGACTTATTTTTAAAAATAAAAAAAAAAAAAATAGATGGCATTTTTTATAGGAAAAATTAAAAAAAAATAAGTTATTTAAATATACTAATTT
>Ga0114959_10004769_pt1 | contig 10296 bp, 8 predicted proteins | sample C_130625_EF_Meta_FD_87317 | JGI IMG/M metagenome (GOLD analysis project Ga0114959, IMG submission 87317) | Freshwater microbial communities from Lake Croche, Canada to study carbon cycling - C_130625_EF_MetaG | ecosystem: Environmental > Aquatic > Freshwater > Lake | place: Lake Croche, Canada...
TACGATTTTTGTTAATACTTTTTTTCATTATATATTAATTAGATAAAATAATAATTTTATTTAAATAATATAAATTATTTTTAAATAAATAATTAAAATTTTAATTTTAATAATATATTATTTTGTAAAAAAAAAAATATATAGTAATACTTTAATATGCCATTAAAAATAAATTCAAATCAAGATTTATCAAAAAATAACAATTTATATCAAGAAAATATAAAGTATTCGTTTCATATTAATTTAACAAAAAATAGAAGCATTAACTACCCTAATTTAAATTATAATAATACATCTAATATTAGAGAGTTTAAGCATAACATTTTTTTATTACCGTATAATTTTCCTTATTATAAAAATTGCGGTAGTTGTTAATTAAAATTATTTAGGATTAATAATTTAGTTTTATAATATTTTTTTTTTTTGGTAAAAAAAAAATATTTGTTAATATTATAATGTCGGTAACAAACTTCTCTGCTGTTCCTATGTCCTCTTCTGTTCAACTCAATTGGACTTTTACTAGTGGTATCACCCTAATGGCTGGGCTTAATGATGAAAAAGCTGCATTTATCAATGTGATGAATGCTAATACTTATGCGTCTTCAACCATCAATCTATCTGCTAAAGATTTAGAGCGTGATCCTATGATTCACACCGATGCCTCTTACATACCATTAAAAGGTTCATATGTTGTTACAGGATTGACCAATGGTGTCAAATATATTTTCAAATTAGGTATTTACAACGGTAGTTTTGAAAATGTAGTTTATTCATCCTCTATTAAAAGCACTCCAGCCTCCGTTCCTTCCCCACTTGTATTATTGCCTGAATATTCAGTTCAAAGTTTGACTGATTCATCTTTTGTACAAGTCACCGTAAGTGCTATGGTTGCTCCCAGCGTCGGACTTCCTGTCGATTATATTGAGCTATGCGCTTCTAATGCTGATGATTTGACTGATGCTTCCAATGTTACATTTAGATTCCTTTCTAAGGATTTTAGTAATAATCAAACGACAGTTGGTGGACCAACAAGTTTGAGCTATAACATTAGTTCTGGATTATTTACTGCTGTTTTAAAATCTCCACTATCACTTGGTGTTACTGGTGGACTACTTCAAACTAGAAATTACGTTTTGACCGGACAAGCTTTCAACGCTGCAGGTGCTAGTAATGTGTCAAACGCCTTACTTCTCAACACATCAAATATGCCATCAGCTATGAGTATTACATCTATCACATCTGGTCAAAGTAACCAATTTACATTAAGTGTAAAACCAACAGGTGTTAACTCATATCCTTTGACATCAGTTACAGTTGAGTATTGGAGTTCAAGCGATGTTAATGCTATTCCTACTACTACTACCCAATCTGTATGGTCTACACGTGATAGTACCGGAAATATTAAACTTACTGATATAGTAATACCAGCATCCGGAACGAATGGCACCGTTTTGTGTGTAAACGTTTTTGGAACAAATATGTTCGGTAGTGGAAAGACCGCGACCCAAATGACATCAGCGACATTTAAAACTGTCGTCCCCGCAATTATTCCTGATATGTCAGTTATTGAGCCATTTGGTCCCAGCAGCGCCTGGTTGTTAACAGCTACCGGTCGTGTAAATGACGCAAGTGCTAGTACTATACCAAACGGTTATTTGAGAGTTGATATGTCAATGTCACAAAACTATTTTGCTAGTTTAACATACACTGCTTTATATAGTGTTAACTTTATGGATGGGTTGACATCGTTAGGAAGTGCTACAGATGCTAGTGCACAACCATTGACTGTTTCTCCTCTTAACACCAAATATGGTGTTAACTATATTCCTAAAGTATCTATTTCTACAACTTTACCACCAAGTATCGCACCTTATTGGTCATCATCCTTACCTTTGTCTTTGAACTTTGATTTACCAGCAGTTAATCTTAAAAATGTTCCACAATCTGCTCCACGTGATCTTGTTTACATGTCATTTAATGGTGCTAGCGACGCTAGTTATTGCGTTGCTTTATCTTGGGAAAAACCATTGTTAGATGGTGGTTCTGACATAACTGGATACTTAGTTCAATTATATAACAATACTGATAATCTAGTATGGGGTGGATACACAACTTCAATGAATCAGTTAATTAACTCCGCATCAACAGTATACAATGCTACTTTAGGTTTACCCGCCACAACACCAGGATCCTATCCAGCTAACGGCTCACTCTTAACTACTATGAATTATCACGCAAGTGTTACAGCAATCAACGCACAAGGTCTAAGTGAATCTGTTGCTAAATTATTTAACATTTATGTTATTGCTGCTCCCAAAAATCCTAGCTCACTCGCTTCTCTAGTTGATCCATCCATTAATATATTGAGCCCATCATCTGCTTTCAGAATAAAGGCTACATGGACCGCTCCTGCTATCACTGCCGGTTTTATTACTGTAGGATACAACGTATACACTTTCGATAAAAACAATGATCCTACATTCATGGGTAGAACTGCTAATCCAATTTATTACCTTGCTGCTGGTAACACTGCCACAACTTTGACATGGGGTGTTCAAACTATAGCTACGAACGCAAGTCAAAAACAGGTAACAAGTGCTATTGTCCCCACAACAGTAGCTTTGGCAAATATACCATCAATCACATTTGGTAGATTTGAAACAGCCGCAAATGGAAACGGTGTTATGTATTTCACAGTTAACAACGGAGGATCAGCTCTTAATGGTTTGCTTGTTTTCGTTGTTCCTGATGTAACTGCTGGTGAGCCTCAACTAGGTCCAACATCTGTTATTAGTCAACCAACCATTGTAGAACCAGTAGGTGGCAATATTGCTCAATATCAAGTTTCATTGCCATACCAAGTTCCTGCTATGAACCAATCTTATTTAATTGTTGCTAGCAATACTATTGGTTCTGGTTATATTTCAAAAAATTTGAATTAAAAACAATATATTATTATAATTTTTAGATATACAGAAGTTTTATTCAAATGAAAATAAAATAATAAACTTAATATAATTTTAAATAATTATATTAAGTACAATAAATGATACTAAAAAGTATTATATGAATAATAAATGCAAACTTGGAATATAAGTAAATGAAGTAATGTTAAAATATTTATTTTGAATAAATATTTTATTTTGTATTATGTAAGTTTTAACTTATTAATTGAATTTTATTGTTTCTTAGCTAATTCTTGATAATAATTATGTGGATATTGTAATTCTTTTTTTAGTGCTTTAGCTGGCACTACTGCTTCCTTGAGGCCATTGAAGCCATTGAAGTCATTCATGGACTGTCTAAAACTTTCACTTAGTTCTATACCGCCGTTAGTTGCTATATCTGTAATTGCGTTTGCTAAAGCAGAGTCGTTTAGTAGCATTTGTGTGCTTAAATCATCTACTTGTAGTTGTATTTGATCAGCTTCTAGTTCTACAGCATCAACTTCTTCTTGTAATTGTTCAACTTCTACTTCTACAGCATCAACATCTTGTTGTAATTGAGCAACTTCTGCTTCTACAGCATCAACATCTTGTTGTAATTGAGCAACTTCTACTTCTACAGCATCAACCTCTTGCTGTAATTGATCAGCTTCTACTTCTACAGCATCAACATCTTGTTGTAATTGAGCAACTTCTACTTCTACAGCATCAACCTCTTGCTGTAATTGATCAGCTTCTACTTCTACGGCATCAACATCTTGTTGTAATTGAGCAACTTCTACTTCTACAACATCTACTTGTAGTTGTATTTGATCAGCTTCTACTTCTACGGCGTCAAGATCGTGTTGTAATTGATCAACTTCAGCTTCCAAGACAGCATCTTTTATATGATCTTGTTGAATTTGGGCTTCTACGGCGTCAAGATCGTGTTGTAATTGATCAACTTCAGCTCCCATGATTGCACCTTTTATATTATCTTGTTGAATTTGGGCTTCTACAACGTCAAGTTCTTTTTGTAATTGATCAACTTCAGCTTCCAAGACAGCATCTTTTATATGATCTTGTTGAATTTGGGCTTCTACGGCATCAACTTGTAGTTCTAAATCCATATGTTCTTCTTTCATTTTTTCAACTACTGTTTCTAAAACAATATCGACACGTTTTAATTGTTCTATTTCCATTTTTAAATTATTTATTTCATTGTTTAAATCTAAAATTACTGTTTTTAAATTATTCATTTCACCAATTAACATAACTAAAGTTTCGGGTTGAACTCCAGCAGGTCCTTCGGGTCCAGCAGGTCCAGCAGGTCCTTGAGCTCCTTGAGCTCCTTGAGGTCCAGCAGGTCCTTGAGCTCCTTGAGCTCCTTGAGGTCCTTGAGTTCCCTGTTTGCCCTCAGGTCCAGCAGGTCCAGCAGGTCCAGCAGGTCCATGACAACCATGTTTTCCTTGGGGTCCTGGTAGTCCTTGTTTACCCTCAGGTCCAGCAGGTCCAGCAGCTCCATCAAGTCCATCAACTCCTGCAGGTCCTTGAGGTCCAGCAGGTCCAGCAGGTCCAGCAACTCCTGGCTCGCCTTTAGGTCCACTATGTCCAGGTTTACCTTGAGGTCCAGCAGGTCCAGCAGGTCCCATTAATCCAGGTTTACCATCAGCGCCTTGATGTCCAGGTGGTCCTTGAGGTCCGGCAGGTCCCATATGTCCTGGTGCTCCTTGTTTACCATCAGGTCCGGCAGGTCCAACAGGTCCAGCAGGTCCATCGACTCCGGTATCACCTTTAGGTCCAGCAGGTCCTACGTCACCCTTAGGTCCTTGAGGTCCGGCGGCTCCAACAGGTCCAGCGGCTCCAGCAGGTCCAAGAGGTCCTTGAGGTCCAGCGGCTCCGGCGGGTCCGGCAGGTCCTTGAGGTCCAGGAGCGCTAGATCCAAATCCAGCGGGTCCGGCAGGTCCGGGTGGTCCAGCGGGTCCTTGAGGTCCAGGAATATTAGATGATGGTCCAACAGGTCCTGCTGGTCCTTGTGATCCTTGAGGTCCAACAGGTCCGGCAGGTCCTTGAGGTCCGGCAGGTCCTTGTAAACCGGCAGGTCCTTGAGGTCCGATACCGGCGGGTCCTTGAGGTCCAGCGGCTCCAGCGGGTCCAGCAGGTCCTTGAGGTCCAACAGGTCCTTGAGGTCCAGGAATACTAATACCGTTTTGCCCTTGAAGTGCTAAACTGAAGGGACTTTGTTGAAATCCGCTGTATTGGCATTGTTGTTGAGGTGTCTGATCACGATATAAATATTGTGGTTGTCCACAGTCCTTGGATTGTGGCATAAATGAGCTAGGATATGTTATGTTGCCATTTTGTGGAATACTAGGACATGGGCAAGGTGGACAAGGTGGGCAATTAGACGCATTTCTGTTATTGTTATCTTGACAATTGGGGTTAGGAAAATTGACGTTTCCATTTGTACCAAATCTGTAGGTAGTGTTAGAAGGAGGGTGTTCTGCCATATATATATTTATAATATAAAAAATTTACGCCAAAATATCTTTAAAATTAAAACTTTCATATAAAATTTCAACTTCAATGGTAAAACTAAAATCCATATTATTAAGATCAATTACATTACCAAATTTATCTAAAATTTTAATATGTATTTTTTTTATATTAACAGGACCATTATATTTTCGTGTTTTTGTTAAAGGATTATTATTATTATCAATAATTAACGATAATTTACCATTTATCATTGGTATTTTTGCTAAAATATTTTCTTCCATGGAACTTTTATCAAAAAATACAATATTAGTACTATTTGTATTATATTGATAATCATTTAAAATAAAATATATATATCTATCACTACTACCATCAAATAAACCTTCAGAAAGTATACATTCACTTATTTCTAAATAATTAGGTAATCTAAATCCAAGAATCCAACCCGCAGCATTCATAACATTATCGTTTATATCTTCAATAAATGCTAAAGAAAAGGTTAAACTACAATCAATATCTATATCGTCTATTATTTCAAATTTAGTTTTAAAATTAAACGGATCTATAGAAAAACGAATATATTTTAATAAGTTATCCAGTCCAGATTGATAAAAAAATGTATTATTTAAATAATCTTGCAAGCTTTCATTATCATAGTTACCATCGTGTATTACAATATTATATTTTTCAATTATACCATTTAATTTAACACAAATTGAAAATGTATTATTTTTTTGTTTATGAGAAAATAAGTACCATACATTAGGTATTTCAATAGATGCTAATCTTAATGAAACAACATTTTTAATTTCACAAGGTAATAAATATTGAAAATCTGTAGAACTAGATGTGTAATAGTTATGACGGAAACAACTATTAAAATTGAAATTTTGTGATAATGTTATTCGTTTAATACTATTTAATTCACCAGGTGCTAATGAATTAGGAAAAGTATCTACAATAATATTTGTAATATTTTTGCCATTTAAATCAGGATTGACTCTACCACTTAAGTTATATGTAGGTTCATTTAATAAAGTTTTATTATTTATATCTTTATAACTAATACTAGGTTCTTTTGTATTAATATTTAAAATATTATTAATAATTATCTCATCATCTAATTTTTCAAATGATTTAATTTTTTTAATTTTGTTAACATAAAAATTAATTTTATCATTATCATCAAAGTTTATAATTGAATTATTATTATTATTATTATTATTATTATTATTATTAAATATGTTATAAATACATTTAACTATTTGATATGCCTTTAAATAGAAAGTATAAATATCATTTGAAAAATTTTGTTGAACTAATTTGCAATGATCATTAATTTTTGATATATTTTCTGGTGAATAACCGTTATTTATTTTAAATATATTTAATAAATCTTGATAATTATAATTATTAATATCTAAATCAATATTCATTTTTATATAAATTATTTATATAATACTAAATAATAATATACTAATATAATTAATGATTACTACATTATCGTTAACTGGAAAAAATTCATATAATAGGTTAACAATATCTGGAAAACAAAGTTCAAAAGAACATATTTCATTAGAAATAAAAAAAATAAAAATATTTATTTTAAATAATTTAATAATTCCTTTATTATCTAAACAATGGAAAGTATTAAATGAAAATTTGATATGTTTAAGTAGAATAAGCAAAAAAATAGATTATTATTATGATATTTATAAATTAGATGATTTAGTTATTTATAGAGAACTATTAAAAATATTTGACTTTGTTAGATTTCAAAATGATGAATTAGAAACTTTAGAAAAACAATCTTTAAATAATATGAATGTTTCAAATGTAAATAATCCATTAAATATTGTAAATATGAATTTAACAACTATGATACATAAAACACATACAATAATAAAATTGAAGCCAGAATATGAAATTTATGATTTAATTTTAGGAAAACCAAACAAAAAATCAGGTGATAATTATAATGAAGAAATAATTAAATATATTGAAAAATTATTATTAAAATGTGATATTAGTTTTAATAAAATAAAAGAAACTATATTAAAAAAATTTTGTGAATAAAATTAAATTAATAATTCTAATGTAAATTATATTATAATTATGTCCAATAATCAATTTACAGATACGATTTTACTAGATGTAGCATTTATGTCACAAGAGTTTACACAAATTCATATTGCTGGCATAGATAATCATATTATTGAATTAGATGAAATACCAGTAACAACTATATTGTTTAAACTATTATTTTATCCACATGGTGAAAATTTTGAACTGAATAATCAACTTGCTGCACTAACAAATAATAATCAAAATATTATAAGTTATATATCATTTTTACCTTGTTATAGAACTGTAAATTGCGAACCTTTTTCATTACTAGAACAAGTTATAGCATATATTGAAAAAGACTTATGTGTAACTAGAAATTGTTTTACCACAAATACATTAATAGAATTAAGTAAAGAATTAAGTGAAATTAAAACTTTAAATAATATTTGCTGGTCAAGCATCGCGCACACTTTATCATGGAGCGATATTGTTAATATAATTAAAAATGAAAAAGATAGTAGAGCAGTTGCGAATCCTCTAAGACACGCGTTATTGGTTATAAGTGTTGTATTTAAAAATCCTAATCCAAATATATTACCAATAATAATAAAATTTAGATATAAAATCGAAAATATTGTTGATCATTTATCTTAATTATTTAGGAATTATTTTTTTTTGTAAAAATAATAATAGTATTATAAATTATAATGAGTGTTATACCTGTATTTGGTTCTACAAATGGTGTTCAAGGTTCATCATTGCCTGCTAGTCTTGATGGGTCTTTAGAAACAGTTGTTGCTGTCATGTATAATTACTATGACCCTAATTTAATCAGTGATAATGCTGCTGGCGTTGTTACTAACAGTTCTAATAGAATCGTGTTAAATCCATATCTCGATGACATGAACATGGCTACTGACGCAAGTGCCATTTCATTAAATAAGTTTTTAAATATGTTTTATCCTACAAATTCGGGTTATTTTAATGTAAATCCAACTAATGCCAATAATCCAGCAGTGTTATTATCTAAACAAAGTTATACCTCGTCAAACAGTAGAAAAAATAATTTTTCTTTGACACAATTCTTACTTAGAGCTTACTGCACAAATAAAGGATTAAATGTGAATGATTTAGATCCTCGTATTATGATTCTTCTTCAAAAGGAAACATTCACTGCTCAATCCCTAGCAACCATTAAAGGTACTACTATTTCTATGTCTTGGGACGAGGTTGTTAATTCTTTAATTCGTTCAGGTGTTATGGATGCTTCCGGAACCGCAATTAATAAATCGACTGCCGCAGTGCCTTTATCAATTGTTCTAAATTATCATTCATTTGTATTAGATACTGATTTATCTATTAGATTTACTTATTTGGTTAATATTACTGGTTACACTTTACCAAGTTTACCTGCATGCCAACCAACTTATAATTCAACTTATAATTAGATAAATGTTTAATATGGTATAATATAATTCAATTATAATATATCATATAATTATAATGTCTTCAAGACGTGTATTTTCAAACGATAGAGATTTAAATTTTTCTGAATATAATACTATAATTAAGGGAGAACAAATATATAAAAATATAAAATCAAAAGGTTCCAATATTAGAGATAAAAATTATACAATAGTAAATGATCAAGGAGTAAATTTTTTAGATTATCAGACATTTTTAACTCTAACAAGAGCGTACTTTAGATATTATACTCCACCAGGTTTAAGACGCGAAGCTCCTTATTCTATAAATGATGCCAAAAAAAGTTATATTTGCTATAATGATGTATTATCACATATAAATAAATGTGATTATTGTTTACATTGTAACAATAAGAATAATCTTTATGAATGTAAACACTTAAAAAATATATTATATCCTTATGGCAAAATATTTAGAAAATTTGAACAATATGATAATGGATTTTCATTTCCAACTAAACTAAATTTTTCAGCCTGTAATAATAATTGTGATTTTAAGTGTGATGATAGTTTGAGTGATAATTTAAGTGTTAGTTTGTGTGATAGTTTGAGTGATAGTTTGAGTGATATTTCAAGTGATATTTCAAGTGATATTTCTAGTGAAGTACCTATAACAAATTTAAATAAAAAATGTAAAATAGTAGTGCCTCAACCTACAGTATCACCACAACAACCAGTTATAGTTCAAATGCCTATATTTTATAATGAAAAAAAACCTGAAATTAACGAAAAAGACGAAGTTAATAAACTAATAGATAATATAAATTGTTGTGATAATAAATGTCTTGGTATTCGTTGTTGTATTTATTGTGCAAAAGGGTATTGTTGTACCCGTTTAAATATATGTAATCTAGATAAAATAAATGAAATCAAAAAAACGAATCAAATACAACAAGATTTACTAATAAAAAGACAAATGCCGCCAAAAATTTTTAATCGTTATATAGGTGTAAACGACCTTACTCCAAACAATATTATTCCAAAAAAATTTACATAAAATGACTATAAAACAAATTATAATTATTAAATAAAAAAATTGAAATGAATATAAAGAAATAAATAAAAGATATATTATCAAAACAAAATGGTGAAAAACACAGCTGGCGGTAATAAGGCTAAAGGTTACGCTCGTAAAAATTTTGCTAAAAAAGAAAGTCCATTAAGAATTTCTGAAGATGAGTTAGAAGTATACGCACAAGTTTCTAAAGTTCTTGGAGGTTCTAATTGTCATGTAACTACGTTAGAAGGAACAGAGCTACTATGTCATATTAGAGGTAAATTTAGAGGTCGCGGAAAACGTGACAATTTTATTGGAAATGGAA
>Ga0114959_10004770_pt1 | contig 10296 bp, 7 predicted proteins | sample C_130625_EF_Meta_FD_87317 | JGI IMG/M metagenome (GOLD analysis project Ga0114959, IMG submission 87317) | Freshwater microbial communities from Lake Croche, Canada to study carbon cycling - C_130625_EF_MetaG | ecosystem: Environmental > Aquatic > Freshwater > Lake | place: Lake Croche, Canada...
AAACTGAAAATCAGTATTTTTGCGTCCCTAATCTTTTAGGAAACAAATTCCTCCTTAGCTCAGTTGGTTAGAGCATCTGACTGTTAATCAGAGGGTCGCCCGTTCAAGTCGGGCAGGGGGAGCCATAATGGACAAGAGACTAGAAATAGTCTCTTTTTTATTTTTAGAATCTTCCAAATCTTACTGGTATTGATTAAAACCTGAACAAGTATTGAGAAGGGAGTAGTTGCAACTCTTCCTTTTTCCAAAACGACTTTTTCAGAAAAGATGCAACTAAGAATTTTGTGTTTTGTTTTCCCTTAGGACTTCCTGTAAAACGATAGAAGTATTGCTTTATACCAAAGTTTACAATGACTCCAATATGATATAAAGTTAAAAATATCTTACATAATGTATGAAATACATTACATAAAGAAAAGAAAACATTACCTTTGAGAAAATTTAATTTTATGACAAATAAATTATTATTACCCAACAGGTTCAAAAAAATTGGATGGTTCATACTTATCCCGGCTTTTATTGCTGGGGTTATATTAAGCATAACGGGTTATGAGGCGAACTGGCTTCAAACAAATGTATTTGCAATTGTAAACAACGAGTTTTTTGGGAAAACTCTATACTTTCAATTTGTTGAAATAAACATAACCAACACTGCTGTTGGTGTTTTATTTCTTGGTGGTGCTATGCTAGTGGCTTTTTCAAAGGAAAAAACCGAGGATGAATTCATTGTCAATATCAGATTAACCTCTTTGTTATGGGCGCTATTGGTAAATAATATTTTGCTTTTAATTGCTTTCGTTTTTATTTATGGAACAACATTTTTTTCTGTAATGGTCTATAATATGTTTACTGTATTGATAATTTTTATTCTAAGATTTAATTATCTATTATATAAAAATTCTAAAACGGTAATTGATGAAAAATAAAATAAAAATTGAAAGGGCTATTAAGAATTTAACTCAGGAAGATTTGGCAAAAAAAGTTTCAGTAACAAGGCAAACAATAAATGCTATGGAAGCCAATAAATATGTTCCTTCAACTGTATTGGCATTAAAAATCGCCAAAATATTTGAAAAGCCTGTTGAGGAAATATTTATTCTTGAGGAAGCTGATTAGCAAACCCAATAAGATTTGTTGCAACTTTCGTCATTAAGGGGAGCTTTAAAAGTAAACAGCTTATAGACATCAATGTTTGTAAGCTTTTTTTATGTCCCTAATGTTGCCAGTCGCAAAGTAAAAAGTTTAAACATGTCAATTTTTGTAAGTTTTTTTGATCTAAAACAGTCTCCAAATTAACTCCCATATAATATTTTATAAATTGAAAATCTTCCGAACAGAGTCTTTAGCCTGTGGAATTTCCCATATTTTTTCACTATTAATTAATAATAATTTAACAAAAAATTAATTAAAAAAAATATAAATTTTTAAAACTGTTAATATATTTAACATCATAAATTAACAAAAAACAACTAAATAAAAACTAAATTATGAAAAAAATCAAATTATTATTCTCAATTCTATTTCTGGTTGCAACTTCAGCATTTGCTCAGTATGGACATCGATTGTACTTTATCGATTCTACCTCCAACGAAGTATTTAACGACGGTGCTGTTTCGCGTTATGTCACTATAAGTGGAAAACCGGCAACAGTAGCTGCAGGAACAGTAAATACATTTAGTGCTTCAGGTGCTTCGTTCAGCCGAGGACGTTTTATGCAGTGTGATTATTCAGGAAATACTTCTAGTAATTTAAAATACACTATTTATAACGTTGTGAACGGCACCACAATTGAATACCCTGTAAGGTTAAACTCTCTCTGTGATCAAACAACGAAGACATTTACTCTTTCAGGAAGAGTTGAAACCTCAACAAACCTCGGAGATGTATTGTTTCTAAAGACGAGCAGTGCAGGTATGATATCTTCAGCAAGAGCAATAGATATTGGCGGTGATGATGAAGCTCTTTGCACAAGGCAAACAAGGGCTACCAATGGCGCTTTCTATACATGCGGTACAACTAAAGCAACAGGAACAACAACACCAAGAGCATTCATTATGAGTCACAACAGCGATGGCTCTACTATAAATTGGCTTAAAATAATAGCTAATCTGCCCTGTCCTGCAGGAGCCATTGGTAATGCTGAAGCTACTGCTGTAATTGACGAAACAAATACAGGCAATGTAATAGTTGTGGGAAATGTTAGTAGTGGTACTTGCCAAAATGCATTCATCGCTAAATATTCAAGTACAGGCGTATTTCTATGGCTTAACCTTCTTGGTGCCTCAACAGCTTCAAATTTCAACCTTCAAAACATTCGTGCCACTGACGTTTCTCAGGAATTTGTAATTACAGGAGAAGGAACCAATCCCACAACAGGCAGACGCTCCATTTTACTAGCAAGAATCAACACGTCTGGTGCCTCAGCCTCCTTTCTATGGAGTCGACTAATTGCTTCAAATGGCAGTGCAACTAGTGTCATTAATTCTCAGCGAGGCAATGATGTAGTAATGCGTAAAACTTCTGCCGGTGCCATTTCATATTATGTTGCAGGAGTTTCAAATTATACTTCCGGAACTTCTGACGGAATGTTGTTGCGCACTGACGCCACAGGATTGCCTGTTTACATTAAGGAATATGCTGGGACTAATAACGAATCTTATAATGCCATTGATATGTACTATTCAACCGGTGCCATCGGAGAAGGTGTATCAGCTTTTGGATCTTATGATTACCGAAATACCAGCACTACAGCTACTACCGTAAAAAGGAGCTGGTATTCCAAAACCTATTTCAACTTGGCAAGTGGATGTAATGAATTAGCTGATGCTGCTACAAATATCCAATTTTCAATGACGCCTACAGCATTCACTCCTGGTCTTTCAGGTACATGGATTCCTAACACTTTTAGATACTCAAGCGTACCTGAATTAAATCTTATACTGTGCTGGTCATCTTCAATTGCATCAGGTTCTAATCTGCGCTTAAGCCAGAGTGATTTGAATGAATCAATGCTTGTTTCAAAGAATGCTAAAATTTATCCTAACCCATCATCTTTTAGTAATGATGTAACATTATCTATTTATTCTGAAACAGAAGATGTAGCGACCGTGCGCGTTTTTGATGGAATGGGAAGGATTTGCCTATCAAGAGAGTTTGCTGTTATTCAGGGTTCTAACGAGACTAATTTAAGTATAAAGACGCTTAGCAGTGGATGCTATTTTGTATATATTAATACATTAAAAGGAAACGCTCAAAAATTGCGCTTAATCAAAAATTAAAGTTTGAATAATATAATCATTCCGGAGAAATAAATCATTTCTCTTTTAATTTTTTAGTAGTTACATACCCAATCATCGCAATATAGTTGCAACTTTCATCAATAAGGTGAGCAGACAGAAGTCGATGATTTACAAGGGTTCATGAATTTTAATTCATGAACCCTTTTTCATTTTAAAGCTCTCTTTGCCAGATTCTTGCCAAGTTTTGGAATTAAGAGATGGGTTTTATCCCAACTAAACGAGATGTTGTTAAACAAATTTTATGTTTCAGGCTGATTGCTTAAAAAGCAAGCCAATATTATAGACGAAAGAAGCAAATATTTTTAAGCATTTAGTTTTACAATATGCCTGAATAGTTAATAAATAAAAAGATATAGAAACCCACTGATCAACGTAAAATTTAACAATTAATTAACAAGATTTATTTTTATTTTAACAAAAGATTAATTAATTATTTGTATATTCCCTTTTCTTATAAATATTTATAAAGAAGCTTTAATTTTGGGAAATATAATTTTTTAATTATAAAACATATACTATGAAGAAGATTTTTCTGTCTTTTTTCATTCTAATTTTAACACAGTTGACTTTTTCGCAATCGATTTCATCTTTTGTTACTCCGGCGAGCGGAGATTTTTTTATAAGAGCGACTGGGTCCTTATCATGGACAATGGGTGAAACTTGTACAGAACTGCTGACATCGCCCAATAACAAATTATCCCAAGGTTTTCAACAACCACCAATCAATTGCTCCCCGCTCTCTTTAGCACCATCAAGTATTACACAAACATTGGTAAGTAATGTATGTGGAGCCAAAGTGTATAGATACACTGCGGCGCTTACATCTAACGCTATAGGATACATGTGGACCTTACCGCCAAGCGTAGGTGGTGTTACAGGAGTAGTGCTAGATTCGGGATTCATTAACAATTCCAGAGTTATCAAGGTGCTATATAGTTCCAATTTAGCTGCTATACCGGGAGATTCCCTTTGGGTTAGATCTTACAATACTTGTGGTTATAGTGCAAACAAATCAGCCAAGCTAACCAATTTGTTACTTACTACTCCTATTCCTGCAAGTGTTACCATAACTTCTGTTCAAACAAATGTGTGTAATGCCAGGATATACAGATATACCGCTCCGGAATTCCCTGCAGCAACTGCTACAGCAGCGACAGCAACAGGATATTTATGGATTATGCCGATAGGTTTGGTGGGTGCAACAGGTAGCTTAGATTCAGGTACCTTAACAAGCAAAGTCATCAGAATTATTTATTCAAGTAATGCTGCAGCCGGTGTTGGTGATAGCATTAAATTGGCATACACTTCCTCATGTGGCGCAGGTACTGCAAAAGCAGCCAAGCTAACCAATTCGTTACTTACTACTCCTATTCCTGCAAGTGTTTCCATAACGTCTGTTCTAACAAATGTGTGTAATGTTAGGATATATAGATATACCGCTCCAGTATTCCCTGCAGCAACTGCTACAGCGCCGGCACCAATAGGATATTTATGGACTATACCGCCGATAGGTTCGGTGGGTGCAACAGGGAGCTTAGATTCGGGTACTATAACTGGTAGGATTATTCGAATAAGATATACAAGTAATAATTTGGCCTCAGTTGGCGATTCTGTAAAAGTAGCGTATACTTCCACATGCGGTGTGGGGCTTCCCAAAGCAACAAAACTTACAAATACGGCTACTATTGCACCGGCTGCTCCAACAGCAATAACTATGCAATTAGTCTCCGATATTTGCGGTGCAAGAGTGTACAGATACATTGCACCTAATCTTACAGCTGCAACAACTACCGCGGTAGCTCCTAACGGTTGGGAATGGACATGGGTAGGTTTGCTGGCATCAACTGCAGTCATTGATTCGGGAACTATATTCAGTCAAAAAATTAAATTGAGATTTGCAAACAATACTGCAGCTGCCGTTGGCGATAGTATGAAAATAAGGTTTACTACTCCATGTACAGCGCCAACAATATTTAAAGCCGTTAAGTTTAGCAATCTGCTAAATGCAACGTGTCGTTCTGCATCGATTGCTAAACTTAACACTCATGTGACTACAGAGAATACACACAGAAAACTTGATGCGACTATTTCCCCTAATCCAAGTACGGATTGGTTTCAAGTTTCAGTTCAAACAATATCAGAAGAGCCAATTACTATTCGTGTTTTTGATATGCAAGGAAAAGTATTAAAGCAAATAGTATACCCAACAGGAAATGAATTCAAGATTAAAGCATCCTGGATTCCGGGAGTTTATTTATTAGAAATAATGCAGTCGAAACAAATAATACTTAAAAAGTTAATCAAACAATAGTTTCGGTATTGAGGTGTTTGTTGATTTATGGTATTTAATGTTTCTTTTGTTCAAACAAAGTTTATTCTAAATTTTTTTATAAGTCAATTAATTTAAGTAAAAAACAAAATAAATAAGATATGAAAAAAGTAGTCTACAACTTGCTCATGATTCTTTGCATTTGCCTTTCATTTGTACTTCGGTCAGCGGCACAGGCACCATCATCCATTCCTTATCAAGCAGTAGCCAGAGACGCTGGCGGTGTTATTGTCCCAAATCGTCCAATCGGTTTGCGAATTAGCATACATGATAATACGTCGTCCGGCGCGGTAGTTTACTCAGAATCCCAGTCAGTGACAACTAATGTTTTGGGATCATTTACTGCCAATATCGGTCAGGGTACATCACTGTCAGGCGCATTTAATACTATCAATTGGGGAGGCGGCTCTAAATTTATCCAGATAGAAATGGATATTTTGGGCGGAACTGCATATGTAGATATGGGAACTAAGCAAATGCTAAGTGTGCCCTATGCTTTGTGCAGCAACGCTGGCGGGGGTTGGAAGACTTCAGCAGGATCAGTGGTATTGGAGAATAGTAACAATAATGTTGGAATAGGAGGAGATGCTTCGAGTTCGTATAAATTGGCCTTGTCGGGAAACGATAATGGTATCGCTCTGTACAATAGCTCAAATAGTTATTACGGAGATTTTAGTACCAATTCCACACGTGATCTTGTACTTTCCTCAGCTTATAGTGTATACGTCCCACCATTTTTTTCTTCCGCAAAAAATATTTTATTGAATCCTCCCGGAAATATATTTACTAATTCCTATCCGGGGAATGTGGGGATTAACACAAATACACCCACTCATGCGAAGCTCGAAATCAAAGGAAGTGTGGGCGCTGTTGTGGCTATGTTTGGTGCGGATGACAACGGGGTTTCCATTATGGCCAATAATCCTGAAATTGGATTCAACTATTTTTACAATGGAGGTACAAAAACCATCAAGGCCGGGTATGCATCTAATATTGGAATGTTTCCGAGTACTGGAGATGTGTACATTGGTAATTTTAATGGGGCAGTTTCTACTACGGATTATGGGGCAATTACCGGATATCAAAATTGTATGTATATCAAGCAAAATGGTAATATTGGCATTGGTACAACGAATCCAATTTATAAACTGGCAGTTAACGGAACCATTCGCACTAAAGAGGTTATTGTAGAAACCGGATGGGCTGATTATGTGTTTGAAAAGGATTACAAACTTCCTAGCCTGAAAGAGGTAGAGCAGTATATCAAAAACAACAAGCACCTTCCGGAGATTCCATCTGCTCAGGAGATTCAGAAAAACGGTTTGTCTGTTGGAGAGGTACAAACCAAGATGATGCAAAAAATTGAAGAGTTGACCTTGTATGTTATTGAATTACAGAAACAGATTGATGAGTTAAAGAAAAAATAATAATTCAAGACAATAGTTCTGAAAATAATAATTTATTATCCATAACAAAGCGCATTATCATTGTCATAGATTAATATGTCTTTTACAAAACGAGGAAGTGATGATATTGTTTTTCTAAAATAAATAAAAATGAAAAAAAGAAGCATACTTTTTTTAATTTGTTCTTTTCTATTGTTTTCAAAGACAAGAGCACACATGAAAAAAAGTAAGGTAGTTTTTATATTGTTGCTTGTTTTATCTTTTTTCAATATGGCGTCTAAGGCACAGGGTCCCCTACCTTGTGGAAACCCTAAAATTGATACGGTTGCAGAAAATAGAGCATCCCGGTTTGCGTTATCAAATAGGACTTTGCTTACATCTACCTATATTGTAAGGGTTTTTTTTACTGTTTTTCAAGATGACGATGGGGCAAATCCTGCGGCTACTCCTACACAGATTGCTGCAGAATTTAGTTCATTATTATCCACCTACAGTACATCTAATATTTGTTTTGAGAAAATGGGAGAGGTATATATCAATAACACAACTCTTAATAACAACTTCAATGCCCCTAATGATCCCACTTTTTCTGCACTGCAGAATTACAAAGTACCTTCTTGCATCAACATCTTTTACATGAAAAAAATCCTCGGAGTGAACGGCGCTTCGGGCGGTGGCATTGGAGGAATCGCCGATGGAATTCCGGGAACAAACTGCATTATAGGAAGAGGAAATATAGCGTTCAGAAATACGGTCAGTCATGAAGTAGGTCATGTTTTGGGGTTGCTCCATACTTTTGAAACAGGTTATGGAGGAGAAACAATTAACGGGAGCAATGCCACAACTGCAGGAGACAAGGTAGCTGATACTCAAGCAGACCCATATAGTTTTAGAGGACAAAGTTGTTATGGCTTATCTGACGGCAATTGTAGTTATTTAGGGAACTGTCAAGATCCTAACGGAGCAACAAATTTTTCCCCACCATACACCAATTTGATGACTTATTGGTTTTGTGGTAACAATCCTCAAGCTACATCGGGCCAGTTTACTAGAACGTATACTTTTTTGGCAACATCGACTGGTTTAATAGAGCGTTGTTCTGTTCCTAGTTTTGTAATGACTGGAGTCAACTTTAGCTCCGGATTCAGACTTTGGACGGCCACCAGTTTTGGAACCAGCGGCACCAATACATTAACCAACACATCTCAAAATTTATTAGGTGGGCATATCATAACTCTTAGCCCAGGATTTATAGCAACACCAACCGGATCGGGGTACACCAAAATTACTATTACTGATTGCCAGTGATGTTTTTACGGTACGAACCAAAAAATAGGTAGCGAATACGAGAGTTGTAAATTGATCATCTCATCATAAAAGATATATTTGCTGCAACAAACGCTAATTTTCTTCTTAAAATTTCAACAAAAAAATTACGTATTTACGGTACGAACCAAAAAAATAGTTAATAAAATTTTAAAAATATCAACTCATGAAAAGAAGAAGCATACTTTTTTTAATTTGTTCTTTTCTATTGTTTTCAAAGACAAGAGCACAATACCTAAGAGAATGTGGCACCCCTTCCTCATCTCATGATTTCCTAAAGGATATTCCATCACACGAATATAGAAGACTGCCAGGCCAGAAAGTGATTAAAATGTTTGTAGTAATTTATAGAGATGACAATGGTGCCAACCAGGGTATGACCGAAGCCGAAGTGCTGGAAGAAATCAGGGTAGCCGACAGTGTATATAATATTGGCAACATCTGTTTCACGGTTGTTGGAGTTGAACTTAGGAACAGTACAACATATAACAACCCAATTTATCCCCAAAACTATTCATCAGAGATAGTATCTGAAGCATTCACCGTTTTTGTTGTGAACAATGTATATGATGCCCCTAATATACTATCAGGTATTTTTGGCTGGTCGCCTGGCATTGTTGCAACGTACATGATCACCAAAAAAGCAGGTTTCGGCACTAGGCGAACATTCATTCATGAGATGGGGCATGCACTCGGTCTTGACCACACTTTTAAAGGAACCGGTCACAATGCAGGTGATCTGGGCTGTGATGAACTTGCCAACGGATCAAATGGCACTACCTGTGGCGATTTTGTTCAAGATACACCGGCAGACCCGTATGAAAGATGCGGTACTACAATAAGCGGATGCTCATTCCCTTATACTGCGCCTGCCTGCAAAGATGCCAATAATCAATCCTACAATCCGCAAATGACCAACTATATGAGTTATTGGCCTAATTACGGCTGCAACAGAACAACTTTTACAGCAAATCAATATACAAGGATGCAGGATGCCATTGACAACAATGCTTCCCTTACTGCCTTACTTGCACCTAATACAAAAACCGTTTCAAATGCTACAATCAGTTCCGGATTTGTAAAAGAAGCTGCCGTCAGTTCAATAACTGCTGGTCCAAACTACATCCTAAATAGCAGCGTAAAGGCAAGGATTACATCATCACAGATAATTTTGGTACCGGGTTTTCTGGCACAACCCAATAACGCTGGTATAATTATTATAACCCCGAGCCTTTGCCAGTAATTACTATGAGGAAAAAATGTTACCAACAAATTTTAACCCGGATTTTGCAGTTAAAATCTATTACAAGAAAAAAATGCTGCAAAGACAAGCGTTTGCTTGATACTTTGATGTTATACCAATTTGAATTACATTTTAATCCACTATTTCTTGTATAATGCCGACGTGAAAAAAGAGCTCATTGGGTATCTGAGGCAGAAGAAAAAGCTTCGTAAAAACCGAAAGCTATCAAATGACTCAAGTGGTAAAATACCTGATATGATTATTATCCACGAGCGACCCAAAGAAGTGGAAGACAGAATCATACCCGGACATTGGGAAGGCGATTTGATTTTGGGAAAAGACCACAAGAGTGCGCTTGGCACTATGGTGGAACGAACCACAAGAAACCTCATCCCAGTACCCTTGAAAACTAAAGACGCAAAATCGGTCAGAAAAACATTTGCCAAAGAACTAAAAACTTTGCCCAGTCAAATGAAAAGGTCAATGACCTACGATGCGTTGTATAAAATGGCAACACAACACAGTTGTAATCTTTTAAAATAATTAATTATGAAATTTTTAATAACGATTTAGACTTTGAAAGTAATTTTTGTAGTCCCAATTGAAGTAAGTAAAAAACGTATTTGAAACGACACGTTAGCTAGTTTTAATGGAGAGTTTGCAACAGTCGTAACTACAGTATTTTTAATACAA
>Ga0114959_10004772_pt1 | contig 10294 bp, 7 predicted proteins | sample C_130625_EF_Meta_FD_87317 | JGI IMG/M metagenome (GOLD analysis project Ga0114959, IMG submission 87317) | Freshwater microbial communities from Lake Croche, Canada to study carbon cycling - C_130625_EF_MetaG | ecosystem: Environmental > Aquatic > Freshwater > Lake | place: Lake Croche, Canada...
CAGGTGCATCTTTCCCTGTCCGACGCCGCATCCGGCCAGGCAACACTGACGATCCCCGATCTGGCCATCTCCAGCACCATCGAAGTCAGCAAAGGCGAAGGCCGCATCGCCATCCCGGCCGACCCGCCGCGCTGGAGCCCCGAGACCCCCGCCCTGTTCGACGTCACACTCAGCTTCGGCGCCGATTCGATCACCGAACGCACAGGCTTTCGCGAAATCGCCACCGCCGGCACCGACATCCTGCTCAACGGACGATCCATCTATCTGCGCGGCATCTGCATCCACGAGGACGACGCCCTCCTCGGCCGCACCACCACCGACGAAGACCTGCAACGCCGCTTCGCCCATCTGCGCGATCTCGGCTGCAACTTCGCCCGCCTCGCCCATTACCCGCATGACCCGCGCGTGGCCCAGCTCGCCGATGCGCATGGCATCCTGCTTTGGGCCGAGATCCCGGTCTATTGGGCGATCGATTTCGCCAATCCCGCCACCTATGCCGACGCCGAGAACCAGCTCCAGGAACTCATCGCGCGCGACATCAACCGCTGCTCCATCATCCTGTGGGGCGTGGGCAATGAAAACGCCGACACCAATGCCCGCTACGTCTTCATGTCCCGCCTCGCCGACGCCGCCCGCGCCGCCGATCCCACCCGGCTGATCGGTGCTGCCTGCCTCATCAACCGCGAGACCTTCCAGATCGCCGACCGGCTGGCCGCCCATCTGGATGTGATCGGCCTCAACGAATATTTCGGCTGGTATGAGCCTGACCTGGATGGCCTGCGCCGCCTGCTCGCCAACTCAACGCCGGACAAACCCGTCGTCATCAGCGAAACCGGGGCGGACGCCGTCGCAGGCCGGCGCGGACCCGACACCGAGCTGTTCACCGAGGACAACCAGGCCCGAATCTACCGCGCCCAGCTCGACATCATCGCCGACTTTCCCTGGCTGCGCGGCTTCGTCCCCTGGCTGCTCTATGATTTCCGCTCCGAACGCCGCCAAACCGGGCTGCAACGCGGCTGGAACCGCAAGGGCCTGATCGCCGAGGACAAAACCACGCGCAAGCTCGCCTTTGACGTCCTCGCCGCGCGATACCGCGATCTCATACCAGCCCGCGCTGACCCATGAAGAATGGGTCAGCGCGGGCTGGTATGAGTCTTTGTTTGGCGCGCCGCCGCCGGCCAACCCGGCGCGCGATACCAGCTCGCGGAAATGATGGAAGGGTCATCAGTTCCGCGAGCTGGTATCAGCCCAGCTTCCCCGCCAGATCCTGAATGAACTGCCACGCCACCCGCCCCGAACGCCCGCCGCGGATGGTGGCCCAGGTCGCGGCCTTGGCGCGCAGCTCGGCCGCCTCGATCGTGAGCCCCAGATCGCGGGCATAACCCTCGACCATTTCGAAATACGCATCCTGATCCGCGCTGTGAAACCCCACCCACAGCCCGAACCGGTCCGACAGCGACACCTTCTCCTCCGTCGCCTCGCCGGCATGGATCGCCGCCCCGCGCTCGTTCTCGATCATGTCGCGCGGCATCAGATGGCGGCGGTTGGAGGTGGCATAGAACAGCACCGTCTCCGGCCGGCCCTCGATGCCGCCATCCAGCACGGATTTCAGCGCCTTGTAGTCGGCATCTTCCCGCTCGAAGGACAGATCATCGCAGAACACCAAACACCGCCGACGCTCGCCGCGCAGCAGACGCAAGAGCTCGGGCAGGGTGGCGATATCTTCGCGCGCGATTTCGATCAGCGCGAGGCTGCCCAGCATTCTCCGGTTGGCCTCCGCATGCGCTGCCTTCACCAGCGAGCTTTTGCCCATGCCGCGCGCCCCCCAGAGCATCGCGTTGTTGGCGGGCCGGCCGCTGGCAAACTGCAACGTGTTGTCCAGGATCAACTGCTTCTGCCGCGCCACACCCACCAGCAGATCGATCGCCACCCCTGACACCTTCGCCACCGGCGCCAGATGCCCCGGATTGGGATGCCAGACGAACGCATCCGCCCCCTGCATGTCCACCCGCGCCGGCGGCGGCGGTGCCATTCGTTCGAGGGCAGCGACCAATCGTTCCAACAAAGCCTGTTCCACACTTATCATCCGTGCATATCATCCGTTCTGGCGGCGCTTGACGCGCAAGGGGGGGAAACTATGGTCCGCCCGGTCTAGGCGCAATCGCCCTTCTCGCATCCGGAATCCCCAAATGCTCATCTCCCCAGCCTACGCCCAGGACGCCGGTGCCGTGATGGCCAGCGTCACCCAGTTCGCACCGCTCGTGCTGATCTTCGCCGTGTTCTACTTCCTGCTCATCCGTCCGCAGCAGCAGAAGCAGAAGGAACTGAAGGCCATGCTCGGCAACCTCAAGCGCGGCGATCGCGTGGTCACCGGCGGCGGCATCATCGGCACCATCAGCAAGGTGCCGGCCGAAGGCGCGCGCGAAATCGAGGTCGAGATCGCCACCAACACGAAGATCACGGTGCTGCGCGAAACAATCGCCACCGTGATCGTGCCGACGCCGGCGAACGATACGAAGTGAAGCAAGGCCAGGGGCTCTGCCCCTGGACCGTGCCGAGGGGAAACCCTTGGAACCCATTCGTTTCACCAATGACCAAGGCGAAACCCCTTGGCAATTGGGCGAAAGGGGTGGGTTCCAAGGGGTTTCGCCTTGTGGGGCCAGGGGCACAGCCCCTGGTCTTCCTTCATTCATCACGCTACGATCTTAACAGGCGGCGCTGCGAAGCAGCCCCATCGGTTTTCGCCGATGTCAGCCACCATCAAAGGGAGATTCGCATGAACAGGTTCATTGCCGCGGCCGCATTGGCTCTTGGCCTCGTTTCGTTCGGCGCCATGGCGCAGGCCCAGGGAACGTCGCCTGACAAGGGCACCATTGGCATCGCCATGCCCACCAAGTCCTCCGCCCGCTGGATTGCCGATGGCGACAACATGGTGAAGGTGTTGCAGGCGAAGGGCTACAAGACGGACCTGCAATATGCGGACAACGACATCCCCAACCAGCTCGCTCAGATCGAGAACATGATCACCAAGAAGGAGAAAGTCCTGGTGATCGCTGCGATTGACGGCACAACGCTGTCTGACGCGCTGGCCCAGGCCGCCAAGGCCGGTATCAAGATCATTTCGTATGACCGTTTGATCGTCGGCTCGCCCAATGTTGATTATTACGCGACCTTCGATAATTTCCAGGTCGGCGTGCTCCAGGCCAACACCATCCTGCACGGCCTCGGCATCGATGCCGGCAAGAAGGGCCCGTTCAACATCGAGCTGTTCGGCGGCTCGGCCGACGACAACAACGCCTTCTTCTTCTATGACGGTGCCATGTCCGTCCTGAAGCCGCTGATCGATGCCGGCACGCTGGTTGTGCAGTCCAAGCAGATGGGCATGGACAAGGTCGCCACCCTGCGTTGGGACGCCGCCACCGCCCAGGCGCGCATGGACAACATCCTCAGCGCCAACTACACGCGCCGCCATGTCGATGCCGTGCTGTCGCCCTATGACGGCATCTCCATCGGCATCATCTCCGCGCTGAAGGGCGTCGGCTACGGCGCGAAGGACCTGCCGATGCCGATCATCTCCGGCCAGGACGCGGAAATCCCCTCGGTGAAGTCGATCATTGCGCATGAGCAGTATTCGACGATCTTCAAGGACACCCGTGAGCTCGCCAAGGTCGCGGCCGGCATGGTTGATGCCGTGGTCTCCGGCGGCAAGCCCGAGATCAACGACACCAAGACCTACAACAACAAGGTCAAGATCGTTCCGTCCTACCTGCTGAAGCCGGTGGCCGTCGATCTGACCAACTGGAAGTCCGCCCTGATCGACAGCGGCTACTACACCGCCGCTCAGGTTCAGTAACGCGATAGATGAGGGCCCGGCCGCAAAACCGGGCCCTCATCTGCTCCGTAGGGTGGGCGCAAGCCCACCTTGTGGCCGTGTAACGGTGGGCTATCGCCCACCCGTCGAGTGACATGAGGAGCCTGCGTGGACGCCATTCTCGAGATGCGCGGCATCAGCAAGAATTTCTCCGGCGTGCGGGCGCTGCGCGACGTCAATCTCACCATCCAGCGCGGCGAGATTCACGCCATCTGCGGCGAGAACGGTGCCGGCAAATCCACCCTCATGAAGGTGCTCAGCGGCGTCTATCCGCACGGCTCCTATGACGGGCAGATCATCTATGAAGGCAGCGAGCGGCGTTTCTCGCGCATTTCGGACAGCGAACATCTCGGCATCATCATCATCCACCAGGAACTGGCGCTCGTCCCGCTGCTGTCGATTGCCGAAAACATCTTCCTCGGCAACGAACCCTCACGCCTCGGCGTCATCGACTGGGGCGTGGCCTTCGCCCGCACCCGCGAGCTGCTCGCCAAGGTCGGGCTGCGCGAAAAACCCACCGCACTCATCACCGATCTCGGCATCGGCAAGCAGCAGCTCGTCGAAATCGCCAAGGCGCTGGCCAAGCAGGTGCGGCTGCTGATCCTGGATGAACCGACTGCCAGCCTCAACGAGACGGACAGCGACGCGCTGTTGCGCCTGCTGATGGCGTTTCGCGAACAGGGCATCACCTGCATCATCATCTCCCACAAGCTCAACGAAATCACCAAGGTCGCCGACCGCATCACCGTGCTGCGCGACGGCGCCACGGTGGAGACGATTGATTGCCATGCCGGCGCGATCAGCGAGGCGCGCATCATCCGCGCCATGGTCGGCCGCGAAATGACCGACCGCTACCCGCCGCGCACCCGCAACATCGGCGCCGAAATGTTCGCCATCCGCAACTGGCGGGTCGAGCATCCGCTGCATGCCGGGCGGGAGATGATCAAGGGCGTTGATCTGCATGTCCGCGCCGGCGAGGTGGTCGGCATTGCCGGCCTCATGGGCGCCGGGCGCACCGAGCTGGCGATGAGCGTGTTCGGCGGCGCCTACGGGCGCAATATTCGCGGCCAGGCGCTGCTGCATGGCCGCGAGGTCGATCTTTCCACCATCCAGAAAGCCATCAAGGCCGGGCTCGCCTATGTCACCGAGGACCGCAAGGGCTTGGGCCTCGTCCTGACCGAGGACATCCGCAACAATGTCAGCCTCGCCAATCTGCCCGGTGTCTCGCAGCGCGGCGTGATCGACCCGCCGCGCGAGGCCGGCGTGGCGCGGCGGTTCGTCGACCTTCTGCGCATCCGCACGCCCGGCATCCATCAAAAGACGGTCAATCTCTCCGGCGGCAATCAGCAGAAGGTGGTGCTCAGCAAATGGCTGTTCACCGGGCCGGAGGTGCTGATCCTGGATGAGCCGACGCGCGGCATCGATGTCGGGGCGAAATATGAGATATACGCGATCATCAACGAGCTGGCGGCACAGGGGAAGGCGATCATCATGATCTCCTCTGAGATGCCCGAGCTGCTGGGCGTGGCCGACCGTATCTATGTGATGAACGAAGGCCGTTTCGTGGGCGAGATGCCGGCGGCCGAAGCCAGCCAGGAGAAGATCATGGCCGCGATCATGAAGCAGTACGGGGTGGCGGCATGAGCGGCGCCTCCAAGGCCGCCGGCTTCTGGCAGGCCAATCTGCGCGATTACGGCCTGCTCGTGTCGCTGCTGCTGATCATGGGCTTCTTCGAGATCATGACGGATGGCGTGCTGCTCGATCCGGTGAACGTCACCAATCTGATCCTGCAGAACAGCTATATCGTCATCATGGCGCTGGGCATGTTGCTGGTCATTGTCGGCGGCAATATCGATCTGTCCGTGGGCTCGATTGTCGGCTTCGTCGGCGCGGTCGCCGCCTCGCTGATGGTCTATCAGAAAGTGCCCTACCCGATCGTCATCGGCCTCTCGCTGATCCTGGGCGGGCTGATTGGTGCTGCGCAAGGCTGGTTTGTGGCCTATGGCAAGATCCCGTCCTTCATCGTCACCTTGGCGGGCATGCTGATCTTCCGCGGCCTCACCGGCAACATGCTGCTGGGCCAGTTCGTGGGGCCGTTCGCCCGCGGCTTCCAGTCGATCAGCGCCGGATTCATTGCCGATTTCAGCGATTACGGCATGCTGCTGGCGCCCGATGGGGAACCGCAGTTCCGCACCGCCTCGCTGCTGGTCGGCGTCATCGGCGCGCTCGCCTTGATCATCACCGCGTTGCGCCGCTGGCGGCGTGATTCCGCGCAGGACATGGAGACCGAGCCCTTCGCTTTGTTCATCGGCAAGAACATTGTCTTTGCCGCGATCATTCTGGGCTTCTGCTATCTGCTGGCCTCCAACAAGGGCCTGCCCAATGTGCTGATCATCATGGGCGCGCTGGTGCTGGTCTATGGCTTCGTCACCACCCGCACGGTGATCGGCCGCCGGGTCTACGCCATGGGCGGCAACCGGCTGGCGGCTGAATTGTCCGGTGTGCGCACCAAACGGCTGACCTTCCTCACCTTCGTCAACATGGGCGTGCTGGCGGCCTTGGCCGGGCTGATCGTGGCCGCGCGGCTGAACTCTGCCACGCCTTCGGCCGGCAACTCCTTCGAGCTCGATGTGATCGCCGCCTGCTTCATCGGCGGCGTCTCGGCCTCCGGCGGTGTCGGCAAGGTCATCGGCGTGGTGATCGGCGCGTTCTTCATGGGCGTGATGAACAACGGCATGTCCATCCTCGGCATCGGCATTTTCTGGCAGCAGGTGGTGAAGGGCGTGGTGCTTCTGGCCGCCGTGTCGGTGGATGTCTATCAGCGCAACAAAGGCTAGACTGGGGCATGGACATCCTCGCGCGTTTCACCTCGCCGTTTGACGCATTCGCCACCTCCGCCGCCCGCGTGCCCAACGCAACGTTCCTCGCCGCCCCCGCGAGCGCCGCATTGCCTTACGCGCCGGACGGGTTTGCGCATGAATACGGTGACTTCGCGCAACAGGTGGCCGCCCTCTCCACCGCCTACGCCGAGGCCGGCTACGGCCGCGGTGCCCGCGTTGCGCTGATGCTGGGCAACCGGCCGATCTTCTTCGCCCATTGGCTGGCGCTCAACGCGCTGGGTGCCGCCATCGTCCCGCTGAACCCGGATCTGCGACCGGACGAACTCTCCTTCCAGCTCGATCTGGCGCGCGCCGGCCTGCTGGTGGCTGCCGAAGATTACGTCGCCCGCATCCGTCTCGCCGAGCTGGGCGCCTGCCGCCTCGTCGTCGCCGGCGCGCCGATCCCGGCCCATCACGGCGAAATTCTTGGCCAGACGCCGCAGCAAAGCGACGAATGCGCCCTGCTGTTCACCTCCGGCAGCACCGGCAAGCCCAAAGGCTGCCTGCTGTCCAACCGTTATTTCCTTCAGGTCGCGGCCTGGTTCCACGGCCAGGGCGGCATCGCCGCGATGTCCGGCGGTCCGGAGATCAACCTCACCCCGCTGCCGATGTTCCACATGAACGCGCTCGGCTGCTCCGCCGTCGGCATGATGGTGATCGGTGGCACCGTTGTCCCGCTGGATCGTTTCCACGCCAGCAGCTGGTGGCAAAGCGTGGCCGACAGCGGCGCCACCATGGTGCATTGCCTCGGCGTGATCCCCGCCATCCTGCTGCGCCTGCCGCCGCACGAGGCGGAGCAGCGCCATGTCGCCCGCTTCGCCTTCGCCCCCTCGGTCGACGCATTGCACCGCGCCACGTTTGAGCAACGTTTCCGTCTGCCGATCGTTGATGCCTGGGCCATGACCGAGACCGGCGGTGCTGCGGCCACCACCACCGCGCGCGAGCCCGCCGGCTTTGCGCCGCGCTGCATCGGCCGCCCCGACGAGGGGATGCAGTTCCGCATTGTTGACGATGCCGGCCAGGAGGCGCCGCTCGGCCAACCCGGCGAATTGCTGGTGCGCGCCGCGGGGCCCGAACCGCGCGCCGGCTTCTTCAGCGGCTATCTGGATGACGACGCCGCCACCGAAGCGGCCTGGGAAGGCGGCTGGTTCCACACCGGCGATTATGTGCGCGCCGAGCCGGACGGGCTGATGTATTTCTTCGATCGCAAGAAAAGCATCGTCCGCCGCAGCGGCGAGAACATCGCGGTGCTGGAAGTCGAATCGGTGCTGCATCGTCTGCCCGACATCGAGGCCACAGCGGTGACGCCGGTGGCCGACGAGCTGCGTGGCGAGGAGGTGTTTGCCTTCGTCATCCTGGCGGAAGGAACGCCGGACGCCGCCCATGCCGAGCAGATCATGTCGGCCTGCGCTGAGAGCCTCGCCTATCATAAGCTGCCTGGCTATGTGGCGTTTGTGTCGGAGTTGCCGTTGTCGGCGACGCGGAAGCTCGCCAGGGGCGAGATCAAGAGCTTGGCGGCGGAGGCGGTGAAGCTTGGGGTGGCGTATGATTTGAGGAAGGAGAAGGCAAGCAAGCGCTTCTTTTTTTGAAAAAAAAGAAGCAAAAAAACTTTACGGGTTTGGGCACCACCCCAACCCGAAAAGTTTTTTGGTTCTTTTTTTCAAAAAAGAACTACTTGCTTTCTATCAACGCCAAAACCCTGAGCGGGCTACCAGACCCGTTGAGTATCTTCAAAGGCGCCGTCACAAGCACGCTCCCCGTGGCCGGCAACTGATCCAGATTGCGCAGGCATTGCAGCCCGTAGCGCCCGGCGCCGTGCAGATAATGATGCGCCGGCAATGGCGGATCGAAATGATGTGCCTGGCCGGCATCCGTGCCGATCGTCTCGGTGCCGAAGCCCAGAATATCCCGCTCCTGCACCAAAAACCGCATTACCTCAGAATCTGGCCCCGGTGTATGCGCCCCGTCCTCGCCGAGATTGGCATAATCACGAAACGACCGCCTGGACCAGTCAGTGCGCAGCAGCACCCAGCTTCCGGCGGGAATCCGGCCATGCTCTGCTTCCCAGGCGGCAATATGCGCCACGGTGAGCAGGAAATCGGCGTGAGCCTCCGCGGAACAGTCAATCACGCAGGCCGGCGCGATCATCGTCTGCACCGGCAACGTGTCCACCGCATTGTTGGGCAGATTGCGCCCGGTGTACCAATGGATCGGCGCATCGAAATGCGTGCCGGTATGTTCGCCAAGCGTGATGTTGTTCCAATACCAGCCAGGCCCGTTGGAGTCATATCGTGAAAGCGGTTCGATTCGCACAGGCGAGGCCTGGGCGAATTCGGGCGGCAACACGATCACCGGAAATTCCGGTGACAAGGTGAAGGTGAGGTCCACAATGCGCACCGCACCGGTCGCGATGGAAAGCGCGAAATCGGCCAGAATGCTCATGCGCCCAGCTCCCGCTCCAGCGCCTTGGGATTGTCGGCGAGCCGCCGGCGAATATCCTCCGCCACATCGCCCACAAACACATCCTCGGTGCCCTCGCGCAGGCTGCGCACCAATGCGGCGGCGATCGCGCGCGGGGCGACCTTGGGCGGCGGTACTGTCTGGAACCATTCTGTATCGACCGGCCCGGTGAACAGATTGACCACCCGCACCCCACCCGGCCGCAGCTCGGCGCGCAGACAATGGGAGAGCGACAGACACGCCGCCTGCGCCGCGCTGTGGCTGCCATAAGCGGGCCAGTTGGCCAAAGCATAGACCGAGAGAATATTCACCCAGGCCACAGCATTGTCGATGCCGTCCGCCCCGCGCGCCAGCATGGCCGGGCCGAAGGACTGGGCGAGATGGACAAACCCGCGATAGCTCTGCTCGATTTCGCCGCGCAGATGCCCGGTGCCCGCCCGCGTCAGCAGCCCGCCAGGCCGGACATGATCGGCCGTGTTGACCAGAATATCGGTCTTGCCGGCGATATCCGCCGCCAGCTCCATCACCGAGGCCTCGCTGGCAATGTCGAGCGGCACGATGCGCAGCGCATCAACACCGCGCAGCCGCTCTTCACCGGCAAACGGCTTCCAGGCCTCGGCGATGCCGACATGCACCAGCCGCGCCCCGGCCGCGACCAAGGCGAGCGCCACCTCCTGCCCAACGGCGCTGCGTCCATCGGTCACCAGCACCCGACGATGCTGCGGATCAGCGATGAATTCACGCAACTGCCGATCCGCAGGCACCGCCCCGGCCGGGGCGGCGAAGGCCACCGCCTGGCCGCTCTTGTCGAGCCGGAACGACATCACCACCGCCTCCCCCTCGCGCACCGCCGCATGCAGATGGCTGATCATCGTCGGCCCGCACGCCAGCCGCACCACGCCGATGCGCCAGGGCGCGCGCTCCCGGAAATACAGATCAGCCGGCACACGAATGGTCGTCTCGCTCACCACCACCCCGCCGCGCGGCGCCTCCACCGGCGGCAGATCGGCGCTGAGGCAGGACGGGCAGGCCTCTCGCGCCGGGTAGAGATACAAGCCGCATTCGGTGCAACGTTGCAGCAGAA
>Ga0114959_10004773_pt1 | contig 10293 bp, 7 predicted proteins | sample C_130625_EF_Meta_FD_87317 | JGI IMG/M metagenome (GOLD analysis project Ga0114959, IMG submission 87317) | Freshwater microbial communities from Lake Croche, Canada to study carbon cycling - C_130625_EF_MetaG | ecosystem: Environmental > Aquatic > Freshwater > Lake | place: Lake Croche, Canada...
CTGTCCCCCCTGCTCCTGGCTGCAATTGTAGATCGGATTGTGGATATAATCCACCCCCGCCTCCTCCCCCAACTTGTAATTGCATAGAAATTCCTTGGTTCGAATCAATGACAAACGATATATTTGCGCCCCGGTATCCATCGCCGGGGGCAGTTTTGTCATTATAATTATATTGCCCATTTCCTCCAGACCCACCGTTTGTAGTACTTGGCGTCATCATACTGGATGCATCACTTGGCATCGCCGTGGGAGTTGCAGTGGGTATGGTTCCACCTGATCCTCCTCGAACAAAATCTCCGGATAATTTACCACCAGGAGCAGAAAATAAATAATCCGTATATTCTACCATTCCACCCGTTTTCGAATCGACCGGAACAATTGTGGTAGTTCCTCCGTTTCCACTGGCATTCAGTATTTGATCTGTTGATTTCATTCCTAGGCCGCCGGCCCCGATTGAAAAATTGATTCGTTGATGGGTAAAACTGGTATATTTTTGAAAAATCGTCGCACCACCTCCACCTCCTCCGCCACTTCCTGGCGTTCCTGGAGATGTCCCGGTGGAGGATAAATTATTAAATCCGTTGGATCCACCGGCGCCACCACCGACAATTACAAAATTAATTTCATTGAAATCTTCGTTATTTGGAAATTCAATATATCCATCTTCGAACAAGAAGAATACAAAATGAGTGCTGGTTTCCAAAACTTTACATGAATTTGCGGTTGAGGTAAAGGCAGATGGTTGTGGAGTATAAGTAACCGTATTATTATCATATGTAACTAAACTAAATAAATTTGTCCCTGTAGGTATATCGGATAATTTAATTACATCTAATGTTGCCGGTGATGATGTTATCCTATTTTTATATTTTACACTGAATTGGGATGGTAATAATATATCCTCTCCGGTGGCTCCAGCGATTTTAAACACATCTCCATTATATAACACTTGTCCACTTCCAGAGGATCCTGGCACAACTGGATTTCGCGCCAAAGAAAATGTATCTGTACTAATTCCTCCTGACGACAAACTCATGACACGATTTTCTGCCAAATAAGAGGAGCCAGTTGCCGATGATGATATCCATGTGAATTTATTGCTATATACATTGTTATATGTGGGTGTTAAGGAATCTGACAAGGTATTCAATTTAGTAAAATAAGTATTTATTTGATCTGCTGTGTAGTTTGTATTCTTAAATTGTACATTCTGAGAGATGGAAATATTAGTGAAAGTCCCTGTACCAGTACAATTAACACTTTCAGTCGAATAGGTAGCAATAGTACTTGTGGTCGTGATTGCTTGCACATAATTTAATCTTCCACCCACAATATTGAGATCTCCATTAATGGTCACATTTGCGGTCCCTGTTCCTGTTCCTCCTGTTCCACCTAAGCCTCCTGTTCCTCCTGTTCCTGATTGTAATTGGCCAACTGTCCATCTTCCTGTAAGACCCAACGTAGCACTTGATTGTCCTGCATAGTCGTATAACACGATTCCTTGCGTATTGGTAATTTGCACGCGGTTCATGAGTTATCATCATGTCAGATTTTGTCAATTGATGCCTTTGCGCGCGTTATCTAAACATATGCGTTAGGAAAATAGGGGATTTTTAGTATTGTTGGTATTGTTGGTATAGGGTGTCAAATATTCACAAATAAGTTGAAATGACCAATCATTACCATTTAAATCCACAACCACGCCTCGATCATTAAGTAATTGAATTTGTAATTTATAAATATTACTAGGTCCTGAATAATTTCGTTCTTGGTCTTGAAGTGTTCCAGAGAAATCGATATATTTTTCCCCAGGTGCCATATTTCCTAATTTTAGAGGAATCGTACCAAAGTAATTGTTTATAAAAACCGGTAATTCTGCATTGTTGGGATTTGCATTCAAGTTTTGGTTTGCTGAATACACTTGATTTTGAGTAAGTGATTTATCAAGAATGTATTGTTTATTAAAGGAATAATTTCCTGTATTGTCTTTACAATAATATGGGGATCCGCGTAAATGTGTCGCTGTATTCTGATTTTGGGGAAACAAGGTTAATATACCATCATTCATACGACTTTGCACAAAATCTTCAATATTGATAACAAAATAATTATACAAATTTAAACTCACGGTTGAATCGCCCGTCACAGTGACAACACTACGATTATCCGTGACTAGAATATCCACCGTTCCAATCGATATGGTTTTTAAATTATAAAAGGTGTGATTTCGATATCCCATTAAATATCCAAGGGTACTAGTAGGTGTCACATTACGTACAGATGATCCATGCAAACATTTTTCGAATAAATCTTTCTCATAGAAAACAAGATTGTAATCATTCGTTACTGAAAATACAGTCTTGATTCCTTGAAACGAATTGATGACATATTTGGAAGTAGGTGTTGCAAGGGGCGTTGCAAGGGGCGTTGTACTTGGCCTTACACTAGGTGTCGCACTAGGTGTCGCACTAGGTGTCGCACTAGGTGTCGCACTGGGCGTTGCACTGCTGGGTGTCGCACTGCTGGGTGTCGTCGCACTGGGCGTTGCATTGGGTGTAGCAAGGGGTGTAGCACTCGGTGTTGGATTTTGAATGTAATCAAACCAGGGTTCAAACCGAGTACCTCCATCAATTAAATTTGCCTTATACAAAGCAGTATTAATTGCCGAAATGACTTCATAAGAGCGATATAATCCAGCATCGATTTGTATACTTATTTTATTTTGAAGCGTAGGATCATATAATCCAAATGCGGTCGTTTGAGGTATGAATTCAATCACTGTCGTTTCATTTGTTCGAATGGTAACACCGTCTTGATACGTGGAAGTAAAAAAATCGCGTAGGGTATCAACACCTTGTATTCCCAAACGTGGATAATTGATCGTAAAATCAGATGTTGTTAATTTCTCATTGACGTTTAAATTTAGTGTCAAAACATAATTTTTACCGTCTTCTGATATATAATAATCCGCTGAAAAGGCTGTATTCCTAATCGGGTATGTTTTTATAATATCTTGCCCATGATAAGATATAAATTCAAAAAGTGGGAAACGTCGATTGAAATTTGTAATAATATCTTGCACAGTCCATCTATAAGGAGAAGGATCTGAAAAAGACCCCAAAACTGTCAAATAGACATCATATCGAATATAACGTGGTTTACTGTCATCGTCACTCGGTTGTTTCAATAACAAACGCAAAATGGGAATATTGGCAGCGATATCATAATACGTCAATTCAACGGGTAGGAAACATTGAATTCGTGTAATCGTTGGAGTAGTAGAAAGTGTTATTAATTTACTAAACACGGTTCCTAGAATGGTATTGTCGAGATCTATTTCATATTGACTTGTTGTAAACGCAACGGATGCTTGAATTTGAGGTACAAGTACTTTCCTAGCGACATCATAATAAACGGTAGACCCTTGAAATATCGAATTTTTTTGTAGTTCTTGTGTCAAGGCGGCTCCTAGTTGTGACACTGTATAACCTCCCACAGTTTCTGATAAATAAACGGGGAAATGAAACAAGATAGGATCCAAAAAATTGGAACGATTACAAATAAATTCAATGACCAAGATGTTTTTGGGGGTGGCGGTGGACAAACAGGAGAAAAATTCAGTTTGTAGAGGGTTTGTGTCACTTTGAATGCGTACTTCTTGACCTTGTGCATTTATAAAGGGATAAGATGAATTCGCGAATCCCAATACATTTTGTAATTCTTTGGATGCAATATGTATGACATAATGTGCTTCGGTATATGTAAATTGAATATCAAATACAATTTGTGAAATGGCATTAAAGGAAGTGTAATTAAAGGTCGTTTGTGGATTGGTTTGAGTAATCGGCGCAGGTAATTTATATTGGGTTACTTCATTATTAAATTGCATAATAAGTTTAGCCAATGTCGTATTTAGAGTTGTATACAAGGATGTCGTGGTAGAACTATCATAGGTATAATAATGGCCTGGAGGGATTTCGATTTTTATAGAAGGTAAGGAAAAAGACGTAGTGGGTTGTAAAAGTATAAAATTGCTTCCATAGGCAGTATCAACAGTATACCAAGTAAATGGGAGATGGACAGAATACAAGCGAATTGCCAATACATCGCGTAACGGTTCACTGAGATGTAACATGAAATCCGTAGAAGATGGATACAAGTCTTTTTTTCTATTAAGAGAATCCAGTAAAATCATTCGTGTCATGGATGTTTTCAAGAGTGGATTACTTGATATGGGCAAAACAGAGAGTTGGGGAAGGGTAGTAGCACCTGTTTCGTCTACAATAATGGGTAGAGGTGTAGGTACTGGTTTGGCACTAGGGACTTCCAATCGTAGATTTCTTGAAATAAAGGATTCGGTTACTTTGGACTGAGCAGGAGGAGGAGGAGCATGGAATGATGTGGTTGGTTGTAATGGTGGTTGTGATGATGATGATGATGATGATGAGGTGGAGGAGGAGGTGGAATGGTCTGTATTGAAAAAATGATTATAGACGTCATCGAAAAACAGGTATAATTGTTGGGATTCTGGTCGAGAATTTTGATGGTATTTACGAATCAATGAAAGTATTTTGGCTTCTAATTCACGATCTGTTGGTTGCACCAAATCCATAATTTCGAATAATTCCGCATCGGTATATTCATTGACATTCATGGTTATTTGAAAAGGATACTTTTCTTTTTCAAATAACACCGCAAATTATTTTTCAAATACTACAAAATACAACGTCTGCGTGTTTTTAGACACTTCCACATCTAGCATTTTTTCATACATGGAAGAAATTTGGCTTTCAGATGCACAAAAATGGCTAGATTTGGAAAATCATTCACATCCTGAAAAACTACAGACTATCCAATTGCACTTTTGTCTGGTGGATTCAGAAACACGCCACCTTACGCATCATTTTGGAGATACTGTGTTTTTGGAAGCCACTGAAACCGGGGAAGAATTGGTAACACCTGCCATGTGGCTGAATTCATGGTCAAAATTTAAAAAAGAATTTTTGGCCGAAAAAAAGGACACGATTTTTAATTTTGGGCCGGCTTTTTTATATCACAATCCTGATGAAGATATCACCAGCCCGAGCCTGCTGTCATCGACGACGACGACGACGACGACTCATGGTCAGATTGTCACACCTTGGAATGATATTGAATTGTCACCTTCGCTCTTCATATTCCGTGAAATTCATGCCTTGTATTTTATTATATGGTACCATAAAAAAAATGATCCCGATGTAAAAGTCCGAAAGCGTCATGAAACCCGACGTAAAGACATTATAGTAAAGTAAAGGAAAATGCTTAGTTTTTTAGCATTTTTTCTCTCATCTCCTTCTTCGTCTCATGCACGCAAATCCATCACGCATGCTGCTGCTAGCCGCATTAGTTGTTTTCCAACTCCAAAAACACCAAATCAAGTCAAGTATCATCAATATTTGCAAAATAAGGGACTTCCCGTCGTCATTGGTTTAGGCCCGGCGGGCACGGGTAAATCGTTATTTGCATGTTCTCAAGCCTTGTCCGCACTACATGCAGGGGATGTAGATAAAATTGTTTTAACGCGACCGGCCATTTCTGCTAGTGAAGATTTGGGATATCTTCCCGGAGGTTTATTCAACAAGATGGAACCTTATATGCGTCCTATTTTGGATGTTTGCGAAGAATTGTATCGGCCTAGTGAAGTTGCAGGATTGTTAAAAACAGGTAAAATTGAGATATGTCCTCTTGGTTTTATGCGTGGGCGTACTTTTAAAAATGTATTTTTGGTTGCAGATGAGATGCAAAATGCTTCGATTGAGCAAACCTTTTTATTATTGACACGCCTGGGAGACAATTCTCGGTTAGTTATTACAGGTGATTTGGCACAATCTGATTTGAAAAGTTACCCAAAAAATAATGTTATGAATGGATTAACAGATTTGGTTCAACGTTTACATGTTCATGGTTGTCCATCTACCATGGCATTGATTGAATTAGAAGCAGTGGATGTACAACGAAGTATGGCTGTAGCGGAGGCGTTGGCTTTGTACGCACATGAAAATTCCGAAAAAACCTGGTTGGGAAGATATCCATTGATGTTGTAAGACGATGATTGCTGAAACAACAACAACAACAACAACAACAATGGAATCGGGTATGTATGGATGTGTGACAAAACCAAAAGACGAGAAAACCCGTGAATTCCAATACAATTATTTAGTAAAAATTCAACCTTTAGACGACACGGTGAATGAAGAATTGAAACTTGGTCAATTGATGATCGTAACGATTCCACATTATACTTGGTACGTGGCTCCTTTGTTGGATTCTGAAATGATTCAATATCAAAATTGGAAAGATGAATTAAGTGAATGCAAGGCCTATTGGAAAGAAAATGTCGTACAACCTGCCTTGGTAAGTTGCCGTGTACGTAAAGTACCACACTTGGGACCCAAAATTGTGACTTGTTTAGATTATTACACAACCTTGAAATATCCACAACATCGTGTGATTCAACGCGAATTATGGTGGAATCAGGCGTGGGAAGCCTTGACGAAATTTCAGTCGGTAAAATTGGTGCATTTTGATATCAAAACGGATAATTTCTTATTCGACGCCAAATTACAGCGACCTATATTTATTGATTTGGGTATTTCATTTGTTGTCGACGAATCAGTGGCGATTGACATTGATTTATGGAAAAAACGTTTGAAAACCAAAGAATTACATCCCATATACCCGATTGAAATATACATCTTGGCTGAAATAATCTTTGATGTCGAGTATTCGGAAAACAAAATCTTAGATGCGAGTATCTTAAGTGATTGGTGTGATTTTTTTTTTGAAAATAATATTTTTATTCAACAACTTCCTGTACTTAACAATGAAAATGAAAAGAAGGAATGGTTGAAAAGGACGAAACAGCGATTAGTGAATGAAATGGGAGGAAAGGAAGTTTCAGTAGTTATTCAAACCATGATGGGTTGGTGGAAATCATGGGATGTGTATTCTCTCAGTATTTTATTTTTATTGATGATGATGATGAATGATGATGAACATGAAGAGCCGTCTACTACAATCATTCCAGGTCTGCAACCAAGGGCTCAACCACTTGCTTATGTAACTTCATATCCGAGTGATCGATTGGAATTAGTCATGAAACAATTCAAGTTGTCGAGAATTGACTAAAAAAGGCGCATATAATTACACACATATTCACATCTTTCTTGGTGTGTAGGTGTGTAATTATATTTTGAATTGGTCAGTCATTCGGTCAGTCGGTTATTCGGTCAGTCGGTCAGTCAGAACAACTAACGATTTAAAAACTCGTGTGGCTTTTTTAAGAACATGTTTGCAGATTATCAGAGTGTGATTCCATGGATTACCATGTTTCCTCTTCCACGTCCACGCGATTTGCCAATTCTTTCAGAAATTTCATGGAAAATAATTACAGATTCATTACAACAACAATTGACTGTGACTAGAACGCAAAATGGTATACTTGGTTGGAATGAGGACTTGTATCATGTTTTATATCGTTTGCGTAGTCAAGGTCCTTATCGAAAGGAAGTATTGCGACTTTTACTCATTTGTTGGTCACGATTTCCTGCTCTCGTGGTCCGGTTTATATACCAACTTGTTTATTCTCTGGATATTGAAGGAAAGGATTTGTCTGCTTGTGGTTGTTGGCGTGATTTGGCTGATTTGATGAATTTGGCTGGACAGGATCATGGAATGGTACATGCCATTATTCTTCCACTTTGGGTATTTCAAATACATAAAGATTGGAAAGGAAGCGGAAGCGGAAGCGGAGCGAGGGCGATGGATGGAAATGGTGGGGGAAATGCTATTTCATGGGCTGCTCAGTATTTTCCGCGATCTGCATTTGATCATTTATTACAGAATCAATGGAAAATTCAAACCGGTTCAGATGCAGATGTTTTTGAAATTATGAGTCAAATAAAACTCTTATTAACTAAAAAAGAAGACGACATGTGCTTACGAGCGAGAAAGCAAGTGGATGGATCTTCACCTGATGCTGCTCATGTTGAGAATGGTCAATTTCGGATTCCACCCCTCTGGTTTGCCATGCGAGTCGTACAAAAGAAATCTCCTATTCCAAGTATGGAGCGGATATTTTGGAAAGATTGGAGGAATGAAAATAAAAGTCAATTATCGAAAATATCCCAAACAACAAAAATTGTATTATTGGATACTACGAATGTGGCATGGCTAACCTGGTTGGCTGTTTTGGATCCACACCGTGTATTAACTCTAGAAACCATTCCTCAGTGGTTGAAACCGCCTTTGTCATCTACAATTCGCAACGATTCAATACATGGTCGCATTACCCATTGGCACGATTTGATTGAATCTTGTTCTGAAAAGCCAACAAAAAGTGTATTTCTACCCGCTTGGTCATGGATAACAGGTGCCATACATGGCTGGAAAACGGGAACTGTAGAATTTTCATTGATTATCATCTCGTCATGTGGCGATTGGAAAAAATACATCACTCGTGATTTGGTGATAATTCAACCTTGGGAAGAGAATGAATGTATTTCAGTAATTAACATAATTAAACCATGAAATATTGGTTATACTTTGTTTTCATTGCAATAATGGATGTCACTACGTTTTGGATGTACATGGTCACAAATTACTTGCCCATGAATGAAATGATGCAAAACATCATGACAAGACATGCATCAGATGATGATGATGATGATGACGTTGTTGGTGATGATAAGTGTTTAGATTTGGCGACGGTTCGTTCTAGTATAAAGGAAGAATTATACCACTGTTTGGCGGATATTTTTTGTCATTGTCCAGCAGAAAATCAAAACATGTTGAATCGGATAATGCAGGAAATGGAGATATTGCCACAAAAAGTCTTGGAGACGATGTTTACAGAATTGGATCCGAATCGTATGTTTGGAATGAGTCTTATACAAATTGCTACTCAACGATGTTATGCCCGTGTTGTTGAATGGATGTTGACATTTATTTCACCTGAATGTGTACAATTATTTGCATTGACCAAACGTGGAAGTTCCATCATTTCATTATGTTTTGCAAAACGTGGAAAAAGGATGCATCGTTTATTAAAACAGTTGATTGCACGATGTCCTCGTGATTTATTACCCGACCTTTTATTTCATCATGCACAACTTATTCACTTGTCCATAATACAAAATGATGTTAAAAAACTTGATTTGATTCTACCTTTTGTACGAAATGATGACGACATACATACTTTGTTTTTGAACCATTCCACACCCTTTCAATTGTTGCTTCAAAGGGGTGTCATATATGAAAATGAACATTTGCTACGTAAGATTGTTTGCAAGACTACGCGTGAATCCTCTTTATATTCCCCGAGAACTGGATTACATTGTCTTGAGTATATAAAACGCGTCACTGAGGTTACGGAACCACTGATTTTTATCTTTTTTCAGAAATATTTAAAGTATAACAATATTTTTTTACGCAAAGTAAAGAAATCGTTGGATATGAAGAATCGGCGTGTACTGCCTATTGAAGTCATACATTTGATTGCGTCTTTTGGATACCTTGCACCTACAAGTATGCATGATGATTTTTATTTCTCGTAACGTACCCATATGATAAGAATTTGTTGGTCGTTTTATTTTTGACATGTTTGTGAATGTGGTTAATTCATAATTAATTCATTCAAACATGTCAAAACTATCGTCAAACCTATCGTTATTCAAACATCTATATTCTTCGTCGCAAGAAGTGGTGAACAATGGACTCAAAATGTATTCTTATCGTGGTTTACAGTTTGATCCATCTTGTAAATTCAATATTGATATTCGTATGCGAAATGGGAAAATAAGAAAAATAAATATGGAAATCCATATTACTACCATGAAGCATCGACGTCATGTCTATTTTGGTGTGGGACATGGTTCACAAATCGCGTTTTTGATTCACTTTTCCGGCTTTCTTCGGAAACTTGAGTGGGATGTTGATTTGCCCAGTTTATTAAAGGCCATGTATGCAAAACCTGTTTTTGATAAGAAACAATTATTACTTATTGAACAGTTTGATAATCCAGAGGAAGTGGTTGATTCTGCCAGCCGTGTGTATCAAGACTTGTTATTTATTTTATCGGGTTGTCCACATCATTTGGTTATGAAACAATTGACACGACAATGTTTGCGAGATGTACCTTATTTGGATCGTCATATTGCTTCATTTTTAATGATTCATTGATTGATTGTTTGTTTGTTTGCTTGCTTGCTTGATTAATTAATTACAGAATGTTTGGGGTTGATTGATTAACTGAAC
>Ga0114959_10004775_pt1 | contig 10291 bp, 7 predicted proteins | sample C_130625_EF_Meta_FD_87317 | JGI IMG/M metagenome (GOLD analysis project Ga0114959, IMG submission 87317) | Freshwater microbial communities from Lake Croche, Canada to study carbon cycling - C_130625_EF_MetaG | ecosystem: Environmental > Aquatic > Freshwater > Lake | place: Lake Croche, Canada...
CTTGGATTTGCTTACAGGGATGGCAAAGGGGTGGCACAAAATTACACCGAGGCGGTGAAGTGGTACCGTAAGGCAGCTGATCAGGGAGATGCCTTAGCGCAGAGCTGTATGGGAGACTGCTACAAAAATGGGTGGGGAGTGGCTCAGGATGACACCGAGGCGGTGAAATGGTACCGGAAGGCAGCCGAACAGGGAAATGCTGATGCGCAGTGGCAACTAGGGCGTTGTTACCAAAATGGTTCGGGGATTTCTCAGGATGATGTAGAGGCAGTTAAATGGTACCGCAGGGCTGCGGAGCAAGGACATTCTCCAAGTCAATGTGATCTTGGATGGATGTATGATGTTGGCCGAGGAAATCCCATGAATGAATTTGAAGCCTTAAAATGGTATAAAATGTCAGCAGATCAAGGGGACGATTATGCGCAAAATAATCTAGGAATATTTTATGAAAATGGTCGCGGAGTTGAAAAAGATCTTGCTCAAGCAATCCTGTGGTATCGGAGGGCCTCGGAGCAGGGACTTGCCCAGGCGCAAGAAGCCCTCAATCGTCTGGGTGCCTGAATACTGGAACAGCCGGGAAGTATGAAAACCTGTCCAAAATGTTTTGCAGAAAATCCTGATTCTGCGCGTTTCTGCGCGGGGTGCGGGGGGAGCGTGCAAAGCCCCCTGGAGGTCTTTCTCCAGGAGCATGATCTACTGAAGCTCCTGAAGCCGATTCAGGACAATGACTTCACCACCCCGGAGGAGCTCCTAACACTTTCAGACTCCGACCTTGGTGAGCTGGGAATATCTCTAGGAGATAAGATTCGTCTCAAAAAGGCATTGGATACTCTGAAAGGTGAGGCGGACGTAGAGGATGAGGATATTGAATTTGAAACTGATGATTCAGAAGAAATTGAGGATGAGGAAGAGTCAGAAGACGAGGAACCGGAATGCATCGGATTTACTCTCACAACGGAAACAGACTTAACCCTTTTCGATCCAACGGCCTCCGCTATCCGGAATTTGTTACATAATGACCAGGAGAGGGGAGATTTCATGATTCTTACAGATAGCAGCGCTGAGGATATCTACTTCCAGATACGTTTTGCCAAGAGCGACGACAAGGGTGATTGGTTTGATCTGGAATTCCGCGACGGATCTGGTGACCAACACTATGAATCGACAGATTACGTATCCCCCCAAAAAGCGGCGTCCATGATGATCAGCTACGGCACGGGAGATGATTCGTGGAGAAAGGAGCTTGCTTGGAAGAAGCTGGAAAACGAAAGCGATGACGACGAGATCGAAGTCGAGTACGTATCCTCGATGGATAAGGCAATGGATCTGATCAATGCCTTGCCAAAACAGGATCGCGTTTACGTCGCGCCGGGAATCCCTCAGGACAAGTTAAATGCCGCTTTTAATTCTTACGTCAAAAGGCAAGGAGTCGAGTGTTTCCTGCTCTATGATGTAACTGTCTTCGGTGGGGCAAAAGATGGCTTTGTCATCGCTCGCGACGGGCTTTACCTGAAGGATATGTTTGATGAGCCCCTCAAGTGGTCATGGTCTGAAATTACTGATCTCTCGTGCATCGATGACAAATTTGCGGTCAATTCTAAAAAAGTGATGACTTGCCTTCATCTTGAGGATGGGTTCCTTCGACGCCTTGTGGCTATAATGAGAACATTTGCCGAACTTCCAGAATAAAATCACACACGAATTATTACATCCATCTATGAAAAACTGCACCAAATGCGCCACCGAAAATAACGACGACCAGAAGTTCTGCATCAAGTGCGGAACGAGTCTTCAATCCGACCTTGAAAAGTTTCTGGAGGCTCAAGGGATCTCACAACTGGCAAGTGTTATGAAGAGTCATGACATTACCTCGCTGGAGGTCCTCAAGGAGCTCGGTGAGAACGATCTCGGAGAACTGGGCCTAGCGTACGGCGATAAAGTCCGAATCAAGGTGGCGATTGAGTCGCTGAAAAAGCCAGAGGCTACGGAAACGCCTGCAGCACCTGCCTTCGAACAGGCTTCGCAGCCCTCAATGGTTACTCAGACACAGGTTCCTGACTCCGCAACCACCAGTTCTCCTTCTCAGACCCAGCAGGTGGATCTGGCCGAACAGAGCAGAGAGCTTCTGAGGCAGGCCGCCCAGCAGGGGATCAGCAGGGCCTCGCAGATCCTGTCCTCGGCACAACAGGCAATCTCTTCCACCCCAACTACGGGGACAACTATCCCCACGCAGGTTGCTCTCGAGGATGCCGAACTCCTTCCTGACGTGGAGAAGACCTACACCTTCATCATCTGGGGATGGCTGACTTGCGGAATCCTGACCCTAGTCGCCTGGTGGAAGATCTTTGCTAATAGAAATAAAGTTCAGTCCGATCTACTCAAGGCCCATTGGCAATATCAGAAAAAAATCTCTTGGATTTACTTTGGAGTAGTATTTGGCATGGGTATTCTGGCTGCAATTATCGATACCAAAGGATTTGACAGCTTCAATAAGCTCGTTGGATTAGGTGTATTGATCTGGTATGTGCGCGTTGCATGGAAGGCACGCAAGGCTCTCAAGGACGGGCTTCCTCCCAAAAAATAGCCATTTGGTGATTAACAAAAGATGTTACTAAAGCCATCCAGTGCTATCGAAAGGCTTCCGCGTAGGGTGATGCATATGCTCTGGAATCGCTAAAGCGACTTGGGGCGTAGATCTTGGATTTCCACGGACTTGATTAAAACCTGCCCCAAGTGCTCCGTTGAAAATGCCGAGGGGCAGAAGTTCTGCTCCAGATGTGGAGCCAGCTTGCAAGGTGATCTGGAAAAGCTCTTGGATTCCCTGGGTTTAGGAATTCATTGGCCTCTTTTTGAAAAGAATGACCTGAAGACGATCGAGGAACTACGGCTTCTGGATGATCAGAACTTCAACGAGCTTGGTATTCCCTACGGCGATAAGATCCGGATTAGGAAGGCTCTGGAATCCTCCTCGGAGCAAGTCGCCCCTCCTCCGCTAGTCGAGGAGTCTCCACTTGATCGACTGAAGTCCAAAGCCGCCCAAGGAGACCTGGATTCCATGTTTGAATTGGGGGAGCTACACGCTGATGGATTCGAGGGAGCAGCAGGGGATTTTACCGAGGCCGCGGTATGGTATAGGAAAGCTGCGGAGAAGGGGCATTCAAACGCCCAATACAAATACGGGGAGGCGCTTTACTACGGCCGTGGTGTTGAGGAGGATGAGCGTGAATCAGCCAAGTGGCTCCGGCAAGCAACACGGCAGGGGCACGAGGATGCTAAGAGAGAATATAACGAGCGTTTGGAGGAGGGGCGCTTTGCCTACCTGCTCGATAGTGCCGAGTCCGGCAATGGGGAGAGTCAGTACCGGCTGGGATGCCTCTTCTATCAAGGGGAAAAAGGACACCCGGTGGACAAGGCGCAGGCAGCAGTGTGGTTAAGGAAAGCATCGGCCCAAGGGATAGCCGCAGCGCAGTTTCTTCTCGGTTTCATGAATCTGAGCGGTGACGGGATCCGTCAGGATCCAGTCGAGGGGAAAAGGCTCCTCACGGCTGCCGCCGCCCAAGGATACGCCCAGGCCCTGGAGTTACTCAGGACGCTTGAAGCGCCTGCAGTGGCGCCGCCACCAGAACCCCAGGTCGTTCCTCCTGAGAAAAAAGGCAAGTCTTCATGGAAGACCTTTGCGGGGATAGCGCTCACCGTCATAGCAATTGCGAAGATCATCGCCTCCTTCATCCCCGAGGAGAAGAAGGATGAGCCTTCTCCGATGTCAACCCCGCAACCCTCGGGCTTTGGAGGAGCTCCTTCCTCCTCCACGGCAGGGATTGTGAGCATGGGAAGTCCAACCCCGATACCACTCAACAGGCCTGCTTCCTTTAGTGAGCAGGTGCCCGCTCCCTTTGTTTCCTCGACTCCTACCCCCGCGCCGCTTCCCGTGACGACCCCGACGCCGTTTGTCTCCTCAACTAAGCAGGGGTCAGCTCCCGAGAACATGCAGCCGAATCTGGGAGGCACCTTTGTGAATTCCTTGGGCCTGCGGTTCGTCCCGATTCCCGGGACGATCACCTATTTTAGCATCTACGAGACGCGGGTTGCCGACTACCAACGATTCGTCAACGAGACGGGCAGATTCTGGAAACCGGCCGGTTTTCCACAGCAGGCAAATCACCCCGCTGTCAGAATCAACTATTACGACGCAGTGGCTTTCTGCAAGTGGCTCACGGATAAGGAGCACGCATCGGGCGCCCTGCCGCGAGGGTGTGAGTACAGGCTTCCCACCGATCTCGAGTGGAGTGCCGCCGCAGGGATAGGCATCGAGTTGGAGGGACCTCCCGCTTGGCGTAGTGGCGGCATTCCAAACTGCTATGCTTGGGGGTCCAGTTGGCCTCCGCCTCCTGGCAGCGGCAACTACGATCCGAAGCTTAAGACAGACAAATATCCCTGTACATCACCCGTGGGTGCCTTTGCTCCTAATCAATTTGGCCTCTACGACATGAACGGGAATGCCTATCAGTGGATTCTGGAAGACTTTGATCAGAACGGAGAAGGATTTCTTCGTGGTGGATCTTGGCCGGATGAGGAAGAAGATAGCATTAACCTCACTAACCGGATGGATAGTCCGAAGGATGCAAATTTCAAATGCTACGGCTTCCGCTGCACGATCGCTCCGATTGGAATGGAAAGCCGGATTACGACTGCTAGAATCCAGTGAAACAGGGGAGTAAAGTGGGGTTCAATCTGCGAGACAAGTTGCTATTCATGCGGTCAGCCACTAAAAACCCTTCATTATGAAGAGGTGCACCAATTGCCAGACGGAAAACCCCGATGGGCAGAAGTTCTGCAGCAAATGCGGCGGGAGTCTGGAGAGTGAGCTTGCGAAATTTCTCACAGCACATGGTCTCTCTGAGCATCTGGCCCTTTTTGAGAAGAACGACCTTTTTACCATCGCGGAAGTCAAAGCCCTGAGTGAGGGCGATATCAGTGATCTCCAATCCCAGAGCGGTTCAAAAATCCCATTCGGTGATCTGATTCGTCTGAGGAAGGGCTTGGCCTCACTGTCAGAAGGTGGAGTCCCAAGTCAGGAGAGTCCCCCGGTGGTGGTTGAAAAGTCCAAGCTAGAGCGATTGAAGGATGGAGCCTCGCAAGGTGACCTCAATGACATGTTCAGTCTTGGAGAGATTTACTCTGACGGATCTGAGGAGGTAGGGCAGGATCTCGGGGAGGGGGCCTCATGGTATCGTAAAGCCGCCGATAAGGGTCATGCCGGAGCCCAATACCAGTATGCGGAGGCGCTTTATTATGGGCATGGTATTTCAGAGGATGAGAGGGAGTCTGCCAAGTGGTTGCGCTTAGCAGCACGACAAGGTCACGAGGTTGCTAAGAACAACTATAACGATCGTCTTGAGGAGGGCCGCTTTGCCTACCTGCTCGACAGTGCTGAGCAGGGCAACGGAGAAAGTCAGTACAGACTCGGATCTCTTTTTTATCATGGGGAACAAGGTCATCCCGTGGACAAGGGACAGTCCGCCGCTTGGTTCCGGAAAGCTACGGCCCAAGGAATAGCAGCAGCTCAATACACCCTGGGGGTAATGACTCTGAACGGAGATGGAGTGAGGCAGGATGAGCCCGAGGGCAGACGATTGATTCAGGCTTCTGCGGCCCAAGGATATAGGGACGCCATCGCTTTGCTGGCCCAAATAACGCCCTCAGAGATCCCAAGCCAGTATACTGCGTCCGCTTTGGAGACGCAGTCTCAACCAGCCCCTAATCAGGAGCTCATTAACAAGGTGGGCAATGGCTACCTGATGATGCTGCTTTATCCGGTGACTTGCGGAACCACATCGCTGGTTGGAATCGTCATGGCCTACATGAACCGTGGCAAGGTTCCCGAGGGTTACCTGAAATCCCATTGTCGCTGGCAGATTCGGTCATTCTGGTTCTTTTGCCTCTGGACAACTGTGGGAAGTATGGCGGCGGCTATCATAGAACCGGGCAAGATCAACGAAGGTGCCTGGATAAGCCTACTGGCCTTCTTTTGGTACTACTATCGGGCTTTTAAGGGCAAGGGAGCCCTAAAGAGAGGGGAGGTTCCTTCAGGTATTCTGTATGGTCAACAGGAGGCCAAGGTTTTCAAGCCGGTCCTTGCTCTAATGATAGTCGTTCTTATCGGAGCTGGTGCCCTTAAGGCTTATAAGCAGGAACAGAAAAATAAAGTTCAGCTATCCGCTACGGAGCGTGCAAGGAAACAAGCCGACGAAGACAGAGAAGCTAGGCAGCGCCAGCTTCAGGCTCAGCAACAATCGGAGAATGAGTCTAGGCTCACTCGTGAAAAAGCCGAGGCGGAGGAGAAGGCACGCCAAGCTCAACAAGCTGCCGAGCAGGCTGAAAAGGAGAAACAGGAAGCCATCCAGCGGGCCCAGCAGGCTGAGCAAAACGCCCAAGAAGCATCGCGTGCGTCCGCAAGGCCTGCTAGTGATTCCGGTTCCCATGGCTATCTTGGAATCAATGGAAACGATGGTCAGGGGCATTTGGTCAACGGTGTCCAGACTTTGATTAATGGTGCATTTGTAACTGGGGTCGAACAAGGATCTCCGGCGGGTAGGGCTGGTATACGGGTCAATGACCTCATCACTTCTGTGGGTGGTGTGCCTGTACAGGGCTTTGAACAGTTACAGCAGCAGATTCTCAAATACAGGGCGGGAGATGCCGTAGCAATCGGTGTTGTTCATAACGGAGGAGAGTCGGAAACATTTTCCGTCCGCCTAGGTTCCGCTGAGGCTATATCAGCTCAGCCCGTCAAGCAAGCATCAGGTCAACAGCAGCTGCCCGACGGTTTTTCCGATTTCTTCAAGCAATACGTGAGGGATCACGGTAGCAACAATCCATGGGATCTCGCCTATGACTATGCCGACCCCTGCTACTTCTGCTACGCGAATGGAACGGCTTCACGAGCTTATATATACGATGACATCCGCAAGCTCGTCCAAGCCTATCCTCAGCGATCCTACTCAGATGTAAGCATCGATAACATTTCCATTATTTCACCAGATACTGTGAGAGTTCGATACCACTTCAAGTATCAGTATTCGGGGAAAAAACTTGCCAGTGGCACCTCAACAGTGGATCTGGAAGTGCGAAGCTTTTCAGGTAAGTGGCAAATCACCAGTTTCTCCGAACAGGTAATCCGCCACTAGAAATCTCGTCTTGGGTGGCCCACCCTACTGAGTGTTGACGATGTAGGTTCCTGGAATGATTCCCCTTGAGATAATGACCAATGGCCTCGAAGGGGAAACTTGAACAAGGTGTGGATTGCTAACCGGGACCATCTGTCCGGGACCTACTCCGGTATTGATGTTGGAGACAATGAACTGTCTCGCAAAAGGATTCATAAAGTCCTCCGCTGGAACGAGAACCAACCCATCATCTTGAAGATACTTTGGCATGAAATTTCCTGCCACACACATTCCAGCGACCTGCTGTGGAAATTTATCCTTCGGGCTCAGTATGACATTCTGAGGCTGGGAGGAAATCCGTTGCGGGGTGCTTTTTGAGGTTTCCCGAGTCTTGCTTGAGGATGGCGATTTTGATTTGGAGGCTGGCCGGGAAACAGCAGGGGTGGATACGGTCTCTTGTTGAAGGGAGTTGCAGAGAGACTGAAGATCATCTGCAATGGCCGCCGGGATGACATTCAGCGAGATAAGTATAGTGGTGAAAATCAGGAGGGATTTTTTCTTCTTCATGTGACCCGTATGCCTTATCGCTATTGGTAATGTCAACAATGTCCCTCCCTGTATTGAAGAAAAATCCATGATTTTTAAGAGAGAGCGCACGGCACCCATTCTTTTGACGCGGATAACTTGCTGGAAAGTCCGGCTAAGTCTTGAGCCATTTTTTCGCAGACTACATCGCCTCCATGTGGTTGCCATCCTCTCGATCCTGGGTTTCTGCGGCAATCAAGTTTATGGCCAAAAAAGCTTTGATGCGGATCCCTATGGTGCTGAAGCAAAAAAAAAACCTGATGAGGGAAAGCTTGTCCAGTCTTTGAGAGCACGGGCCAAACCCGAGGCGTTTTTATCCCGCCCGCCTAAAACCAATCAATCGCCCTCTGCTCTTTCTGTGGCTGAAGCAAAAGTCCCCGCCATGATGCAGGTGCGGGTAAATCCTCCACTTCAACCTTTTGTAGATACCTCCTACAGGAACCCTAACGACTTCTCAGGTTCCGAGCTTGTTTATGCTGCAATTGCGAGCATGCCGACTCAGGGAACTTATTCCCTATCGGCTGCCGCTACCGGAAATTTTAAAAAAGCCATGGCGGTGAATGATAAAGGTGAGCTGGTCGTTTCGCCCAAGGGGGCCGTTCCAAGCTTCTGTTCCTCTGCCACCTATCTAGTGTTTTTGGAAACCCTTGCGGTACTGCAGAAGAAGAACCGCCTGAATCTCAAAAAAGGAGATCTCGAGAAGCTACTATATGCCCGACAACCCGACGGGGTTGGGGTCTGGGGGCGCTGGAATGCCAATGGGCCGGGTACTGCCCGCCTCTTTCAGATGCTCGACATTGGGAAAAACTTTACCGGCATCGAGGATGCCAGGCAGGGCGATTTCTTAAAAATCTGGTGGACCGATGAAATCGGCGCGAAGGAGAGGGGCCACTCCGTAATCTTCCTCGGAATTCGGACCGATGAGAAGGGGGTAAAGTTTTTGAAGTTCTGGTCTTCAAACATCCCAGGCGGGTACGGAGATAAGGAGATTCCGATTACAAAGGCAAAGCATCTGCTGTTTTCGCGGCTGAGCAATCCGCAGAATCTTGATCGATTGGATAAACTTTCAACGCGGGATCCGTACCTCGTATCGATGTCATCGAAGAGCGTGACCATCGATGATGTTCTCAAGGCGCTTTGCATTTCTAAAAGGTCCCCCTAGCTAGAGTACCAGGGCGTGGAACGCCCCTCCTCTTGGTTCCCAAGAAAGAGGTTTTAGCCATTTGACAGGGTAACTTCCTGCTAGATGAAGTGGCGGACATAATTCGGCATCCACTTTCCACGTAGGGGTATAGGCACCCTGGATCATGGAGCCGTCGGTTAGTTCAAACGGCTTCACCTTTGAATCTTTCCTCTTTTTTCCACAATAAGTGGGGTCATTAGTGAGAAAGACGCAGAAACCCACATCGATGATGCCGTCTTTCTTGAAGCGCTCGATACGGGAGACGTCTGCCAGGAAAAAATAAAGACCGTTGTTTTGAGCGCCCTGATCCTTGTAATAGAAGCCATTTTGGGCACGAGTCTTGTATTTCAGCTCGACCCCGTAGTGAATGCCGTCTATGGATGAAGATATCTAGGTAGGAATTCGATGCCTTGTGAAAGTATTCAAGCTTGGGCTCTGATCCTGTCCTTTTCCAAAGCTCCAGTCCGATCTTTAGCTGTGCCGATGCTTCCGAGTAGAAGCCCTCATCCGGAGTTTGATGCAGAAGGAATTGCTCGATGATCTCCGTGAGGAGTCTTTTGAACTCAATTTCGCGCATGTGGCTGGGGTGACTTCAGGTAAGGGAACGAGTCATTACATCGATGGCATTTCGGACCTCCCTGTCGAGAACTGAGCCGGCTGAATAATCCGCTGGTGAGGTGAGATTCACACGGCCTTCGTCGAGCAGGAGTCGGGCCTTCTTTTTAGCTGCCGCACCAGGCTTGTGGACGGCAACGGAGTAGCCCCCCATGTTCTTGACCAAGCTCATGCAGGGGACGTCGGTCTCTCCGTCACCGATGAAGATCATCCTCTCGAAGGGAATGGGGCGTTTCTCCATCGGCTGGTAGGCGTTGATGCCGGTTGTGTCCCAAACATCGAGGCAGCCTTTGTTGATGCGAAAAAGGAACTGGGTTTTTGTGGTGTAATTGACCGCCTGAGCCGGCCATTTCGCAATGCCATTTTGGTCGTAGAGAAACGAAGAGGCGTAGATCGTCTTGAACTCCTTTCCGATCCGGCATCCCTCGATCATTTCCTTGATGCCGGAGGAGATGATGTAGTGCTCAAGCTTCACCCCCTTGCTCTTGGCAAAGTGGTTCATCCTGCCGAACCAAGTCTCCACGCCGGGAAAGAAATCAATCCCTCGGCCATGTTTCTGAAAGGATTTGCGGGTCAGTTCCACGCCGTTCTGCATGCCGGCCTCACGGACCATCAGAAACATATAACAGAGGATTGGGTCTGCGTTCTGCTCCTTGGCTAAGTCCATCGCCATCTTCCAGAAGTGCTTAGGCTTCACTCCGAGCTGTGGAATATACGCGTATTCCTGCATATATCGAGGGCA
>Ga0114959_10004777_pt1 | contig 10290 bp, 8 predicted proteins | sample C_130625_EF_Meta_FD_87317 | JGI IMG/M metagenome (GOLD analysis project Ga0114959, IMG submission 87317) | Freshwater microbial communities from Lake Croche, Canada to study carbon cycling - C_130625_EF_MetaG | ecosystem: Environmental > Aquatic > Freshwater > Lake | place: Lake Croche, Canada...
ACCCTGACTACAGGCGCTTTTTCCGCCATTCCGCCAGCGCCAATGTTTAGCGGAGCCCTAGTTGATAGCGGCGGTTGCTTTGCCTCTGGCTAGTAGCTGGTTATGGGTTTCAACTGTCATACATGGGTCCCAGGGTGGGGGGATAAGCCTGCAAAATAATTTAAAAATAAATTATTGACTCTTACCTGTGGCCAGCAAACATTTTTTGCGTTTACCCCTGGCCGCCGCTCTATTGCTGTTGTCTGCCGCTTTGCCGGGATGGGCTGAACGTCAGATTTTGGTGAACCTCAAGGATCGTTATCTCTATGTGCTCGATCTTGATCCAGCCAAGTTCCCCGCTGAGATCGCTTCCTCTGCCCTAGTGCTCAAGGCCCAGCCCGATGCCGCCAAGGTGCTCGGTAAGTTCCCCGTGGCCATCGGTGCCCCGGAATCCCCCACCCCCACTGGCTTCTACAGCATTTTAGAGAAGATCAAAGACCCCACTTACTACAGCCACAGCAAAAATGCCCTGCTGCCGCCGGGCCCCTGCAACCCGGTAGGCAACCGTTGGATGACCTTTAAAGGTGCCGACGACAATGCCTATGGCATCCATGGCACCGCTTGGCCCGAATGGGTGGAGCGCCGGGAAGCGGTGAGCAAGGGCTGCATTCGTATGCTTAATGCCGATGCCGTGAAGGTGTTTGATCTGGTGAAGCTCGGCACCCCCGTGCGCATCACCCGCGATTGAATCAAGGCGATTAAATCAAAACGTTTCGCCCAGTGATTCAGGCTCAGTAATCAACCCCGCGTTTGAGATCAACGCCCCGTTCGGCGTAGTGCTTATGGCACACCATTTCAGAGTGGACGCTGGCCAGGTCGAAATAGGCGGGAGGATTTTTGCAGCGGCCAGTGATGATCACCTCCGTCTCGCGGGGCTTGCGCAGCAGGGTCTGCACAATCGGTTCCACCGGCAGCAGTTCCAGGTCGACGGTGGGATTGAGTTCGTCAAGGATCACGGTTTTGTAGAGGCCGCTGTCAATGGCAGCGCGGGCAATTTCCCAGGCCCGTTCTGCTTCCACATAGTCGATCGGTTGTTGCTGGCCCCGCCAGACGATCGCATCGCGCCCGGAACGCAGGTGATCCACCAGGTGCGGATAGCTTTCCCGTAGGGCGGCGATGGCGCTGTCTTCGGTGTAGCCGCTGCCGCCCTTAAGCCATTGCAGGATCAACACCCGATGGCTTTTGTCTTGGCTGATCCCTTTGCCGATGGCCTGGAGGGCCTTGCCCAGGGCACTGGTGGATTTGCCTTTGCCTTCCCCCGTGTAGATCTCGATGCCTTCAACACCGATATCAGCGGCGCTTTCGTGTTGATGGGCCCGCATCTCTGAATGCAGATCCGCCAGGTTCACCAGGGCCCTCGGCGCCCCCCTACCGGTGGCGATCACCTCCATGCCCGCTGGTTTGGCCGCCAGGGTGCGCACCACCTCGGCGGCATCGAGCAAGCCCAGATCCAGCACAGGATTCAACTCATCCAGTACCACCACTGAATAAAGGGCACTGGCGAGGGCTCCCCGGGCGATGTCCCAACCCCGCTGGGCCTCCTGGCGATCAAAGCGGGTTACCTCTTCGGCGGTGAAGAAATCGGCCCGGCCGGTGCGCACCTGGTCTATCAAGTGGGGGAAGCCCTGCTGCAGCGCCTCGATGGCGGCGTCTTCGGCATAGGCGCGGCCAGGACCCTTCAGAAAGCGAATGAGTAACACCCGGGTGCGTTTCTTTTCGCAAATGCCGAGGCCGATGGTGCGCAGCACCACCCCAAGGGCCGCTTGGCTTTTGCCCTTGCCATCGCCGTCGTAAACATGCAGTTGACCGTGGCTGCGTTCATCGCTGCCGGCGGCGGTGCGAATGCCAATGCCACGACCGCTGGAGGTGGTCATGGGGATTGGTATCCAGGCGTTGTTGCAGGATTGTATCGAGACTGGATAGCGTTATCTACAAGCATGGGTTCGATGTGGTCCTGTCGGTTTCCGATTCCCGCCCCTTGCATCCCCTTGGCGAAACCCTGACGGCGGAGCGGTTGCAGCAGTTGGGGCAGTTGCGGGCCTTGATCAGCGGTTTTGGCACCGTGCTGGTGGCCTATTCCGGCGGAGTTGATAGCAGTCTGGTGGCTGCCCTGGCCGCCGAGCAGCTGGGGGACCAGGCGGAAGCGGTAACTGGGGTTTCCCCGGCCCTTGCCCCCCAGCTGTTGGCGGAAGCCCGTTGGCAAGCCCATTGGCTTGGGCTGCGCCACCGGGAGCTGGCCACCAAGGAACTGGAGGATCCGGCCTATGCCAATAATCCCTCAGACCGTTGCTATGCCTGTAAACGGGAATTACACAGCTTGCTGGTGCCCCTGGCGGCCGGGGCGGCCCAGGTGCTGGATGGGGTGAATCTTGATGACCTGGGGGACCATCGGCCTGGATTGCGGGCTGCCCAGGAATTGGGGGTGGTGTCGCCGCTGGTGGCCTGCGGCATCAATAAACAGGGGGTGAGGGAACTTTCCCGGGCCCTGGGCTTCCCCTGGTGGGACAAGCCAGCCCAGCCCTGCCTGGCCTCCCGTTTTCCCTATGGGGAAAGTATCACTGCCGCCCGACTCGGGCGGGTGGCCCGAGTGGAACAGTGGTTACGGGAGCAGGGTTATGCCGAGCTGCGGGTGCGCAGCCAGGGGGAAACGGCCCGGATTGAATTGCCAGTGGCCGCCCTTGAGGGATTTTTCCAGGCCATAGACCGCCAGCAGCTGGTGACGGTCTTCCTGGACCAGGGGTTTACGGCAGTGAGCCTTGATCTCGAAGGCCTGGTGAGTGGAAAGCTCAACAGGTCGCTAGGAGATCAGGCCCAAGGCCATCTGGGGGCTGGGGCTTAGACCCCGACTGGTTCCCGCTGGGCCTCCGCCACCGTTGAAGGGGTGCGGCGCCGGAAGCTACGCAGGTTTTGTCGGGTGGATCCCAGTTCTTCGCTCAGCACAGCACAGGCCCTTTCCGGCATGGTGTGATCCCCACAGGTGAATACATCCACAGCGGCATAGCCGGATTCCGGCCAGGTGTGGATCGAAATGTGGGACTCAGCCAGCAGGGCGAGACCAGTAACCCCTTGGGGTTCAAAGCGGTGGGTGATGAGATTTAGAAGGGTGGCGCCAGCTCGCTTGGCTGCTGCGGTGATGGCGTCCCTGAGAAATGCTTCGTCGTCGAGTCGACTGGAGTCGCAGTCGTAGAGCTCGAGAATGCAGTGTTTGCCCACCATGTCCGTGGAGGTGGTCTCCTGGGAAGCAATTTCAGGACGTCCTGGATCAGGGTGCAGGCAAAGGGCTTCGGCCATTGAATCGGGCAAAACAGCTCCTAACCTTAGCCCCACTTGTGGCACATGTTGGTTTTGCTGTCTTTTCAATCTCTGCAGACCTTGGCTCGGCCCCGGCGCCACCCGGCTGGACTCACCGTCGGTGAATTGCTGTTGATCCTTCTGGTGGTGGCCGTGGCCATTGGTGGCACTGTCTTGGCTTTCCTTGGCTTCTCCGGCCCAAAGCCCCCCCATCCGCCTACTCCCCCGGCTCAATCAAGCCGGCCCTGACCCGCACCAGTTGGGCCTTGTGGCGCCAATCGCTAACGCAGCTCTGCAGGTGGGTGGCGCTCACCAGGCATTGGTGCCCCTCGCCAACGGCCTCCAGCAGCAGTTGTTGGCGCTGGGGATCCAGTTCGGCCAGCACGTCGTCGAGCAGCAGCAGGGGGGCAACGCCGCTTACCTGGCGCACCAGCTCCAGTTCGGCCAATTTCAGGGCCAACACCAGGCAGCGTTGTTGGCCCGCGGAGCCCAGGCGTTTGGCCGGTTCCCCCCCTAGCAAGAGGGCGACATCGTCGCGCTGGGGACCTACGCCGCAGTGGCCCAGTTGCCGTTCCTGCTGCCGTTGCTGCTTTAGTTGCTCCAGAAGACTTTCCTGCCAGGCTTGTTCGTCCTCCGGCTCCGAAAGTTGGCTGCCAGCTAAATAACGAAGTTCCAGATGTTCGCGGCCGCCGCTAAGCCGCTGTTGCCATGGGGCGGCCAGGGGTTCCAGGCGGCGCAGGGCCCGGTGGCGGCGGCGATGCAGCCGGGTGCCCACCAGGGCCAGCTGCAGGTCAAAGGCATCCAGCAGTTCCTCGAGGCCAGGGCCAGGTCGGCGCAGTAGCTGGGAGCGTTGGCGCAGCAAGCGGCCGTGGCGACTGAGCAGTTCGCCATACACCGGCTCCAGCTGTTGCACCACCCGGTCAAGCCAATGGCGCCGCAGGGAGGGTTCGCCGCGCACCAACTCGAGGTCCAGGGCACTGAAGCCCACACAGCGCAGGGGGCCGATCAGATCGGCTTGGCGTTCCAAGGTTTTGCCATTGCGCTGGGCCCAGCGGCCCCCCTGCTGGCGCAGTTCCAGGGTGAGTTCATCCCCCCGATCGGCGCCCACCTGGGCCCGCAACCGGCTGCGGGGTTGCCCCCGTTGGATGATGTCTCTGTCGCTGCTGCAGCGGTGGGAGCGCAGGCTGCCCAGCAGTTCTACGGCTTCGAGCAGATTTGATTTGCCCTCGCCGTTGTTGCCAAGCACCAGCAGCCGTGGGGCGTCCAACTCCAGCTGCAGATGGCTGTAGTTGCGAAAAGCGTTTAGCTCCAGGTGGTGGAGAAGAATGGGGGCTGACCCGCTGCCCAGCTAAGCTATCCAACTGAGGGCATGTAGCTCAGTTGGATAGAGCGTCAGATTCCGGTTCTGAAAGTCGGGGGTTCGAGTCCCTCCATGCTCGTTCCCTCAATCCCCTGGCCCTGGGCAGATCAATTAATTGATTTGTTTGGGCTTTTAAACTTTGTTTAGAGGCTGAGCCCCATGGCGCGTATGCCATTGGGATCAGTGATGAAGCCATAGGTTTCAAGCACGGGCACCGCCTCCGGCACGGCCGCCAAGGAAATGCTGCAGCCCGGCAGCTCCTTGCGCAGCCGGCAGAGGGCGGCGTGCACCAGCACGGCCAGCAGTTTTTCCCGTTGGGGTTCCCCTGGCAACACGGCCAGGTCCCATAGGTTGGCATTTAGGGCCTGGTCACTGGTGATCCGCAGGAAGCCCACCAGTTGATTTCCCCGCTGGAGTCGCATCGTCCAGGCGCTGCGTTCCATGGCGAGGGCAATGCGCCCATCGGGCCGGGCCGGGGCGCCACAGCTTTGGAGCAGGCTGTTTACTGCCTCGGCATGCACCGGCAGGTCTTCGCAGCTGAGGCCATAGCCCTCGGGCAGCCGCGGCACTGGCGGCTGGCTGCGGAAATAGGGCATCATCCGGTGTTACGCAGGCCGGCGGCGATGCCATTGATGGTGAGTAGGGCCCCGCGCAGCAATTCACTGCGGCTGTAGGTGCGATTGTCTTCCCCCTGGGTTTCATTCATGGGGGGCTGGCGGGTTTGGTTGCGTAACCGCCGCAGCAGGGCCACCTGGAGGAAGCCCAGTGGCACGATGGTGCGGTTGCGCAGTTCCACCGAGATCTGCAGGCCGGGGTCGCCATCGAGCAAGCGTTTGTGGCCGGTGATTTGCAGCACCAGGTCGCGGGTGAGCTGGTACTCGGCGGCGATCACAGCAAAAATGCCTTCAAAGGCCTCCCGGGATTCAGGGCTACCCAGGGCCTGCACATAGTGGTGGGCTAGCGCCAGGTCCACCTTGGCCAGGGTCATCTCCACCTTGGAGATCAACATGCGGAAGAAAGGCCAGCGTTGGTAGAGGGTGCGCAACATCTCCAGGCGCTCGGGCTCCTCATCCAATTCGTCCTTGATGGCCGCCCCTACCCCAAACCAACTGGGCAGCAGGAAGCGGCTCTGGGTCCAGCCGAACACCCAGGGAATCGCCCGGAGGGCCGACAGGTCCCGGCTGCCCCGCTTGCGCCGGGCCGGCCGGGAGCTGATCTGCAGTTTGCTGATTTCTTCGATGGGAGTGACCTGTTCAAAGAAATCCACCAGGTCTGGATTTTCGTGCACCAAGGCGCGGTAGTGCAGCCGGGAGCGGCCCGCCAGTCTCTCCATTAGCTGGTTCCAGCTCTGGGTTTCATCCATGTCGGAGGCCAGCAGGCTGTTTTGGAGCACGGCGGTGGTGACCGTTTCCAGGTTGTAAAGGGCCAGTTCTGGCAGGGCGTACTTGGAGGCGAGCACCTCCCCCTGTTCGGTGATTTTGATGCGACCACTGAGGGTGCCGCTCGGTTGGGCCAGGATCGCCTGGTAAGCCGGGCCGCCGCCGCGGCTAACCGAACCGCCCCGGCCGTGGAAGATGCGCAGGCCAAGGCCATGGCTGCTACATAGGGCTTGGAGGGCCATCTGGGCCCGGTGGATCTCCCAATTGCTGGAGAGAAACCCTGAATCCTTATTGCTATCTGAGTAGCCGAGCATCACCTCTTGGAGGGGCACCTCCTCGTTTTCAAGCAACCGCCGGTAGAAGGGCGCTTCAAACAGCCCGCCCATCACCTGGGGGGCACATTTGAGATCTTCCACGGTTTCAAACAGGGGAATCACCTGCAACCGGGTGCTGCCCCCCACCGGATCCACCAGGCCCGCCTCCTTGGCCAGCAACAACACCTCCAGCAGGTCGGACTGGGTGTGACACATCGAGATCACATAGGTGCGGCAGATGCGGTTGCCAAATTCCTGTTGCAGCCTTTCCAGCATGCGAAATATCGCAAAGCTTTCGGCGGTGGCTGGACTCCAATGGGGGCCCGTGGGAATTAGGGGTCGGCGGGTTTGCAGTTCCTGGAGCAGCCAGGCCACCCGTTGGCCCTCATCCATCTGGTCGTAGGTCAGGGGTAGCTGCAGGTATTGGCTGAGTTCGGTGAGGGCTTCGCTGTGGCGGGTGCTCTCCTGGCGGATGTCTAGGGAGGCCAGGGAGAAGCCAAAGATCTGCACCTGGCTGAGTAGTCGTTCCAGCGGTTCACAGCTGAGGCCGGTCACCTGCAGGCTGTTGCGAATTAGTTCCAGGTCACTGCGGAAGTCTTGGTGGCAGCGGTAGTGCAGTTCCTGTTGGCCGCCAAGGCCCCCTTGCAGTTCGGCGCCGTCTTGGGGGGCTTCCCAACCGGCATCGGCTAGAAGACCATTGCGCTGCAGGCTGAGTTGCAGCCTTTGCAGGGTGTAGCAGAGCTTTAGTCGATAGGGTTCTAGCCGGTAGCGGGCAGCCAACCGTTCGTAGATCTCCGGGAAGCGCAGGCGGTCCATCTCCAGCGACTCCAGCAGGGCCGGACTCACCTGGCTCCATTGCATCGAGATGCTGAGTTGATCGCGCAGCAGGCTCACGGAACTGATGTAGCGCTCCAGCATCAGTCGCCGCTGATAACAGGCAGTGCGCCAGGTGATATCAGGGGTTACCGAGGGATTGCCATCCCTGTCGCTGCCCACCCAGGAGCCAAAGGTGCAGAAGCCGTCCTCGGGCGGCGTCACATCGGGGTAGGTCTGGGCCAGGGCCTTGCGGATGCGTTCGTGCAGTAGCGGCATCGCCTGGAAGAGCACCTGCTGGAAGTAGTGCAGGGCGTAATCCACCTCATCGAGTACCGATGGTTTGAACTGGTGCAGCTCATCGGTGCGCCACCAGAGCCGGATTTCCTCCTCCAGCTGTTGACGCAATACCTGGCGGTCCTCAATTGGTCCGAAGCCGCGGTCGCCCCCCTCTAGTTTTTGGATCAGGTTGGCCACCCGCCGTTGCTTGTGGCGCACGGTGTGGCGCACGATCTCGGTGGGGTGGGCGGTGAACACCAGCCGCACATCCAATTCCCGCAGCAGCGGCTCCAGCAGCCCCGGCGGCACGTTTAGGGCCCTTAGGCGCCGGAATAAACGCTGGAAGGTGGCTGGTTCGTCGTGGTTGGCCAGTGGGGGAGTGAAGGGGCCTTCCGCTGCGGCGTCTTCCCCCTGGCCGCCGTCGGCCATGCTTGCCAGATAACTGTCTTCCTCGATGTGCTGCTCAAGGATGTTTACCAGTTGGAAGTAAAGGGAGAAGGCCCGGGCGGCGGCAATCGCCTCGGACAGATCCATCTCCACGATTAGCCGCACGATCTCCTGGGAGGTTTCCTCCTCCCGGCAGAGCTGCTTCAATTTCAAAAGCCTTTCCGCCTGGTCCGGGGGGCATTCACTGCGCAGCACCGTGCGCCAGAGGTCTTCCACCAGCTCTAGCCGCTCGTTTAGTTGCCGCAGGGTTCTGCGACCGATCGTGGCATCGGTGCCGGGCAGCGTTGGCCGCATGCGGGGACCTGGAACGGCGGGGCCCATGATCATCCCAAAGAACCTGCGCCGTCGGGCCAGAGCTTGGATACCAAATCAAGTTCTTGGGCTTCCATGGCGGCTGCGCCCTTGCTAATCAGGGTGCCAATGCTCTCGCCGGCCCGATGGCGAGCCAGCCAGACCATGGCTTGGTTGCCTTCGGCCAGCAGGCTGCCGAGCGGTTGCAGTCGGTCGTGGAGTTCCCCAGCCCCAGCCCAACTGCTTAGTTGTTGCAATTGGGTTTCCAGCCAATGGCGGGCAGACAGCTCTTCGCCGTTGGTCCAATGGTGTAGCTGGGCCCCCAGGCTGGCCTTGGCGGCGGCCCGGTCGTTGGCATCGGCGAGGGCCTCCAACTGTTCCAGGGAAAGCGAGCTGGCCTTAAGGGGGTCGTGGCCCCCATGGTCGAGCAGTTGCAGCAGGCGCAGTTCGGCATAGGCGGTGATCGCCAATAGCTGGATCGGATCTGTTATGAGGTCACAGATGCGCAGCTCCACCCGGTTCAGGTCATGGGGCCGGCCATTGCCATTGGGGCGCACCGAACTCCAGAGATGGCGCACATTGCGCATGGTGCCAGCCGTCAGTTGTGCTTCCATCCAGGCGATGTAGTGGCCGTGGTCCCGGAACAGGGGCACCTGGGTGGGGGTGAGCGGAAACTGCAGCCACCGTTGGGAATGGGCGCCACTCACCTGGCCATCTAGGAAGGGGGAGCTGGCGCTGAGGGCCAGCAGCAGCGCCGCCTCACAGCGCAACAGGCGGCAGGCGGCAAAGATCTCGGCCGGCGCGTTTAAGCCCAGGTTGATGTGCACGCTGGCGGTGACCACCCTCGTGCCATAGCTCTGTTCAATGAAATCGTGATAACTATTTTTGGGATCGGAACGTTCAAAATTGTGGCTGTCCCCCAGGCTGAGGGTGCTGCCCGGTAGCAGGGTGAGGCCCCGCTGATGCAGCCACTGGCGCAGCGCCTGGCGCGGCTTAAGCAGATGAAGGAGCTGGCGGTTGTAGTCAGCGTCGGGGGGGGTGATGTATTCGAGGTTGCGCTGGTCGGGTTCAGTAACCACCCCCGCCAGGGCCGCCGCCGCCGCCGCTGAGCAGCCCACCACCGTGCCATCGGGGCGACCGGTAAACAACTCAACTTCAAAGCCCTTGGTTAATTGGGCCCTCATTGCTGCTCCCCATCAAGGCAGGCCAGGGCTTTTAGCAGTCCCCTGGCCTTGTTGAGGGTTTCTTCGTATTCAGCCGTTGGTTCGGAATCGGCCACGATGCCAGCTCCGGCCTGCACCTGCACCCGCCAGCCCCCTGCCGCCGCTGGCAGCACCACCATGGTGCGAATCGTGATCGCGGTGTTAAGGGCGCCCCCCAGGTCCATGGCGCCATAAACGCCGGAGTACGGGCCCCGGGGGCCAGGTTCCAGCTCGTGGATCAGCTGCATGGCCCGGATCTTGGGGGCGCCGCTGACGGTGCCGGCGGGGAAGGAGGCCCGCAACAGGTCCCAAACGTCGCATTGCTCCTGCAACACCCCTTCCACCTGGGAAACGATGTGCATCACGTGGGAATAGCGCTCGATCACCATCAACTCCTGCACCTGCACACTGCCGGGCTGGCAGACCCGACCCAGGTCATTGCGGCCCAGGTCCACCAACATCACGTGTTCGGCCCGTTCCTTGGGATCGGCCAGTAACTCCAATGCCAGGGCCTGGTCTTCGGCTTCGTTTTCCCCCCGCCGCCGGGTGCCGGCAATCGGTCGCACCGAGGCCTTCACCCGGCCATCGGGCTGGGGATCAGCCTTCACCATTACTTCGGGGCTGGAACCGATTAGGTACCAGCCGTTGAAGCTGAAGAAGCCCATATATGGCGAGGGGTTCACCATGCGCAGGCTGCGGTAAAGCTCAAAGGGATCCCGTTGCACCAGCGCCTCCAGCCGTTGGCTCAACACCAACTGGAAAACGTCGCCGGCAGCGATGTGGCCCCGGGCCTGGCATACGGCCTCTTCAAAGGCCGGCTGGCTGGTGTTGCTGCCGACGGCCAGGTCGTTGGCATTGCGGTCGTGCCAGCGCAG
>Ga0114959_10004778_pt1 | contig 10290 bp, 8 predicted proteins | sample C_130625_EF_Meta_FD_87317 | JGI IMG/M metagenome (GOLD analysis project Ga0114959, IMG submission 87317) | Freshwater microbial communities from Lake Croche, Canada to study carbon cycling - C_130625_EF_MetaG | ecosystem: Environmental > Aquatic > Freshwater > Lake | place: Lake Croche, Canada...
GAAATGATTTAATGCAAAAAGGAGGTAAAAATAATTCAGGTAAAAAGAAGTGTAAAAAAACGCAAAATTATATAAAAAAGTTTTACATGTTTTCACCAAAGACCACCAAATAATAAATAGGATTTGAGGATGTATTATTTGCAATCAAACATCCTCAAACTCATTGTATTATCAATACTTTGCCAACGAATGTCCAAGATTGTTTAATAAAAAACACGATTTCCTATGAAAAAGAGGAACAAATTATCAATGATCTTCTTTTAAGAAATGATTTGTTGCAACATACGAACATCGTGATTTATGGAAAAAACACAACGGATTCTTCTGTAGATAAAAAATATCAGCAGCTATTTTCACTCGGTTTTTCGAGCGTATATATTTATTCAGGCGGACTATTTGAATGGATGTTGTTACAGGATATTTACGGAGAAGACGAATTTCCTACATCCAATAAAATCTTGGACATTCTTAAATATAAACCACCAGGTATTTTGAGAGAAAAATATGGAGGATCGGGAATTTTAGCTAAATATTAGGGCCTATTCTAGAGTGCCTATATCATCATTTTCGATATTTGCGACCACTACCCCCCCCCTTTGAAAAATTCCAATAACAAATATTCGATTTTGATTCGTGTAATAGAGTTATGTCATTCGCATCCTCTTCATATTTTTGCTGAGCCATTTTATTTGCTTCTTGTATTTCTAAAAATCGAATAGCAGTCTTGGAATATTGTGCAAATGAATCAGCCACCTCTTTAGATACAGCGTTGTCGGACGGTTCATCCAATAACATAGAAGAAATTTGTAAAATCGATTCTTTATAATCCTGGCATTTTTCGCGATATTGTACAAGTTCTATGAATTTTTGCGAATCCGTCTTGGATAAATATTTTTGATATTTGGTTTTATTCAACAACAGGTCCATGTTGATCTGATCGATTGAATGACGATGATTTATAAAAGTGTTTTTATCATCGTCATCTTCCATATTCGTATATACTAGACAACTAAATATTTTTTTACTATTTTTTTAACTTTTCCAGTTTCTTCTGTGTCTTTCGTAGGGTCTGTTCTTCTTTTTTTTGTTGTTTCAACAGGGATTTTTCTTCCTGTTTTTTCTGTTTTTCCAAGATTTTCTGGGTTTTTCTTCGGGCCTTTTCTTCTTCCTTTTGTCGCATTTTCTCTACTTTCCCGGCATCTTTGATGGCCTGTTTTGCTTCTTTGACACGGGCTTTTTCGGCATGCATTTCCTGAATGTTCTCCATTTGTTTGACTACCCGTTCATCTACCTGATCCGAATATTTTTTCACCCATTCTTTCAACACGCCTTCTTGGAACTCTTCACGCAACTCGCCGGCCTTACGTTGTGTCTTACGTAGACTCTCTTCAGCCTTTTCCACCTGTTTTTTATCTTTTTCTTGCTGTTTGACTCTTTGTTTGATAGTTTTTCTGAGTTTTTGAATGGCCTTTTTACGCTCCTTTTCCACTTCTTTGCGCATTTTCTTCGTTTTTGTATGTTCAATGCGTATTTGTTTCTTGGTCATCTTGGACATGTCCTTGTATTTTTTTCGAATATCCTTCGCCACCAGTTTTAAGACATTCTTCTCTAAGTCGTTTACATCGGTCTGACGTGACATCAATAGTATCGATTTCAGTTTATTCTTATGAGCATTTGCGCCGATCTTGATTTGATCATCCAGATGGGCAATGTGATCATCATAATTCTGTAATTGTTGGTTCATTTCGGCGATATGTGGATCTTCACTGATTAAATCCGAAATGCCCGCATGATTCTTTACTGTTTTTCCACACTTATATTTCAAATGATAATAAATTCCATTTTTAAAGCGGTTCAACTCTTCTGGATCGAGTCCCTTCATCTTTTCTTTGAGACGTTGCATTTCCTCCTTTTGAAAAATACGCTTGTTCTTAATGTCGGCGCGAATTTCTTTTATTTGATCACGCGCTGACTTCGTATATTCGCGTGCTTCGTTCATAAGATCATGTATGGCCGCATTGGCGATTTTGTTACATGCAGTTTTTACTGATTTGTCTTCATATTTATCGCATTTATCGCGAATCGACAAAAAACGGGAGCGATCTAATTTTCCGATATCATTTGCTATAGCATGTGTATGTTCTACAATCTTGGACTTTAGTTCATCCACCCCCTCCAATAAGAGTCCTCGTGCGAATTTCTTATCCTTCATCATCACTTCATCTATATTAGGAACAATGGGTGCGTCCACCCTTTTAATTTGAGGCTGTGAAAATTGTCGCGCATCCTTTTCACGATTCAAATAACTGACATGTCCGGCGATATTGTCCAAGAATTTGGCACGTCCAGAATCCGTGAAAACACCCTCCTCATTCAAATAATCTTGGGCAAAGGGGTCAAAAGATTCGGGCATCTGCTGTTGGACCGGTTTACATAGATTCACCAATTTCACTAATTCCATAGGATCTTCAGTGATCGGTGTAGCAGTCATCAATAAAAGACGAACCGAATCTATACCGGAAACTGCATAGGAATTCATCAATGCGGCGTGTAGAGCTTTCATATCCGGGCGTTCAATGGAGGATAAGTCGCCACCACCATAGAGTTTATGGGCTTCGTCGATAATCAAGAGGGTTTTTCGGAGAGGGTCAGCGGCTCCATTGATTTTGACCAACTCAGAATAAAGCCGATTTTCTTTCAATACCAAATTACTAAATTGTTTATAAGACATGGGTCGAATACGCCAAGATTTTGACAATAATTTCATACGACGGGATTGTTCGGCGGGAATGGTGAGCCCCTCCTCTTCCATTTTTTTGGCAATGGTTCGGCTACAAATTTGGTCGAACATGTTTTTCCAGATATCATTTTTCAGCGTGGTTCGGGTAACCCATAAGATTGTATATCCCTGTGGTTCAAATGATGAAGTGGCGGCGGCAATTGCCGAACAGGTTTTTCCGGTCCCCACACTATGATAGAGTAACATTCCACGAACGGGAGCCTGTGGTGTAAAATATTGTCTAACAAAATCCTGTGTGGGGGTATAGGTAAGGCCGCCGCCCATTGTTTTCTCTACACATGCATTTTCCATTTTTACATCGGTCCAAGAATATTTAGAGAAATGGGCACGGATCCATTCGCGCATTTCGTGAAAATTCATAGGTTTGGATTCATGTATATTTGTAGTGATTACAATTGGGGAATCCGGGATAACAACAAGCTGTTTCCCGCCACCATGTTGCACAGAGCCATCAACATCATCATCGTTGCCTGACGACTGGGGTCTAAATTCATGTATCTTTCGATTCAATTCATAATCAACGGAACCATAGACGACTGTTTCTTCCAAGTCCGCCGTAAACCGATTCATCCGAATATCTACATTCATGGCAGTTAAAAACAAATCAAAGGCGGTTTTTGAACGAGAAAAAGATTTTTGTAATACATCCGGGATAGATAGATCATAAATAAAAACATGGAGAGGCCAACCCTTTGTGGGATGAAACTGTAGCCCTTTTTGACCACAAGTACGCGTGCCACGCCCGATCACCTGTTTTTGATCGGCTGCATTCACCGGTGGTTCAAAAATATGGACATATTTAATGTCAAATAAATCGATACCCTCTTTGAAACCGCTATCCATGATAATAAACCGAACATTATCACCATGAATATTATCCGGCCGCGCATTGAAATTTTGCAGAATCTGTTTTTTTGTGGATACATTGATGGGTTGTTCAAAGACCGCAACAGAAGATAATAAATAAAAATTCCGACCTTTGGTTTCATTCAATGAGCGATTGGTCAAAAGTTGGGTTTTTCCAAATCGGCGTTTTTTCTTTGCGCCACCCAACATAGAATGTTCCGATTCAGACGCGTCGTCGTCAGATTCTATGACAGAATCATGCAATACTGGTGCGTCATACCCTAAATGAAACCCTTTAGCGATAAATGCAGAGGCTAATAATTTAGCGCCATAATTAGATGACTTCAAATCACAGAAAATGAAATGTTTATAGAAATGCCCATCCCGTTCTTTGTCTTCTTGATCGAGTGTGTCAATATGCTTTAACAATTTGGCCAATTTGGGCGAATGATCATTTAGATCATTTAGTAATTGTTCAGGATCAAATGATTTTGAATCAAATTGATATTTTTTTCCCGATTTACTCCAGTTCGCTTTTTTTCGCAAACATACCGGATCGAATTTTACTAACGTAGTTTCTTCTAAATTGTTCATAAAAAATATATATTATAGGTAGATTAAAATATCTATTTATACTATAGTTTAAATGACAACCCCTGTAAATATTACACGTAGTTTTTCCAATTTACCTACAGTATCAACGAATTTGGGAGGTCCCTATACTGGATATTCACCACAACAAACACAATTGAATTACAAAGACAGTGGTTCAGTTATGACGCGTCGGGTTTTACGTGATGGCTGGAATAATCAATATGCAGGTGGTATAGTAAACGGAATATCCAGTGCAATTGGTCCATTCCGTCGTACCACAAACTCCGGCGATTTCTTATCTCGCATAAATTACGTATGTGGCGGTCCAAATCCCTCAAACTTGAAGCTACCTGGCATCGGCAACCGTTTCGGATCACTCGTGAATAACTGTGATAACACTGGTATTCCGGCCTCGTCGTGTAATGGACGTTATGTTCCTGATGCATCGGATTATACCACTTTTAAAAAACAGTTGGCCATCCAACAAAATTATAACGATTTAGCAAATGGCGGGGATCAGAGTAATGCCAGTTTTGTTGCAAGATTAGGTATTCGTAGACATTAGGACAAAAGGCGCGACATAATAATCGCCTCTAGATTTTCCAATGGCGCTTTGAATAATTGGAAAAGCATAGCGTCTTCTCGAAACCGGATAGTATATGTTTGCTGGATCTGATTGCGTCCAATCCGACCCATCGCCTGAATTGTTTTTTGGTGAGTCATTTTCTCCAGATCTTTACCAATAAATCCATGACAAAACTGGTAATTGGTTCCGTAAATATAATCGGAAGATGCAATAATAATAAACAACTGTTGCGAATAGGCCATTTTTTTCATGATTTCCATATAACGCGGATTGGCTTCACGTTCATCGATGAACGTTCCAATACCCATTAATAGCAACAGTTTCATTTGATCCGTCACAGACAACTCCATGATTTCACGAACACTCGATTCGTCGATGTGCGGAACAAATGCATTTTGTAAAACGGTATCATCAGATAACCAAACCTGTTGATGAGGTACCGTGTTTGGAATATATACTTTATCCAATGAAACAAATTGTATTTTTGATCGCAGTTGGTCAATCATTTCTTTGATATTTTCAGTAGATGACGATGATACTTCCCGTCGGTTTTTTGATTTTCCTCCCCCCTTTGTATCTTCGTTGCTGTTTTGTTCTTTGTTTTCTAGAGCCGCCAATTGGTCCTCCATTTTACGCGTCAATTCATCGATTTTTCCTTGAATCACATTGTTCTGAGCAATTTTTTCGGAAATGGCTGCGAAAACACGCGTCGGAATATTCGATTGTTGAATACAAAACCGACCAACCTTTTCGACATCTTCGGTGAGATAAATCGTGGGGCCATCGGTCAATGTATGTGCATCTTTGGTAGTTAACAAAATACCTGCGGTAGATGACGTTGGTATAGTATTTGTTACAACTGACTCTTTTGGAATCGCCATACTTTGGGTCCTTACCAATTCACTTCCCAAATCCGTCATTTTTGATATACCACTCGGCTTACAAAGGCTGCTTGTTTTACGAATCGGAGTTTTTATTCCGATTTTTACGTCTTGACTTTCAACCAAGTAATTGTGGATTGCGGGCCATAGATCAGAGCCTACCTGTCGCAATAAATTCAAATAATATATTTTTATATTATTCATGGTAATACCCGATAGTCCATCTGCAAAATAGTTTTCCGCATTATATGCGTCATCTACACAACCGGGTGTCATATGTATTTTTTCGATGAAACGCACAATTTCTGGCAAATCAAAATAACGGAGCAGTGATTTGTTTTGTGTACAATACCTGGCACATTCTTTCAACTGGTATGGATCTCGGAAAAGGAGGTGTGGAACGACCGCCTTTCCGGATTTATTTAACAGAGAGATGGATTTGCGACAATCATAACTAGATATGGTATGAATTTCCGGCGTTTCATGCGAGAATCGGTCTTTGAAACTATGAATCGTTTCTGTAATGTCTTCTTCATTTGGTAGTGTAGCGGATGATAATACCATTTTCGAAATCTTATTTTCCGACCAGTTCCGTCGAATCATATCATGTAGCGGGTGTTCGCTGTAATCCATCGTAATAGTAGGTTCATCCCAATAGGTGATCAAATCATCATCATAATAGGGTACGGGTTTTGTATCTGGAGGAGGGCATTGACAATCGTTTCTTGTGCTGACATATTCTTGAGCGGTTCTCTCAGCCATTTCGGCGTCTTCTTCCATTTTTCTCGGACTGAATGCCAACATATAATACATGGCAACCAAATAGGATTGAATGTCACAGATCATGATTTGTACTTTGTCTCCCACCGAATTGTCTACCTTTCCGATGCCTCCTGTGCGAGCATTACGAGTATAGACGGAAGCCGCAAAATAATGCAACCGAATATCATCGGCAGTTTCACACCCGAATGCAATACCAATGCGTTTTCCAACGGACACAGCGGATTTAGCCAATGCGAGGCCGATATGTCGCGCCGCGCAAATGAATATTACGCGATGACCCTCTGATAGCCCGATGGGTGATAGTGTTTTTCCAGTTCCGGTGGGCGCAACATAGAGTACCAATTTCGGGGTGGTCGGGGATTGCCGAAAAATGCTAAATAGTTCCTTTTGATGTGCAAAGAGTGTTTTATCCTGATATTTTAACAAATAGGGATTTTTCTCGATAAATTCATAGGATTGCTTGATTACATCCATCATTTTTAGGTTATCGTTTGCAATTGCAATGACCCGGTTGACAAATGCCATAACATCCGGATTCAAATGCTGGATTGACGCCGAACGGAATTGAATGAGAGTATACAGATAAAATGTATACTTCGGCGTTTTCGCCGCAAGTGATTTTACGATTTCTTTACAGAAATCGATCAACAAGAATTCGAAGATATGAGGACGCTTATCGCCCAATTTCGCGTCCATACTATTAATACGAATCAAATCCCTGTTTTTCGGTGGACCGGCCTTTTTCATTTTTTTATTCGGGATGGAATCCATAATGGGAGAGACGGAACCTTTCGATGTTTTTAATTTGAAAACCGGGTTTTGTAGAATGGCACCGATGTCTTTTTCGAAATATTTTTGATATAGAAACCCCGCATTCTCAGGAGTATTTTCAATCTTCATTATCGACATTATGGTCGACGTATTGTTTTGTTTTATGTTGATGTCGGAATAACCGCGAATGATCATCTGTAGGATTTCCTTTTCCTCATCGGACACCGGAATTTCCACATTTAACCATTCGGCTTTTGAAAGTTTCTTTTGTGTGAGATCCATTATTGCTGTAGTAAATGTAACGTATTTGATAATTAGTAAAATTGATTCAGAATGTAGGTCCGAATCAATTTTATTGTAAAAGATAAAATATTTATCCATAGTAACCACAAAATGACCGCATTTTTCAGCAAAATTTTCCAATATATTCTCATGGCCACCCAGAAATATAATATCGATGAGTCGCATGGACTATCGCATGCAATGAATGTCTTGGTTTTTGCGCAGGACATTTATCAGAGCGAAATTATAAAATCGCCCGATTTAGAAAAACACAAGAATATTATTTATACTGCAGCCTTATTACATGATATGTGTGACAAAAAATACATGGATGAAATTAAAGGTATCGTTGAAATGGAGAAATTTATTATGGGACCTGAAACTGATATTACATCGGCTGATCCTTCGCAACAAATTCCCGATATTTCAATTCAACCATTAACCACAGATGATATGCAGGCAGTGAAACAAATCATTTTGACCATGTCTTATTCTAAAGTAAAGGTCAAAGGGTTTCCTTCGCTAGGTGAATATCAACATGCCTATCATATTGTCCGTGAGGCCGACCTATTAGCGGCCTATGATTTCGACCGATGCATGGTTTATCACATGAAAACGAGGGGGTATGATGGTGCATTTGCATGCGCCGAAGAGCTATTCAAAAATCGCGTATTACGGCATAATGAGGATGGTCTATTTATCACAGATTATTCGAAAACACTATCGAAATCTCTACACAGACAAGCATTGCATAGAATAGAAACATGGAGAAAACTTATGTAAAATATGATTCGTAGATACTGATATTATTATATATATTTTTTATGTAATAATACGCGAATGAATATTTTGATTTATGGTAGCAATGGTTGGATCGGCAAACAATTTGTCGAATTATTAGAAAAACAAACGGGAATAGAATATACGTGTGGTAAATCACGTGTAGATAATGAGGCGGATCTAATCGATGAAATTACCGCAATAAAACCTACACATATTGTTTCTTTTATTGGTCGCACACATGGTAAAATCGGGGAAAAAATATTTACCACCATCGACTATTTAGAAGAAGATGGCAAATTGGTGGAAAATATTCGTGATAATTTGTTTTCGCCATTATTATTGGCCGAAATCTGTAAACGAAATGAAATCCATTTTACTTATCTTGGAACTGGTTGTATTTTCAAATTTGACGAAGACCATCCCTTTGGTGTTGAAGAAAATGGATTCGCCGAAGAATCTTTACCTAATTTTTTCGGTTCCTCTTATTCCATCGTGAAAGGTTTTACCGATCGTTTGATGCACCTCTATGACCACTCAGTTTTGAATTTACGAATCCGAATGCCCATCACCGGTGAAAAAAATCCCAGAAACTTCATTACCAAAATAACGACCTATGAAAAAATATGTTCCATTCCAAATTCGATGACTGTATTACCAGAAATGTTACCGTTTGTCTTGGATATGATGAAGTACTACAAAACCGGTACCATCAATTTAACAAATCCGGGTCTCATTAGCCACAATGAAATTTTACAACTATATACAGAGATTGTGGATCCAAATTTCACTTGGCAAAATTTTTCACAAGAAGAACAGCGAAAAATAATCGCTTCCGATCGGTCGAATAATTTTTTAGACACAAATGCACTGGAACAATTATACCCAAACGTTCGCAATATTAAGGATGCGGTCAAAGACTGTTTGATTCAATATCGAGATACTCTATAGAATGTATAGAATGTATAAAACGAATAAAGAAATTGAAATCTTTTACATGGACCGCGCATGTGAATTATCGAATATAAGTGTCCAACATGGATGTGGTCCATTTGGATGTGTCATCACCGATTCCAGTTATAATATGATCGCGGAAGGGCATAATCGTGTGACGGAACTCAATGATCCCACTGCACATGCAGAAATTGTAACGATTCGCGAGGCATGTAAACAAATCGGCAACTATGATTTATCCAGTTATCGATTGTTTAGCAGTTGTGAACCCTGTCCGATGTGTTTATCCGCGATTTATTGGTCGAGAATCACCGATATATATTATAGTAATACACGAACGGATGCGAAAAACATCGGATTTGACGATGAATATATTTATGATGAAATTGCGAAACCAGTGGACGAACGCAATATCATATTGAAAAAAGTGGAATCCCGATATGCTATGGAAAGTTTCGATTTATGGGTTCATATGGATGAGAAAAATTTATATTGAATAAAAAATTTTGTAAGTAAATATTATATAAAACGTTCCGATTAAATCGTGAAGTATATATGAGACACAAAAAATTGACAGCGAAACGGAAAAGCAGAAACATAAGAAAACCAGCCAGTAAATTTAGCAAAAAAACGATGAAAAAGGGCGGGGGTGTAAAACGACCATTACCTAGCGACGAATTACCGACGCAGCAGAGAAAACGTAAACCCATTATTCCGACATTAGAACTCGGAAAAATTAGTTTTCGTGGGTATGATTCCAATGCAAATAGACATGCTACAGCCGAAGAAATAGAAAATTTTGTTAATAATATGCAACCTGGCCCACAAATTGTATCTATACCCGTTCCGCCACGTCGACATGCATTTCTTGTCAATATTCAACCCGATAAAATATGGATATCAGACTGGAATGGAGAAATTAGGGAAAAAGATAAAAAATGGGATACTTATTATTCATTATTGGAAAAGTTGAAAATCAAAGATGACATCGAACGACCCATTGATTATTATGA
>Ga0114959_10004779_pt1 | contig 10288 bp, 8 predicted proteins | sample C_130625_EF_Meta_FD_87317 | JGI IMG/M metagenome (GOLD analysis project Ga0114959, IMG submission 87317) | Freshwater microbial communities from Lake Croche, Canada to study carbon cycling - C_130625_EF_MetaG | ecosystem: Environmental > Aquatic > Freshwater > Lake | place: Lake Croche, Canada...
GCCAATGGCTGGGTGCAGCCGATCCGCCGCCACACCGGCGAGCCGAGGTTCGAGGCGGTCGCCTTCGGCCTCCCGGTCGGCGCCATTTCACCGGTGGTCCAGGTGGCCGACCAATTCATCATCCTCAAGTGCGAGGGGCATCTCCCGGCGGCCGACGTGGCCCTCGACGATGTCCGTCCACGGCTCGCCGAGGAACTGCGCGAGCGGAAGAGCCGGGAGGCGTCGTCCTCGGTGTTCCGTCGCCTTCAGGAGGCTGCCAAGGTCGAGAACGTGATGAACGATCCCGCCCGCGCGGCCGCGCTTCCGGGAGTCGCGGCGCTCGTCAACGGGGCACCGGTGAGCATCGACCGCGTTCGTCAGGCAAGCCTCGATCGGCACGGCCTCGATGTTCTCGAGATCCTCGTCACCCGCACGCTCCTCTCCCAGGCGATGGCGAAGAACGAGGTCGCCGTCACCCAGGCCGACATCGATGCCGAGGTCATGCGCGGCGCCGAGGCGATGGGATTCCGCCGGGACGACGGCACTCCCGACACCGCCGCCTGGCTCGAGCGCGTGACGCGGGACGACAAGGTGCCGCTCAAGCACTACCTCGACGACATCGTCCAGCCGACGGTGGCCCTCAAGAAGCTCGTCGGCAAGGTGCCGGTGTCGCAGGAAGATCTCGACAAGGCCTTCGCCGCGACGTTTGGACCGCGGGCCAAGTGTCGCGTCGTGATCCTCGACACGCAGCGGCGTGCCCAGGAGGTCTGGCAGCTGGCCCGCCAGAACCCGAGCGTTGAACTGATTGGCGACCTCGCCGAGAAGTACTCGGTCGATCCGACCACCCGTAGCCTGCGGGGCGAGGTGCCGCCGATCCAGCGGTTCGGTGGCCAGCCCGCGCTCGAGCGGGAGGTGTTCGCGCTCAAGCCTGGCGAGCTCTCCGGCGTGGTCCAGATCGCCGACCGCTTCATGGTCTTCTACTGTGAGGGCTACACCGAACCGCAGCAACTGCGCTTCGAGGAGGTCCGCGACGAGCTCTATGTCGACATCGAGGACAAGAAGCAGCGGATCGAGATGGGACGGTATTTCACCCATCTCCGCGAAGGGGCGGCGATCGACAATTTCCTTGCCGGCACGAGCCAATCGGCCAGCGCCGACGGCGCGGCGGTGGCCAAGGGGACTGCCGGGGGGCCGCCAGGCAGCACGCCGCAGCTTTCCAAGCAAGAGCAGGACGAGCTTTCCCGACCCCGGGCCGGAAGCCGCCGGGCCGTCGCCCCGCCGGCCGCCGATCCGGCCTCCAATTCGGGAGTCCGCCCGGCGTCGTTCGACGCTCCGCCCGCGGCCCGGTAGCTCTCCTCGGACGGATCTTGGCCCGAGCTCAAGCCCCGCCCCCGCCCGCCGGACGGCTCTGCTTCAGGGCATGGGGCCAGAGGCGGTGAGCGACGGCGGCGCGGGCGAACGGCTGCCGATCACTCCAATTCCGGAAGGACGGCCTCGGCCTGGGCCGCTTCGCGGAGCTTCTCGAGCGCCTTGGCCTCGATCTGCCGGACCCGCTCCTTCGTCACGCCGAGGGCGGTGCCGACTTCTTTGAGGGTCTGCGGTTCGAGTCCACGGTCGAGGCCGTAGCGGCGGATGATGATCGTCTGCTCGCGCGAGTCGAGTCGGTCGAGGAATCGTCCCACCTGCTGGAGCCGATCCGATTCCGCCATCCGCAGTTGGTTCTCGTCGGTCCGCGGGTCGGCGGCCGTCTGCAGCATCTCCATGTCAGCCGCCCGGAAACGCTCGCGGCGCTTGTGCTCGTCGGGGATCGTACGGGCGTAATTCTTGATGATCGCCCACGATGCGTAGGTGCTGAACTTGTTGCCGCGGGCATAGTCAAACTTCTCCACCGCGCGGATCAGCGACATGTTGCCGTCGCTGACGAGGTCGAAGAAGCTGTCGCCCGGAGAAACCCGCCGCTTGGCGATCGACACCACGAGCCGGAGGTTGGAGCGGACGAGCCGGTTCTTCAGGGCCACGATCTCCTCGTAGATCGAGTCGATCTGGTCCATCAAACGGGTGCTCGGCTTCTCGGCGTCGAGTTGGTCGCGGAGCGACTTCGCCTTGTGCTTGAGGTAGTTGAACTTCCGGAACAGCCACACTTCCTGCTCCCGATTGAGCAGCGGCACCTCGTAGAGACTCGCGAGATAGGCCGGCAGGCCGGTGGGACGCCGCGTCCGCTTCGCCGGCTCGTCGAGGCCGGGGAAGGGCTGGTTGACCACGTCCTCGGCCGTGCGGCGGTCGAAGAGGGCGTTGGGGATGTAGTCGAGCGGGAGGCGCATCGTGTGGGCGGCCCGCTGGGCGAGGATCACTCGATAGATGCTCGCCTTCGAGCGATGGTAACGCTTGGCGATCGAATCGACCGCTTCGCCGCGCGACCAGAGCTGGAAGATCCGCTCGCAGGTCTCCGGACGGAGGCGACCGTCGGCAGCCTGGAAAACCTCGACGCCGGGGTTTTCCTGATCGTGGTGCTTGATCGTGTAGCGGATCGTCTCGACGCTGCGGTTGAGACGCTTCGCGATCCGGCGATGAACGTCGGCCGGGCAGGCGCCCGCGGCGGCCAGCCGGCGTGCCCAGGCGATGATCTTGCCGTGCTCCTCGGTGGAGAGCTGGCTGAAGCGGCTCCCCCGCTCAATCCGCAGCGGGTTGTCGGAGACGAATCGCTCGACATCACTGGCGAGGAATCCGACCCGCTTCCGTCCCCCCACGTCGTGACTCCGGGCGACGAGGCCGTGGGCCCGCCATCGCGAGATCGTCTTCGTGGAGACGTTGAAGCGGGAGGCGAGTTCCTCGATCGAGAGCACGCCATCGCTGCCCATCGCCGCGACGTCCCCGCCAAGCAGGGATGCACCACTGACGTCGTCGGCCCTGCTCACGCCGGTGGCGAGACGCGGCTCGAAATCGATCTGCTCTTCCATGAACAGGCGCACGACAGGACCTTGGGAATCAGAACGCATCGTTATCCTCCTTGGCCGGCCATCCGAAGCCGGACGTTGGTTTGGTCGGAACCGGGCCTGCGGGCGACCCCTGACTTCGCCCGCGGCCCCGATGCTCCGAGACAGTGTTTCACGCGACCTTCAATGCTGGCAATCGACCCGCCCGGCGGCTTTCCCACCGACCACTCGATCTGCCGAAACGTGCACCGCGTCGCCGATTTCCTCGGCAGGGTTCCGCTGCCGTTGCCGGCAGGGACGTTCGCGGTGAGCTGTCGCACGATTCCGGGCCGGTGCCTTGCCAGGCCGACGCTGTTTTCGGAATCGATGGGCGGGCCCTCCTGTGCCCCCCGTTCCCGTATCCGGGACGCCGATTTATACGGCCGAGGTCAGAAAAAGTTCTTCGGCAACCGGCTTGTTCTTCAGTTTTTTTCTGCGACGCCCTCAGGGCCGGCGCGGAGGGGCCATGTTTTTGTGCCTTAAGTCGTTTGCAGGTATGGCTTTGAATAGTCTTGCAAAGGCTTCGCTAAAACCCTCCCCGCGGCCTTTCCGTCCAAAGAGTCTGCTCACACTGGGTAGGATCGACCGGCGGACACCTAGTACGAGGTGTTTCTGCCGAGGCTCCCGGGGCCGCACCAGATTCCGGGTTCAACGCGATGGGTAGCGCGATCTTCAGCCGCGCCCGCGACTGACGGACCCCGCTTGACTCCCCCCGTCACCGCATGGAATACTCGGAGATTCACGTAGCGGTGATCTTGCGGTGGTGGTGCGCGAGGATCGCGAGTTTTGCCGCTTTTTACCGGCTTTGGCGCGGGAAGAGGTGGTCCCCGGCCGAGTTTGGGACGGAATTTGAGGCCGGTTGGGCCTGTCTGACCACGGTGTCGGGCAGAAAGCCTGTCGGGAGTCCGGCCTGCCGGGTTTTCGGTGAGCGCGGGAATCGGGTCAGGTTGACGGTGCCGCCGTCGCGGGGCATCGCCTGACAATTCGTCGGAGTCCGGAGGCGTAAGCCATCGATAAGAATCATCGCATCAACGAGCAGATCCGGATTTCCCCGATCCGCGTGATCACCGCCGAAGGAGGCCAACTCGGGATCATCCCCACCGACGAGGCGCTGGCTCGCGCTCGGGAGGCTGGGCTTGATCTGGTCGAGGTTGCCCCGAACGAGAAACCGCCCGTCTGCCGGATCATGGACTTCGGCAAGTTCAAGTATCAGCAGAAGAAAAAACAGCACAAAACTCACGTTCACCAGACGAAGATCAAGGAGATCCGCCTCCGACCCAAAACGGGCGAGCACGACATCGAGTTCAAGGTCAACCAGGCCCGTGGCTTCCTCCAGCACAAGGACAAGGTGATCGTCTCGGTCGTGTTTCGTGGTCGCGAACTGGCCCACATCGACGAAGGGCAGCGCGTGATGCGGAATCTCCTCGTCCAGCTCGAAGCGGTCGGTAAGATGGATGCCCCGCCGCAGCAGATGGGAAAGCGACTGATCTGCACCCTCTCCCCTCGCTGATCCCCACGCCGTTCAACGCCCCTCTCTTTTCAGCCCCCCCGTTCACCGATCCACGGAGTTCCCATCCATGCCGAAGCAGAAAACCCACAAGGGTGTGAAGAAGCGTTTCCGGCTCACCGCCACGGGCAAGGTGAAGCATCGCCGTGCCGGGACGAGCCATCTTCAGGTGCGTCTCTCCGCCAAGCGGAAGCGCAACCTCCGTGGCACCGGTGTGCTCGCCTCGGTTGACACCCCGAAGATCGCTGCCGCCCTCGGGAAGTACAGCTACTGACCCTGCCTTCCGGCCGCCGGCGCATCGCTCCCCGGATTCTCTGGGGCGGGTGTTGGCCGAGCCTTTCGGAGAGCCTTGGCGATGTTCCTGTCCGGCTCCCGTTTTCTTGTCTCTGTATCCCCGTTTTTCCTGTCCTCAGTTATCGGTTCGCAGGCCCCCCCTTGAATTCCAGGGGCCGGGCAGGACGATGGTAGTCCGCCCGCCTCGCGATCCGGTTCGTTGATTCAGCGTCGATTCACTGTCGAGACTCCTGAAAGACAAAGACCAGTCCCATGCGTACCAAGAGCGTCGTCCCCCGTCTGCGGGCCAAGAAGCGGTTGTTCAAGCGGGTGAAGGGGTCGGTCGGCGGACGTCGCCGGCTGCTCCGGACGGCCAAGGAATCGATCATCCGCGCTGGCGTCTATGCCCGCCGCGATCGGCGTCGCAAGAAGCGCGACTTCCGCCGTCTCTGGATCATCCGCCTCAACGCCGCGGCTCGTGAACGTGGCATCCGCTACAGCCAGTTCATCTGCGGGCTGGAGAAGATCGGCTGCGAACTCGACCGCAAGACGCTCTCCGAGATGGCGGTGCTCGATCCGACCGGCTTTGATGCCATCGCCGAGCAGGTTCGTGCCGCTCTCGGCCTCCCGGCGCCGGTTGGCGCCGCCTGACCTGAAGAGGCGGCTTGTCGCGTGGGCACCGTGTCGCTCGAATCGTTCCGCGCTGACGTCGAGTGTCTCCGCGCCGAAGCGGTAGCCGCGTTCGGGGTCGCTGCCGATGACGCCGGCCTCGAGCAGGCCCGCGTCGAGTTTGCCGGGGCGAAGAGTGGTCGTCTGAAGGGGATTCAAAAGCTCCTCGGCGGCTTGGATGGGGCCGATCGCCCGGAGGGGGGACGGCTCTTCAACGAGGCCAAGGGGGCGATCACCGCGGCCCTCGATGCCGCCCAGGGCCGGCTCTCAGGCGTTGCCGCCGAGGCGGCGGCGATCGACGTCACGCTGCCAGGTGAGCCGTTTCGGCTCGGCCACGTTCATCCGATCACGCAGACGATCCGGCGGGTCCAGGAGATCATGGCCCGGCTCGGCTTCGAAAGCGTCGATGGCCCCGAGGTCGAAGACCAGTGGCACAACTTCGAGGCCTTGGCGATCGGCGCCGAGCACCCGGCCCGCGACCCGCTCGATAATTTCTATCTCGCCGTCGCCAAAGGGGCTGATCCGCTGCTCCTCAGGTCGCAGACAAGCACGGTGCAGATCCGCGTCATGGAGCAGCGTAAGCCGCCCCTGCGGATCGTGTCGCTCGGCCGCGTCTATCGCCCCGACACCGCCGACGCCACCCACTACCCGATGTTTCATCAGGTGGAGGGGCTGCTCGTCGAGCCGGGCGCGACGATGGCCGACCTCAAGGGAGTGCTGCGGTTCCTCGCCTCGAGTTTCCTGGGCGGCGACGTCCATGTCCGCTTCCGGCCGTCGTTCTTTCCGTTCACCGAGCCGAGCGTCGAGTTTGACATGGAATGGGGCGGCCGCTGGGTGGAGATGGGCGGGGCGGGGATGGTCGATCCGGCGGTCCTCGCCGCGGTCGGCTACGACCCGGCGGAAGTCTCCGGCTTCGCCTTCGGGCTCGGAGTGGAGCGGATCGCCGCCCGGCGCTACGGCGTGGCCGACATTCGCGACTTCTACCGCAACGACGTCCGCTTCCTCGAACAGTTTTAGTTCCGGGTTGGTCTGGTTGAGCGTTGGCCCGGCACTTTTCCGTGCGGGCGTCGCGGGGCCGATCGGCTTCGCGAGGGTCCCCTTTTCCCGGCTGGTGAGTGCCCCATGATCATCTCCACTTCCTGGCTTGCCGAGTACGTCCGCTGGGATGCGCCCGTCGACGAGCTCGTCCGGCGGCTCCTCATGAGCGGGCTCAACCACGAGGCAACCTGGGCGGTGGGGGCCGACACCGCCGTCGACATCGAGGTGACGAGCAATCGCCCCGATTGCCTGGGGCATGTCGGCGTGGCCCGCGAGGTGGCAGTGCTCTTCGACCGGCCGCTCCACATCCCCGCCCCGCAGCCTCTTGAAGCGGCCGAGCCGGCCGCGGCGGCGATCGCAGTCGAGATCAGCGATCCCGATGTTTGCCCGCACTACACGGCGCGGGTGATCCGTGGGGTGCGTGTGGGCCCGAGCCCGGCGTGGCTTGCCGACCGGCTGCGGACGATCGGCATCGAGCCGGTCAACAATGTCGTCGACGTCACCAACTACGTGATGATGGAATGCGGGCAGCCGCTCCATGCCTTCGATCTGGCAAAGGTCCACGGTGGCAGGATCATCGTCCGCCGAGCCCGCGACGGCGAGACGTTCCGGGCCATCAACCACAAAGAGTATTCCCTCACCGCCGGGATGGCGGTGATCGCCGACGCCGAGGGGCCGGTGGCGCTCGCTGGCGTGATGGGGGGGGCGGAGAGCGAGATCGCGGCCGACACGGTTGATGTGCTCCTGGAATCGGCGCAGTTCGCGCCGCTCGTCGTCCGAGCGGCAGCGCGGGGGCTCGTCCTCATGAGTGCCTCTTCCTACCGCTTCGAGCGCGGGCCCGATCCGGCGGCCGTGGAGTGGGCCAGTCGCCGGGCGGCAACGCTGATCCAGGAATTGGCTGGCGGCGAGGTGCTCGCTGGCGTGGTTGAGGCGGGGACGCTTGCCGGCGGCCGGGCGACGATCGACTTGCGGGCGGCGCGGGTCGAGGAGGTGCTGGGGGTACCTGTGGCGGTGGGGCGGCAGGCGGAGATCCTCACGGGGCTTGGCTTTGTGAAGGAAGCGGCCTGCAGCGAGCATTGCCGTTGGCAGGCGCCGAGTTGGCGGCGCGATGTGACGCGCGAGATCGATCTTGTGGAGGAGATTGCCCGGATCGAGGGCTACGACTCGATTCCGGAGGACCGGCCGATCCATGCCAAGCCCGTCGAGCAATCGGCCCGGGAGCGGACGATCCGCGTGGCCGGTGAGGTGCTCGTCGCCGCGGGGCTGTGCGAGGCGATGACGCGGAGCGTCGTCTCCGAGGCGTTTGAGGCGACGGCAAGCCCATGGACAGCGCTGCCGCCGCGGCGCGTGTCGCTGGCGCTCGTTCGGGGGGCCGATCGGCTCAGGCGCACGCTCCTTCCGAGTCTCTTGGAAGCCTGTGGCCACAACCGGTCCGTCGGGGCGCCGCACGGGGATCTCTTTGAAGTTGCCCGGGCGTATCTCGATCGCAGCGGGAACGCCGCTAGCGGTTCGCCGCTCGAGGAGCCGCTCCTTGTGTCGCTTGTGGTGGGCGGGCCCTACGCGAAAGCCAAGGGCCTCGCTGAAGCGGTGATCGGGCGGCTCGGGGGTGTGGTCGAGTTTCGCCGCGGGGCCTTTGATCTGTTCACGCCGGGGCGGGCTGCGGAGATCGTCCTCGAGCGGGCCGGAGCGGAGCCAGTCCGCGTCGGCGTCGTTGGCGAGGTGAGCGACGGGGTGCTCTCCCGATTTGGTCTCGAAGGGCCGGTATCGGCTGCCGAATTGCGGCTCGATCTCCTCGAGATCAGCGGCAGTCAGCCGCGGAAGCTCGTGCCGCCGAGTGAGTTCCCGGCGGTGCAGCGGGATCTCAATCTCGTCGTCGACCAGGGGCTGTTGTGGGCAGAGGTCGAGCGGGCGATCCGTGGGGCTCCTGGGGCGGATGCCATGCTCGAGTCACTCGAACTGCAGCAGGTGTGGGAAGACGCGGAGCGGCTCGGGGCCGGAAAGAAGAGCCTCGTAGTGGGGCTCCGCTTCCGCAGTCAGACGGGGACGATTTCGAGCGACGAATCGAAGTGGCTCGTCGAGGCGATCGTCGCCTCCTGCGGGCAGGCGTGCGGGGCGGTGTTGCGGGGGTAAGGCGAGTGCGTAAACCTCCTATGAGGTTCACGATCGCTCCTGGCCTGCCGATCACGGCCGCGCGTCAGCCCTTCGGCGGCGTCGAAGTTATCCGGGCGAGTCCTGCCGTGAGGATTCTTCCCGCCTTCTTCCGCAGTGCCCTGAGTAACGTCATTCGGTGCCTGTCGAAGCCCGCCATCGTGATGTAGGTGTCGAATACGGGGCGGTCGGGGTGGCGGAATCCGTGCCAGGGTTTGCTCCCCGAGGCGAAGTGGACAATGAAGGGATCGCGGAGGCTGGCGATCGTCTCCCGCGAAAACGGCAGCGTTCCCTCCCGCCGCTGTTCCCAGTAGTGCGTCATTCGGTTCCAGCGCGGATCGAGCGCCTTCCAGTCGTCGGCGAGGACGGCATTGAGGGCATCCTGATCCCAGAAAAGGATCCGATCCCGGTTGCTGGCGAGAAAATCGAGCGCCCGCTGTCGCACCTGCCGCGTTCGCCAGGCGTCGAGATCGATGACGAGGACGCCGGAATTGAAGTAGGGGTTGTCGTCGGTTGTCTCCCCCCGCAGTGCAACCCCTCCCTTTCCCCAGCGGTGGACATGAAAATCGAGGACCGCACCGACAGTCTTACCGCCGAGATCGATCGCCGCGAGTTGCGACAGGTCGCCGAGGACGACGAGGTCGGCATCGAGGTAGACGACCCGTTTCACGGTGTCGTCGAAGGCCATATCGAGGAAGATTCGGTAGTAAGCCTCAACGGTGAGGTGGTCGGTGGGGCGGATGGGGAGGGTGAAGCGATCGACTTCGGGTGAAAAACAACGGAGCGAGTCGAAGGATCTCCGGTTAGGCCAGCCGATCTCCGTCGGGGAGAGGTCTCGGGAGAAGATCGTGACATCGAGGGTCACGGCCGGAGCGAGGTTGTGGCGAACCGACGTGATCGCGGCCGACACGTAGGGGACGTACGCCCGATTCGCCGCGAACACGACATACAGCGGATCGTTCATGGCGAGGCTGGCACCTTGGGTTGCGCCCGGCGAGGCGACTCAAACACGGCAAGGGGGGGGCCATCGATCAGAGCGTCGGCAGCATCTGGAGACTGTCGGTATAGCGGCGGAGCCACGACCCGTCAAAAGCGGCGAGATTGTTCGGTGCAGCCGGGGAGGAGCGGCGCCGGTTTTGGCTGGAGAGATCGCTTGGGGGCCGATCGGGTCGGTTTGTGCCGATCGGGGAAGGCGTGCCGGTGCGGTCCTTCCACACGCGTTCCTCACGGCCCGAGATCGAACGTGGCGTTGTCGCTGGGGGGGCTTGAAAGGGGAAATTGAGGGGGCCCAGTTTGTGTGTCACACTCTGCATGTGGGAACCGCCTCTGCCGTGACACACGCCCCACGGTGTGTCGAGTGAGCCAGACCCCCCACAATGGCGGAAGACGACATGAAAGCAGTGATTCTCGCCGGTGGCCTGGGGACGCGAATCTCGGAAGAGACGCACCTCAAGCCGAAGCCGATGGTCGAGATCGGCGGCCGGCCGATTCTCTGGCACGTCATGAAGCTCTATTCCGCCCATGGCGTGAACGACTTCGTGATCTGCTGCGGCTACAAGGGTTATCTGATCAAGGAGTACTTCGCCAACTACTTCCTCCACATGTCGGACGTCACCTTCGACATCGCCTTCAACACGATGACCGTCCACGAGCGGAAGGCGGAGCCGTGGAAGGTGACGCTCGTCGACACCGGCGAATCGAC
>Ga0114959_10004784_pt1 | contig 10281 bp, 16 predicted proteins | sample C_130625_EF_Meta_FD_87317 | JGI IMG/M metagenome (GOLD analysis project Ga0114959, IMG submission 87317) | Freshwater microbial communities from Lake Croche, Canada to study carbon cycling - C_130625_EF_MetaG | ecosystem: Environmental > Aquatic > Freshwater > Lake | place: Lake Croche, Canada...
CACTGCCGTTCACTACGCCTATCCCAATTCAAGACGGGTGTGCATATACCAGCAAGTAGAAAGACAGATGGCGTTCTTCGGGACGCTGTTTCCACAGATCGTGCAAGCGCTGCCCGATGACGAGTAAAACGGACTTGCGTAATGTTTTTCATTGAGTAAGATATCACATCTAGAGAAGAATGGAGAACCACAGACCGCCCAATGTGCATCCGCACCGAACACGCCTCCACCACGCAACCATTCTACGCAGAAACAAAGTGCTTGCCTCTGCGTATAACCGAGTCGGGAGTCGCACGCGGGGGTGCGGGTATTCAGAGTTCACGATCCACGCCGAAAAGAACGCCATAAAGAGTCTGGGAGACCTGTCGAAACTGCGCGGCGCTACGCTGATCGTCGTGCAGTACGGAAAGAGCGGAGAACTCATGCAGTCAAAACCGTGCCACGACTGCACGCTCTTCCTCGAAAAGTGCATGCGCGAACACGGACTGCGCAAGGTGATTTATTCTTAGCGGCGACGGGTACGGCGACCTCCGTCTTTCTTCTTTCCTGCCTCAAGAATACCTTTAATGTACTCCTTGTGTTCTTTGATTTCTTTTTCTTCCTGTTTCTTCCGTTTCGCTATTGCGACTTTAGCCTCATGTTCCTTCTTCTCTGCCAATTGATGAGCATGCCTAATCCGCATCGCTGTACGTTTTTTGACCCACTCCTCGTGTTCTGCGTCGGTCTTCGTCTTCGGTTTAGACATACCGCCACCACCCCCCCGACGACTCCTCCTTTGCTGCTTGCGTGTGCGGGTCATTCGTTTATGTAATGACGCAGATTTTCTATTCTTACTGCGCCTAGAGCGACTGCGAACTCCGCCCTCTTTTTTAGGTGATAAAAACGATGATGACCCGAGTGGAGGCAGTCCTGCGGCAGACGCTCCTGCACCGGAACCGGAACCGGCACCGGCAGCAGGCGATCCTGGCGATGCAGCAGCAGGCGATCCTACTATTCTGCGAACACGATTCATAGCAATCGGCGATTTTATTGCCCATTCTGCTCCATCAAAAGGAATACGTGCACCAGGCGGGGATGCGGGCGCACCGGCACCGGCACCGGCACCGGCACCGGCAGCAGCGCCATCGGCGTGATCAGGCGGGGAGTCAGCAAGTCTTCCCCTTGTTTTTCCTTTTGTAGGATTGGGAGAGGCAGGAGGGGCGCGAAACGCCGCTACTTTTGCCCCAGGAGAACCTCGAACCAAAGACTCCATGGATACAGGAGAGGACCCGGATGACGCAGAAGATGCGCTGCCGAGTGAGTCGGGCGGCGACACGAAACCAACCCCGTGATCGACCGAACCTGCGGAACTCCCAGAACTTCCAGGACTTTTAGGGAGTCCAGCCATTGTCTATTTCCTAGTTTATTTCCTAGTCGTGCGCTTGTAATACTCCTCGTAGGACTCCATTTTTTCCACGGGGCGACCCTGTGTCACGGGTTCTACCCACGTCTTGAACAGTTTCTTGCCGACCTCGATCGACGCCTGGTCCTCCGTGATTTCGCCCTTTTCGATCTTGCGCTTCTTTTCCAGCATGTAGAAGAACGTCTCGTCCAACTTGTCGTCCGCGTGTAGATCGAAAATCGACGGATAATTAAAGTGTAGAATCGGATTTTCTTCCGTCAACTTTTCAATATACTGCGCGCGGTCAGAGTCGCGGAGGCGGCGATGCGTCTTCTTGCTGTCGTCCATGTTGCGCACCATCGCCTGGATTTCGGTCGCCGTATACTCGACAGAATTCATCCTTGCGTTGTTTCTATTCTACCGCGTAAATAATAGAATGCCGCCGTCCGGTCAAATTATTATGGGCGGGACACCGACCCCCAAAGCGCCGCCCGTTCTCGCGCAATCGGGATCGGCAATCGATGCCGCGGGCGGAAAACTCCTTGAAGATAAAGCAGTGATGGCGGGCGCCGTCAATGCGCTCGGTGGTGGATCGCGTAGGCGAAAGCATCGCGGAGGTGCCGAGGTCAAGGTGGGAAGCGGACCCAACTTTGTGTCGGCAGGCGGCGTCGACACCAAACAGATGTTTGCGGGTCTTTTGCAGGCGCAGCACCAGGCGGGTGCGGACGCAGCATACGATAAACTGGGAAGCGCGCCACCGATGCAGATAAATACGCAAACGCAAGAGGGCGGGCGGCGCAGCAGGCGAAGCGTAAAAAAGTCCCCCCGAAGAAAGCATAATGGTAGCAAGCGTAAATCTATTCGCAAACATTATCGGTCTCGCCGTATGTCTCGTCGCGTTCGCCGTTCTTTGGTTTAGTTACAACGCCGTTCAAAAAAGAATGTCAGTCCCCGTAGAAACTATTCTCGTCCCAGGATTGTTTCTCGTTGCCGTCGCCGTCGGTCTTGTTTATGTGTATTTCTATTTGGACACGTGGGTCATTGCGGTCAAGCAGTCGCAAGATACGCCCGGAGATGTTCTTGCAGGATCTCCGTAAACCGCGCGCAGTCTTCGTGCGATTTCAGAGCGGTCAGATTGATCTTGCCCGTGCGAAAGATGCACGCCGTCCAGCGCGTTTCGGGGAAGACGACCTTGACGCACGGCGACACGTCCGGTTCAAACTCTGCCTGGATTCCCTGTCCCTGAAAGTAACGCTGAAGCGCGACCCTCGATATCTTGGGGTCGCCCTCGAACGCCGTCGAAAAGTTCATGAGCAGAACGCGCCGCGTGGATTCGCCCGCATCCCACCCGCCCTCCTTCAGGCACGCCGGGGGTATCTTTTCGCGCAGAATCCGCAGAACCGAAGTCTCATACGAAGGGTGCAAGACGCCCGTCATATGAAACACACCATTGTGAAATATCTTTACCGTAATCTCCTTCATGACTTGTGCGCCGTCGCCATCGCTCATAATGACGGTCGTCACCGAGTTATGTCCGAACCCCGAGGACGCGACGGGTTTCGGATTGCGGCGCTTGATCTTGTCGCGCTTCGACTCGCCGCGCCGCAGAATTCCGCGCTTCTCGATCTTGATGATGCCGCCGTCGAGCGGGGTCTCGCGCAACAGCATGTCGGTATCAAACTTCAGGGGAAACGTGTGCAGGACGACCGTCGTTGACAGGCGGGGCAGTTTCAGCATTCTGCTGTCCTATTAGGACAAGAGACTTCAGTCCGTTTTTCCACGAAAACGGGAGAATCAACGGATTGCTGCAGACTAGGTATACATCAAACGCCCGAAAGACGCGCCTACACCGCGCTTCCTCTTGGGGGGACAGCATCAGGAGGGGGTCGATAAATCCGACATATATGCTGCTCTTTCCGGGGGCGTGGTGTCTAAACACCGTAAGGAGCGCTTCGGCAAAATTGGAGGAGGATGTCTTTGAAAGGTCGATCGAGTCGGGAGGAAGGTCTCGTCGCGCGCGGCGGTCGCACTCTATAAGGTCGAGTCCCGCGTAGACGTGCAGCATCATCTATCTCTCTACATTCATTCTGCGAGATACTTTAAGGCGTTTCTTCTCGGAGTATGAAATAACAGCAAAAGATGTTTGGGGCACAACTTCACAACGGAGTGCCGTATAATCCCTCGGTCCCGAAAAAGGTCTGGCGCAAGATCCGCAAAACGATCGTCATCGACTCGCGCGACCGCCAGATGAATGCGGGATCCCATTCCGGAAACTTTACCGTCAATCTTCCCACCGTATACCAAAACGTCTATGCGGCAACGCTAAAGTCTATGGAACTTCCGCTGACCTTTTACCAGTTTTCAGCACAAGCGAACAATGTCTACATACCCTATACATATGGAGCGTCGGCTCAGAGGATTGCTCAAATTCCTGATGGGAATTATGCGACGGTTGCCGATATGATTGACGCGCTGAACAATGCCTTTGATGCAGCACAAACTTCAAATGGTGGAAACGTTGGGGATATAGTGGCGTTCCCTGACGCTACGACCGGAAAGATTCTCTTTCAGGGATCAGACACATTTTCATTCTATTTGACTCCGCAAACTCCGACGTCGTCGCAGTGCGGGTCGGCACTGACGAGTAATTATACGACATGGTGGGGACTCGGTTACTTTTTGGGGTTTACCGCGAGCACAAAGATCAGCGTCGCGATTGCGTTGAACGTGTATCGAATCGTTCCCGAATTCTGCTTGAATCTGTTTCCGGTAAACTACATTCTCATGGACATCGCGCAGTTGAACAAGGTCGACGAGGCGAGTTTGGACGACCGAAAGGGACCTATGATTAACGCGTCGTTTGCAAAAATTCAGTGCGACGGAAACCCCGGAGATTACATATTTCTTACAGATACGGGCGCATATCAATTGAACCGCACCGTGTTTTCCCCGCCCATCTCGAAACTCACGACGCTTACCATAAAGTTCCGCCTGCACGACGGGCGCGTCATCGACTTTAACGGCGTGGAAAACTCATTCACGATCGAACTGGAATTGCTCGACAACAACTTTGACGAGTTCTCGTCTGTAGAATTTAGCGTGTAGTAGTAATCATGGGTCTTGGTCTGTTCGGAACGCCTCTCTATCTCAATCTAAAGTGCATCGTCTTTTCTGCGCTCTTGATTGCGATATACTGGATGCCGCCGTGGGCGAACCTACAGAATCCGTCAGATCTCGCGTGGAAGCGCGGTATTAGCATCATGCTCGGGTTTGTCGGTTACATTCTCATGGCGTGGTATGACACGATCTACGAGTGCAACGACCGACTCCGCCCCACGTTTCTGGGATGGTTGTCCGCGCCCTTCAAACCGGCATATTACGGCAAGGAATTTGATAGTCTGCCCCTCAAGTGGAAAAAGATTGTGCGCTGGGTCGATGTCGTAGCAGTGCTCGCCGCAATCGCCTTCGTCGCGAGTCCCTTTCTGTTTTACAAAAACGGATCGAAGAAGTAATGCTCATAAAATTGCATGAGATTGGAATAGAATAAAATGCCCGAAACATGCAAACTCGACACGTGCAAGAAGAAGACGCCCCTCGGATGCCCCAAGTGCAAGTGTGGACAGGTATTTTGCAGCGCGCATCGGTCGCCAGAAGACCATCGATGCGCGTTTGATTTCAAGAAGGAGTATATGGAGAAGTTGACGGCAGACAATCCGCGCGTGGTCGCGAGTAAATTCGGCGACACCGCCTAATACGGTGGCGGATATGCCGACGCAGACGGTTGCTGCGCAAACACGCGCGTCCCGACCGAAAATGTCATGTCGGGATTTGATACGAGAATGTATTCTTGTTTTTGTATTACGGTGGGTCGACGCGGCAGAGGTGTATTCTCCGTCCAAAATGTAGTGCGGTCGGGGCATATTCCTATAATGCGGAGCAGCAGTGCTACGACCATCATAATAACAGTTCCCGAGACAATGCCCATTCCGATCTGGATGTTGTATGCGCAGGTCACAAATCCTGCGAGAACGTTCATCAATAAGAGACACTTTAAGAGCGCCCATACGGGGTGTGGGCGGTCCGTTTGGCGGCGGCGCATCATCCTTCCGCAAGAAGTCGTATGTAGTATTGTTCGATGAAGGCGTTGCTTTTACGCGACGTCAGTTGCTTGTCTACCCACCGATACAACTCTGCTGCGTGTTTCGTTTTCTCCTGCTTTGACATGCGCGCAAGATCGGGGTGGTCGGTTATGTAGTCCAAAAACATCAGCGCCCACCCTATGCACCACCCCATCTCGCGTTTCCCCTTGTAGCGCTGAAGGTATACGCACTTTGAGCGCTCCACGCACGCCAGGTTCAGCAGTTTCATCGGTCGCCCCGCAATGCTCGAAAATTCAGTTTCGAGTGACATCTGCAGTTTGTCGGAAATCTGACGGAGGTTGCGCATGTCGAAAAAGTATACGGTGTCCCCCTGCGCCATGCAGCACACCACGTGCCGCACAAATACATCGAAGGTCTCTTTGAACCCGACGTCGTACCCCGTGAAGAACAGAACCGGCAATTCAGAGTAGCGAAGGGCAGCAGCAAGTCCTTCGTAGACGCGCGTGGGTTGTGCTTTCGTCTTGTTGAACACCTCAATATCGCAGTAGTTGGCGGGGTCGAATGCATAGAAAAATGCGGGCGTCTTGTGCCGCATGTGCATCTTTTTTTCTATATTTTTCATTTCAGAAACCTCTGTGGGATGGGGTCGCAAATGACCGCCGCCCGACATATTACACATTATCAACATCTATTTCGTCCGAGTCGGAGTCGTCCGAAGACGACGCTTCAAAGATAATTCCGGCGCCCGGGTCTGCTGTCGGCGTTGTTGTTGTCGCGATTGACGGGTCTGCGTCAAAGATGCGCAAGTCCATCGACGAATCCTCGTCGCGCAACTGCTGCGCCTGTTTCAGAGTGATGACTGCCGTGATGTGTGCCGTCGCGCCGGTATCGAGTTCGGTGGAAATGCCGAGAAGAACGTAGGCGCCCGGACCCACGAAGGCATCGTGCTTCTTGCCCTTTATGAATCCCCGCAAACGTGCAGTCACAGTGTGCTTGCGGTTCTCTCTGTAATAAAACACCTCGAAATTGCCCGACCCCACCGGTTTGACGACGCGCCCCACTTCCACGCCCGCAGTGCTTTCGTGCAACCGCAGGTCTGACAAAAGGTCATCGAACGCCTTCTTGTTCTTCTTCGTCGTTCCCGAAACCTTGTTTGAATACTTCTTGTGCTTGTTTCCTCCTTGCGTGTTCTTCGGCATCCTATTCTATGCTTTGAATATACGCCTCATTCGGAAAGAATCCGTTTTGCGAAAGTATGTAAAACGAACGCGGAAAAGTCGAGCATAGAGACAACAACAAATGCCGCCGCGCGCAGAAATACCGATAGAAGAGAGATGCACCGCAATGACGAAGGGGGGGACGCAGTGCAAGGTGCGCGGAAAGGTCGTGGAGGGGAGGGAGGGTAGACTCTGCGGAACTCACGGGAAACCCGTTCCGCCGCAGTGCGCGATCGTAACACGAGGAGTACAATGCAATCATCGCGTATGCACGGGGTCGCAAACCGAATGCTCGTATCACCGGTTGTCGCGCATGCGGCGCGAGAGATGGCAGATGTGGCAAAACACCAAGGCGCGCCTGCGGAACATATACATTGAGCGCCTGCAAGATCACCAAATCCGATTCCATGCTCTCTTCGAAACGGTCCTGTCAACGTACCTCATCCAAGCAGTGAACCACCGCATCGCCAATCCCACGCAGACCGATAACGAAGCAGTCGACGCATTTCCCGCACCGGCAGTTCTTGATCTTGTCGCCATCATCGAAGCGCGCGCTGCCGAAGCAGCAGCAAGAATGGCAGAGTGGCGCGCGCGAGTGAACCAGCACGCGCACCTTGCCGAGTTGGGGCGTATGGCGCACGACTCGCAGAACGTCCACACGCGCGCCGTAACCGATCAGTCCAACAAAAATATGGAAATTCTGCTCGCGATTACCGACGTCCCCGCACACCAGGCGACGATTTACGAGATCAAGCAAGCGTGGGACACTATTTATGCTGTGCAAAAGGTCGACAACCGCCTCTACGACGACATGAAGAAATGGTGGAACCAGGCGTCGTGCACGCAGCAGAACGATTATCTGTATCGCCGCCTGCTGCGGCGCCTGTGGTTCAAGATCAAGTCCACCGAGAACGAGGAGACGCGCACCGAACTCACGAAGCGCCTGCAGCAGGAGTGTGCCGAGGCGTTCGGTCTCTGCTGCGCGGGTCACATTAACCGTCTCTGCAACGTCATGGTCGGTTTCGACGACCGCTTCGTGCAAGAGATCAAGAAGGGCGATACCACCATACTGCAGAACCGCTTCGCGCAGATTGCGCAGATCGAGGACGATGTGGAAAAGTATATTCAGGCGACGCGGGTCATTGCCGACCACGGACTCACTGCGGAGGAAGCAGCACCCTGGTTGGACTCGCTCGCGTAGCAAAGTATAGTCAGATAATAATGGGAAAGTTGCGCCTCAAAACCATCAAAAAATCACACCGCCCCGACAAGAAGTGGGACGCGGTCTTTTTGCGCCCCGACGGGACGGAAAAGGTGCAACCCTTCGGGCAGCGCGGATACTCGGACTTTACGAAGCACAAGGATGCGACTCGTAAACAACGGTATATTGCTAGGCACAAGCGAATGCACGAAGACTGGAAGGACCCCACGCGCGCGGGAACTCTGTCGCGCTTCATTCTCTGGAATAAACCAACTCTCTCCGCGTCGGTTCGGAGTTACCGGCGTATGTTTCGCGTATGAACTCGAACAGAGTCAGAGTATAGTCAGACTTCTTGTACGCTGCCATGAACAAGTTAAATAGGGTCACGTAGGAATACACGACGACCCCGATCACAATTGCGTTGGCGGGGATCATCTCTGCTATTACCAAAACACCCTACGAAGTCTCCACCTGGTTAACGCGCGCCATCCATACGAATTTACTTTGAATATAAAGCGATTCCTCTGCCACGGACTCATGTTTTTGAATACAGCATAGTATGCGGGTCCGTGTTTTCTTGCTGCTGCTCTGAACTTTGTCACCACGCCAACTATCGTCTTGCTGTATTTCTTGATCATTTCCTCCGCCCCCAACTCTTTGCGCAAATTCTCCTTGAACTCTTTCGTCCGTCGTTTGAACTCTCTTTCCATCGCGTTATACTCGGTCTTTTCGGCGCGCCACACCTTCATTGCTGCTCTGATCTCGGGCAACTTTCGCACGTCTTCCAGAAGAATACGCCCGCGCCCCTCGATGCGCATGCGGACGTCGTCGGGCATGTCGCTGCTTGACACCGTATTGCAGAGCGGGCACTTCATGGACGATGTCAAACTGCGAATGATGCAGCGGGTGTGATACCCATGCCCGCACGTCAGGCGCGTCTCTTCGTCCTCAATCACGACCTCGCGCGCCGCTTCGTCGCCCACGGGCGCTACGTAATTTCGCATCTCCATTTCGTCACAGCAAATCACGCATTCGTTTGCCGGGGTAGCAGACATTACATGCTGGAACTCGGTTTCCCTAAACTACTTTTACTTCTTCGCAACCCGGCGCGTCAGGAGTTCCTTCTGAACGGCGACCGACCCTACGTCGTCTGCGCCTCCGTCCTCCGGGATACCCTCAATCGCCCGCAAAACCTGTGATACACGCTGCGGTTGATCCGCAAACTCTAAGAGGAGTTGCGTCCGGATCGTTGCCCGCTTCAGTGCCGGTTTCACGGTGCGCACACTGCGCGAAATCGTGCCGCCCGTATTTTCCAGTTTGAAATCGTCCACGTCGTTCTCGCGCATAAACTCGAGAACCACGCCCGACAACTTTTGCTTTTCCTCACGGATCTCCTTTGCGCGCGCTGCCAGTTTGCGCGCTTCGTCGTCCAGGGCGATCCACTCGCGCAGCGCGGTCTTTACCGGGGTATCTTCTGCGGCGCTGCTCATATTGGATATTCATGTGCTGCCTCTCTAAACTTATTGCGGGGAAAACGGATACACTGAAACAGTTGTAGGTTAAATAAAATGCTGGCGGAGATTGGCAAGACTCTCGCGACGATCGTGGTTACGTATACCGCACACTATGCGTCGACAAAGGCGTATTCAAGTTTCTGCGTCCCCGACGGGTTGTGGGGGTACGTCCAGGGTCTGTTGACCACGGGCAGTCCCCTGTGCTCCGCGACCCTTACGTACGCGTCCAACTCTCAGAACTCGTATGCGACCATCATCACCATGGCGGTCTCACGCATCGCCATTGAACTTATTGTCCCCAAATAGCGCCCTCTCCCACGTCGGCGCAATCACGTCGTACGACCAATTCGCCTTGACATACTCATACTGCTCTTTCGCCAGTTCGCGCACTTTTTCAGGACGCTGCTTCAGGTCGTTTATGATCGCGATCGCCTCCTCTACCGTTTGAAACTTTGGTCCGGGTATAAGTCCGGAATTTCCAACATTAGTTCCTACGACAATAGCACCACACACAACTGCTTCGAACGCGGTAAGCGGACCTGTTTCTGCCCACTTCTCCGGACCCGACATAACCAGCAGCACGTCTACGTCGCGATACCATCCATCCATCTCATCCACCGGCAATCCGGGGTAGTTTGTAGTCGCCTTAACTCCTAGGCGCACCCCGTTGACAATAGGTTGAAACATATGAAAGCGCTTACAAGGAATATGCCACGCCCCCGCCCACCCAACAACCTTCAGTACACCAGAACGCTCTACGTGGGTATACAGCGAAAAATCAACCCCGTTCGGCATGACGTACGGATTGCGAATGTTGGTTTTTGCGTGAAGAACCGGAATTATTGCTTCGCTCGTGACACCGTATCTA
>Ga0114959_10004785_pt1 | contig 10277 bp, 9 predicted proteins | sample C_130625_EF_Meta_FD_87317 | JGI IMG/M metagenome (GOLD analysis project Ga0114959, IMG submission 87317) | Freshwater microbial communities from Lake Croche, Canada to study carbon cycling - C_130625_EF_MetaG | ecosystem: Environmental > Aquatic > Freshwater > Lake | place: Lake Croche, Canada...
CATGGATATTGCGGGCCGCGCTCATTGCGATCCCGCCGGAAGGGTGGCGACGAAAACGGCACCCTGTTGCGCGTCTGCCCGGTCGCGGACGGCGAGGCTTCCTGCATGGCCGGAAATGATCGTTCGGGCGATCGCAAGGCCAAGGCCGGAATGCTTGCCGAAAGCTTCGCCTTCGGGTCGAAGGCTGTGAAAGCGTTCAAAAATCTCGCTGCGCATATGCTCGGGAACACCCGGCCCTTCATCCTCCACGGTTGCAATCACGGCGTCGCCAGATCGCGTTGCTGAAATCCGCACGACGCCGCCTGAAGGCGAGAAAGACACAGCATTATCTATGAGATTGTCAAACACCCGCGCAAGGCCACCTTTATCGCCCATGACACGGGTGGACCCACGTTGGGGTCGGGCAAAGGCAATGCGCACATCCCGATTGGCGGACCGCGATTCCCTCTCCTTGAGAAGTGCTTCCAACAGGGAGCCAATATCAACGACGTCAAACCGCGTCCGCGTCAATTGTGCGTCCACACGTGAGGCTTCTGAAATGTCTGTAATGAGGCGATCAAGGCGTCGGACGTCGTCAGTTGCGACCTGCATCAACTGGGCGCGCAGCTTTTTATCGATGACCCGCTCGAGACCCTGAACGGCGGAGGCAAGAGAGGCGAGAGGGTTCTTCAATTCGTGCGAAACATCAGCTGCAAAGGCTTCGGTGGCGTCAATCCGCACACGAAGCGTCTCCGTCATGTCGGCAAGCGACCGGGCGAGATGGCCGATCTCATCGCTGCGGAAGGGAAGGCGGGGGATCATGACCTCGCGGGCCCGGCCAAGCCGAACGCGCTCCGCCGCTATCGCCAGGAACCGGAGCGGACGTACGATGGTCCGCGCGAGAAATAGGGACAAAAGGATCGAGGCGAGGGCGGCTGTACCGACGATCAACCCCAATTGCCCTCGGTCGGCACGCGCCAGTCGGCGGATGTCGCGCACATTTCTGTCGATGACGATGCGCGTGCCGCCCCGTTCCGGCAAAAGGGCTGCGGAGGAGACAATATGCGTCCGGTCGCTGGTCAGCCAGATCTTTTGCCCGCGGTCCAGAGGGGACCCAAAACCCTGAAAGCGCGGAATGGCGCGGGCGCGGACAATCGCATCGATGCCGTCGTCCAGTAAAGCTGCGGCCCGTCTCTGCCAGCCTTCCTCTGCGGGGTCGCCGATTATGATATTAGGGAGCTGGCCCGACCAGCTGTCGGCCATCAACCGACCATCGGGTGCTACGACGCGGATCCGCGCGCCGATTGCGCGGCCAATGCGACCAGCTTCCAATGGCATCCGATTTTCGGGAACGTGCGCAAAGACAGTCGCCAGCAGCCGGACCTGTTCGAAAGATTGCGACAGGCGTTCCTCAACCAGCCTTTCCCGAATGACATCGAGATAGAAAAGGCTGCCCGCCAATAGGATGATCGGCAGAATATTGACGGCCAGAATCCGCCGCGTGAGCGACATCCGCCCCGACCAACGCAGCGTCATGCCGGTTGGGTCAGTTTTCCGAGAATCTGTATCCGGCGCCATATAGCGTATCGATGGCATCAAATTCGGCGTCGGCCTGACGGAATTTGCGGCGAAGACGTTTGATGTGGCTGTCGATCGTCCGGTCATCGACATAGACATCGTCCTGATAAGCAGCGTCCATGAGCTGATTTCTCGATTTTACAACATCAGGACGTTGGGCAAGGGCCTCCAGGATCATGAACTCTGTGACGGTTAAAGCCACATCCTTCCCACCCCAACGGACGCGGTGGCGGGACGGGTCCATTGCCAGACGTCCCCGCACCATGATTTCGGCATTAGTATCACCGGTGCCATCATCAGGCGTCGCCTTTGCATAGGCCACACGGCGCAGGATGGCCCGGATGCGGGCAATCAGCAAACGTTGGGAGAATGGCTTTGAGATGTAATCGTCTGCACCGAGCGCGAGACCCATTGCTTCGTCAATTTCATCGTCCTTTGAGGTCAGGAAGATAACAGGAAGCGTGGACTTTTCCCGCAATTGCCGGAGGAGTTCCAATCCATCCATGCGCGGCATCTTGATATCGAAAACGCCAAGATCAGGCGGATTTTCGACAATCGCCTTCAGCGCGGTTGCGCCGTCAGAGTAAACGCGCGTTACAAACCCCTCTGATTGGAGGGCAATTGAGACGGACGTCAAAATGTTCCGGTCGTCGTCGACGAGCGCGATTGTTGCGTCCATTAAAGCTTACCTGAATCGCGCAGCATGAAATCTTCTCTAGAAACAATCGATGTTAACGGCAATCTCGGGCGATAAACGCGCCCGCTGTGCTTGACGCTGCGGATTGGCGCGGTTACGCGCCCTTCGAGTTTTCTACACAATTCGGAGATAAATCCGTGGCTGACCGCGTCCCCGCCTTCACCCTTGTCAATCAGGGCCTGCATACGAATGCGGCACTTCACTGGAACCTTCTTACGCCTTCGTTGGTGGAAGAAGCCATTCGCCGCAACGAAGGTGTTTTGGCAGCAGACGGCCCGCTCGTCGTCGAAACGGGCAAGCACACTGGGCGTTCTGCCAAGGATAAGTACATCGTCAAGGATGCTGAAACCGCCGATACGGTATGGTGGGGCAAGACGAACGTACCAATGGACCCGGCACACTTCGCGGCCCTGAAGGAAGACTTTTTGGCGGAAATCGCTGACCGCTCTGACTTGTTTGTAGCCGATCTGTTCGGCGGGTCACAGCCGGAACACCGAGTCAACGTGCGCGTCATCAATGAATTGGCTTGGCACAATTTGTTCATCCGTACGCTGCTTGTGCGGCCGACGGATGCCGAATTGGCCAACTTTGCTCCGGAATACACGATCATCGACCTGCCGAGTTTCCGCGCCGACCCTGCGCGTCATGGCTGTCGCAGTGAAACGGTCGTTGCTGTCAACTTCTCTGAAAAGCTGATCCTCATCGGCGGCACGGCCTATGCCGGTGAAATGAAGAAGTCGGTTTTCGGCATCCTCAACTATCTCCTTCCGACACGCGGTGTCATGCCGATGCACTGTTCGGCCAACATTGGCTCGAATGGCGACACGGCTGTGTTTTTTGGCCTGTCGGGCACGGGCAAGACCACACTTTCAGCCGATGCGAGCCGCACGCTCATCGGCGATGATGAGCATGGCTGGTCAGATACAGCAGTCTTCAACTTTGAAGGCGGCTGCTACGCAAAGATGATTCGCCTGTCGGCTGAGGCGGAACCGGAAATCTTTGCAACGACGAAGCGTTTTGGCACTGTGCTCGAGAACGTGGTGATTGACCCGGTGACGCGTCAGCTCGACTTTGACGATAACAGCCTCGCTGAAAACAGCCGTGGGTCTTATCCGATCGACTTCATCCCCAACGCGTCGGCCGAGAATATGGGGCCGGTGCCCAAGAACATCATCATGCTGACAGCAGACGCCTATGGGGTGCTGCCTCCGATTGCAAAGCTGACGCCGGATCAGGCCATGTATCACTTCTTGTCGGGCTATACCGCCCGCGTGGCTGGGACAGAAATCGGCGTGACTGAGCCGGAAGCGACCTTCTCGACCTGCTTTGGCGCGCCCTTCATGCCCCGCCACCCGAGCATCTACGGCAACCTCCTCAAGGAGCGTATTGCCAAGGGCAACGTCACCTGCTGGCTGGTCAACACCGGCTGGACCGGCGGCAAGGCCACGATGCCGGGGATCAGCCGCATGCCGATCAAGGCGACGCGCGCACTGCTCAACGCTGCGCTCGACGGCAGCCTGAACGCTGTTGAATTTGCCAAGGACCCGAACTTTGGCTTTGACGTGCCCGTCGCCGTGCCGGGCGTGGACAGCAAGCTGCTCAATCCGCGCGACGCCTGGGAAGATAAGGCGCAGTACGACGCAACCGCGCGGACGCTGGTCCAGCAATTTGTTGATAACTTCGCTCAGTTTGAAGCTCATGTTGACGAAGGTGTGAAGCAGGCAGCGCCCAAAGCCGCCTGAGGCTTGGTCGAGTCGTTGACTTGACCTGCTTGGTCTCTTGGTGGGCGTTGTTTTTGCGCATCACTGCGAAGCTCTTCATCCAAAACACTTTTCTCCAAACTGGCGTAATGGCGTCTGGTTGAGGCCGATATTTGACTTTGGTTTGCCGCAAAACTGCGGTTAGCTTCATGACATCATAGGTTATGGAGAATGGTCATGGGTCTTCTGGATGGAATTTTGGGCCGATTGGGTGGTGCGGATCAGATTGGTAAACTCGCCAGTCAGTTCGGCATCAGCGAAGAGCAAGTTCAGACGGGGATGGCGGCTCTCGGCCAAGCACATGCCGAGCCGGGCGACACAGTGGCAAGCGCCGCCGCGGCGACAGGGTTGTCCGCAGATACGCTGCAGGGTCTGCTTGGCCAGATTGGCGGCGAAGGCGCGCTCAGCCAGATTTCAGGACTGATTGATCGCGATGGTGACGGTAATCCTGTGAACGATATCATGGGGATGGCCGGAAAACTCTTCGGCAGATGAGGTAAGGCGTCCGGGGTGCTCGACCAAAAGGGTCGCACACCGAACGGCTGTGATGCGGACCCGTGCACCAACAGGTGTATCGGGTCCGTTCGCCGTTCTGCACCTGACATTTGCGGGATATTGCCGTCTTGGGAATTATCCGCCACGACGTTCCTATGGACCTGACGAACACCCTGCCGCCGCGTTCGGCGCTTTACATGCCTGCTTCCAATGCGCGCGCGATTGAAAAGGCGCGCAGTCTGCCGGCGGATATGATCATCCTTGATCTTGAGGATGCCGTGCCACCCGGCATGAAGGATGAAGCGCGGATGGCTGCCGTCGCAGCGTCAGAGGCGGGCTTTGGGGGCAGGCTGCTCGCCATACGGATTAACGGCGTTGGAAGCGTCGCGCACATGAACGATGTTGTGGTCGTCAAACAATCGGCCTGCGACATCGTCGTTGTCCCCAAGGTTGAATCGGCAGAGGTTGCCGCAGATTTGGTTGAGCGGCTGCGTAAGCCCATCATCGTCATGATCGAAACGCCGCGCGGCGTGTTATGCGCGTCTGAAATTTGCGCGGTTGACGGCGTGGTCGGCGTTTTTGTTGGCGCCAATGATTTGGCCAATGATCTGCGGTTGCCACCCAATGCGCCGCGCGGCGCGCTGACCATGGCGTTGCAGTCTATCGTGCTGTCCGCCCGCGCGGCAGGAATTTGGGTGTTCGATTCGGTCTATAATGACCTGAATAACCCCGAAGGAATGGCTGCGGAATGTGCCGAGGGGCGGATGATGGGGTTTGACGGCAAGACGCTGATACACCCGAACCAGATTGTCGCGACCAACGTGGCCTTTTCTCCGTCAGATGCCGAAGTGGAAGACGCGCGGGCGCTTGTGGAAGCGGCTTCAGGCGGCGCGGAACGCTTCCGTGATCGCATGATCGAGACCATGCATGTCGACGCCGCCAGACGGATTTTGGCCCGGCTGGCGGCTGATTAGGTTTACTTCTGCGCCATCAGCCAGGTGATGAGTTCCTTGCGCTTTGCGGCATCGGCGATGCCACCGAAGGACATCTTGGTGCCGGGGACCATTGCACGCGGGTTGGTAAGATAGGTGTCGAGGGTGGTTTCATCCCAGACAAGGCCCGAGGCCTTCATGGCTGGCGAGAATTCATAGCCTTTGATGTCACCGGCCTTGGTGCCTGCCACGCCCCAGAGATTGGGGCCCAGAGCGTTCGGCGCGTCCTTGGCGATTGTGTGGCATGCGGCACATTGTCCCCAAGCGGCGGGACGGACGTCGGCTGATGCAGTTTCCGTGCCGGTTACGTTGCTGCCGGATGCAGCTTCATCGACGGGTTTTGATCCGCAGGCCGACAAAAGGGCCAAAGCGGCAAGTGCTGCGTATGTCTTCATGCGTCAATTACCTCTTCATCTACCCGTGCCGCGTTTTCCTGAATGAACAGGAAGCGGTGCTCCGGATTTTTTCCCATCAGCCGGTCAACCAGATCACGGACGCCGGCACGCTCTTCATATTCCTGCGGCAACGTCACCCGAATGAGGGATCGTGACGCAGGGTCCATCGTCGTTTCCTTCAACTGGTTGGGGTTCATTTCCCCAAGCCCCTTGAACCGGCCTACGTCGACCTTTTTACCCTTGAATTCATTTGCCTCTATTTCCGCCCGGTGCGCGTCATCGCGGGCGTAAATCGATTTTGCCCCCACGGTCAGGCGATAGAGGGGCGGCTGGGCGATGTACAAATGCCCTTGCCGCACGACTTCAGCCATTTCCTGGAAGAAGAACGTCATCAGCAGGGTCGCGATATGTGCGCCGTCTACGTCGGCGTCGGTCATGATGATGATGCGTTCGTAGCGCAGCAGATCCGGGTTGCACTCTTTGCGCATCCCACAGCCCATGGCTTGTGCGAGGTCGGCAATTTCGGTGTTGGCGCGGATCTTGTCAGATGAGGCGGAAGCGACGTTCAGAATCTTACCGCGGATCGGCAGAATCGCCTGCGTTTTGCGGTTGCGCGCCTGCTTGGCAGATCCGCCGGCGCTGTCGCCTTCAACGATGAAGAGCTCGGTGCTCTCCGGACCGTCCTCAGAACAATCTGTCAGCTTCCCGGGAAGTCTAAGCTTTCGAGCGGAAGTTGCTGTTTTTCTTTTAATTTCTTTCTCAGCCTTGCGCCGCAGTCGATCATCCATGCGATCAAGCACAAAGCCGAGGAGCGCTTTGCCACGCTCCATATTGTCGGCAAGGAAATGGTCCAAGTGATCGCGAACGGCGTTTTCGACCAGACGGGAGGCTTCAGGAGAGGTCAGACGGTCCTTCGTCTGGCTCTGGAACTGCGGTTCACGGATGAACACCGAAAGCATGACTTCGGATCCGGTGATGATGTCTTCTGCCTGAAGCCCTTCGGCTTTCTTCTGGCCGACAAGTGCTCCAAACGCCCGGATGCCTTTCACGATCGCGGCGCGAAGGCCTGCCTCATGCGTGCCGCCATCGGGCGTGGGGATTGTGTTGCAATAATAGCTGTAGCTGCCTTCAGACCAGAGCGGCCAAGACACAGCCCATTCGACGCGGCCCTGTTCTTCAGGGAAGTCCTGATTTCCAGCGAAGAAATCAGCCGTGACGCATTCGCGGTCGCCAATCTGCTCGCGGAGATGGTCTGCAAGGCCACCGGGGAATTGGAAAACAGCTTCGGTTGGTGTGTCGTCGGAGATGAGTTCGCCCGCACATTTCCAGCGGATCTCGACTCCGGCAAAAAGATAGGCCTTGGACCGCACCAGCCGGAACAGGCGCGCCGGCTTAAAGTTCATTTCTCCAAAGATCTCGGTATCTGGCGTGAACGCAACGCTCGTCCCCCGACGATTATTGACGGGGCCAAGCTTCTCAATCGGCGCAAGCGTCAGGCCTCTGGAAAAGCGCTGACGGAACAATTCCTTATTTCGTGCGACTTCAACTACTGTATCGCTCGACAGGGCATTAACGACCGAGACCCCAACGCCGTGCAGACCACCGGACGTCGCGTAGGCCTTACCATTGAATTTGCCGCCCGAATGGAGCGTGGACAGGATGACTTCCAGCGCCGATTTGTCGGGAAACTTGGGGTGCGGATCAACAGGGATGCCGCGGCCATTGTCTGTTATGGTGAGGCGGTTGCCCGGTTCCAGCAGGATTTCGATGCGGTTTGCGTGCCCTGCAACCGCTTCATCCATCGCATTGTCGAGCACTTCGGCGGCAAGGTGATGGAAAGCGCGTTCATCGGTTCCGCCGATGTACATGCCGGGGCGACGCCGAACCGGCTCAAGGCCCTCAAGGACCTCAATTGACGATGCGTCGTAATTCCCAGGGGCAGCAGACGTGGACGCAAACAGATCGTCAGACATGAGGGCGCTATAGTGTGCCGTGAGTCACCCGCGCAAGTGCGTCGTGCGACTTATCCCCCGCTGGGTTTTGCACCCGGAACGGCAAAGGGTAGCGGCTTACGATCGCGGCGCGGCATTTGCGCCTGATAGGCAAGACCGCAATGTTCCACACAATAGGGGAAACCGGGGTTCACCTTCGTCCCGCAGAAATGGAAATCTGGTTCACCGGGATGGCCCAGCGGCCATTTGCAAATCCGGTCATTCAGGTCGAGCAGCGACGTTTTGTCCGAGATTTCCGGACTTGGGCGCGCGGGCACCAAGCGACGCGGCGGCGCGGGCGGCGGCGGCGAGCTCTGTTCGCCGGGGTTCTGACGCACAAATCCGCCGGGGCCGATGGAACGGATCGTCGGCGGCATCTGGTCTGGATTGGTTGAGCGTGGGGCAGGCGGCATGGCCGGAGCCGCCGCGGGACGTGCAGGCGCGGGCTGTGCCTTAGCCACAGGCGTTACGGGCGCTGCGGCAGGCGCAGGTTTTACCCGTGGCGCTGCCGGCTTACGGGCAGGTGCATCTTCCCCGTCATTTGCCTTTACGGGGGATGGACGCGATTGCAGACCAAGGCGGTGTGCCTTGCCGATAACGGCATTGCGGCTGACGCCACCAAGTTCTTCTGCAATTTGGGATGCTGTCATCCCCTTGGTCCACATCGTTCTCAATTGTTCGATGCGTTCGTCGGTCCAGGACATTTGTTCACCACTTCAACCAAATAGGACTGTGCGCCACCCTTGCGGCAATCGGCTGCAGCCGATAGGCGATTGGGCTATGAACAGCGAGTCCGAAATTTTCATCCGCAGCGAACCCGGCGTTCCGTCGATCAGATCGGTCAACTGGGGAGGGCTGCAAGCTCTCTATGTGAAGGAGGTGCGCCGGTTTTTCAAGGTGCAGCTCCAAACCATCTGGGCACCTGCGCTTACGACCATGCTTTATCTGGTCATCTTTACGGTCGCATTAGGGGGCGTGAAGCGCGAGGTCTTGGGTGCCCCATTCGCAGATTTCCTTGCTCCTGGCCTCATCATCATGGGAATGATGCAGAATGCTTTTGCCAATTCCAGCTTTTCGCTGCTGGTCGGTAAAATTCAGGGAACGATTGTGGATTATCTGATGCCGCCGCTGTCGTCGGCTGAGGTTCTCTTCGGTCTGGCAGGGGCTGCTGTAACACGCGCCGTCTTTGTCGGCTTTGCGATTTGGCTCGCCATGCTGGTCTGGCCGGGCGTCCAGGTGGGGCCCAAGCACATTTGGGCCATTGCGCTGTTTGGCCTGCTTGGTTCCTCCATGCTGGCGTTTTTGGGTGTGCTAACCTCAATCTGGGCTGAGAAATTCGATCATGCCGCCGCTGTGACCAACTTTGTTGTCGCACCCCTCGCGCTGTTGTCGGGCACTTTCTACTCGGTTGATAAGCTTGCGCCGACCTTTGCGGCCATCAGCCATGCCAATCCGTTCCATTATGCAATTTCGGGGTTCCGTTACGGATTCATTGGCGCGGCCGATATTCCGCTGGGGTACGGGGTCGCGATCCTGTCGGCGATCAACATCGCGCTCGCGCTTCTTTGCTACACACTTTTGAAAACGGGCTGGAAGATCAAAAGCTGAGAGGCGACGGCGGGGGTTGTCCGCGCATTTCCCTCTCTATATAAGCCTGTTTCGCTTAAAGGCGGCCCCAATTGGCCGCCTTTTTGTATTGCGGTTGAACAGGAGGCAGCAGCCATGACGATCACGCCCTTGATGCCGGTCTATCCCCGGTGTGGTTTCCGCCCCGTCAAAGGGGAAGGGGCCTATCTCATTAGTGAGGATGGCCGTCGCGCGCTTGATTTCGCCAGTGGCATCGCTGTCAACCTACTTGGCCACGGCCACCCGCATTTGACTAAGGCGATCGCGGATCAGGCGGCGACCCTCATGCATGTGTCCAATCTCTATGGAAGCCCGCAAGGCGAAGCCTTCGCGCAGCGTCTGGTCGACAATACGTTTGCCGATACGCTGTTCATGACAAATTCTGGCGCGGAGGCTGTCGAATGCGCGATCAAGACCGCGCGTCGCTATCATCATGCCAAGGGTAATCCGCACAAGAACGTGCTCATTACGTTTAAAAATGCCTTCCACGGCCGCACCATGGCAACGATTTCGGCAACTGATCAGGAAAAGCTGCGCGATGGCTTTGCCCCATTGCTCGAAGGCTTTGTGGTTGTGCCGTTCGATGATCTTGAGGCAGCGCTGGCCGCTGTGAACGAGCATACGGCAGGCTTCCTTGTCGAGCCGATCCAGGGCGAAGGGGGTATCCGCCCCGCAAGCCCTGCCTTCCTCCAGGGCCTTCGTGACGTTTGCGATGAAAAGGACCTGATGCTGGTGTTCGACGAGGTCCAATGCGGCGTCGCGCG
>Ga0114959_10004787_pt1 | contig 10271 bp, 9 predicted proteins | sample C_130625_EF_Meta_FD_87317 | JGI IMG/M metagenome (GOLD analysis project Ga0114959, IMG submission 87317) | Freshwater microbial communities from Lake Croche, Canada to study carbon cycling - C_130625_EF_MetaG | ecosystem: Environmental > Aquatic > Freshwater > Lake | place: Lake Croche, Canada...
CTATGTAGCAGTAGGTGGCGCAAGCGGTACAGCCGTAGCGGTATCAAGCACAAATCCAATTGCTTCTGCTAACTGGATCGCAAGAACATTAACCAGTTTAAGTGCTGGTTACTATTCAGCTGTTGCTTATGGTGCAGGCGGAAGTGCTTCAGGAACATTCATTGCTATTAATAATGGCGGTAACGTAACTAGCATTTCGAATAACGGCCAAACTTGGACTACTGGTGGAGTACTACCAAGCTCAACAACTTGGACAAGTATTGCATACGGTAATAACAGATTTGTTGCATTAGCAACAACTGGTGCAGTAGCATACACATACAACTATGGAACAAGTTGGATCGCAAATCCAACTTGTACTGGAACTATCACTAGTACGCTAAGTTCTGCATATACTTGGACAAAAGTTGTTTACGCACAAGGTTTATTCTTTGCTATATCGCAAGGTACAGTGGCGGCCACAAGCCCAGACGGTTTAGTTTGGACTATACGTGCAATGCCAAGCAGTAGCAACTGGAGTGCCATAGCATTTGGTAATCCAAGTAACTTGTCTAGCACAGTTATTGGAGCACAGCCAGTATGGGCGGCTGTCAGTTCAACATCTGGCACAGCGGCCGCAAGTATACGAACTGGTGCAACACCGCTTGGACGTATGAAAGTAGCGGCCAACGTAGTGACAGAAATTCGCGTAATTGAACCAGGTTCTGGTTACGCTAAAGGTAACGTTACTGCTACCACAACAAGTACTAATTTAATTACTGCGGACGATACTACTAACTTATCAACCAGTCTAGCTAACAATCAACCTATTGAATTTACAGTAAGTATTGCTGGCTTAACTACTAACACAACATATTATGTAATTGGTTCAAGTGTAACAAGCACACAGTTTAGTGTAACTGCTACAGCAGGTAGCACAACTGCGGTGACATTGACAACTACAGTTCCGCAAAATATGATTTATACAGCAGGTCCGGTTGCAACACAATTTGATCCTAACAAGGTTAACACAGCACCAATTCGTGTACGTACTAGTGACGGAGTATTAGGCAATCCAAGTTTTACTAATCGTGGTTTGAATAACGCAACTGCTACTGCAAACACATTAGGTGATGGATACGGCGACATTTATCAAAATTCAGCTTATGTAAACGTAAGCAACGTATTTGCTTTACCAACAGCAGGCGCAAACGTACAGTTTTCAAGTATTACTGGTACAAGTCAGTGGTATAAACTGGTGTTAGTGTCAAACGTGTTAGGTACTCCAGGCAACTATACAGCTACATTCCAGATTAACCCTGCATTAAGTACACTTCTTGCACCGGCGCACAACGTGTTAATTACCACTCGTTTGAAATACAGCCAGGTTCGTTTAACTGGACATGACTTCTTGTATATCGGTACTGGTAACCAAACACAGACAAACTATCCAAATGTGATTCCTGGAAATGCCATCGCGGCAAACCAAACTTACCCAACTGGCGGCGGACGAGTGTTCTTTACATCAACTGACCAAGACGGTAACTTTAACGTGGGTAATTTGTTCGGAGTTCAACAGTCAACTGGTACTGCTACATTAAATGCTAGTGCGTTTGCTCTAAGCGGATTACAAAGTTTGACATTGGGTACCTTAGCAGTTGGTACAGGATCAGCAACTATTACAAGTTTTAGTACAGATCCGTACTTTACAGCCAACAGTGACAGCATTGTACCCACACAAAAGGCTATTAAGAGCTATATTACAGCCCAAATTGGTGGCGGATCAAGTAGTTTGAACGTAAATACATTAACTTCAGGACAGATCTACATTGCCAATAATACGATAAGTAATACAACAGGTAATCAGATTTATGTCACAAGTAAGATGACATTTATCGGTGGAATAGATGGTGCTCCAGTAGCACTAGCTTTCTTTAGCCAAAAATAATAACGGAGATATAACATGGCAGGATCAGGAATAAAAGCATCAGTTCAGCTAACAGCTGGTAACATTGCATCAGGAACTTTATTGTATACTGTACCAACAGGCTACTACGGAGTGTATAACGTATCATTTACTAATGCAACAGCTTCAGCAGTTAATATACGTATGTACATAGGTGCCAGTACAGTAGGTGTGCCGCAGGCAGCAGAAGCATTTGAATTTCAAACGGCTGTAATTGCTTACGGTGTGTTTGAACGCACCGGTATAGTTATCGATGCTGGTAAAAACATTGTTGTGATGTCAAGTGGCACTGCTGTAAACGTAAACATTTACGGTATTGAAACATCAACATCATAATTGAGGACATAACATGGCACGCTATAATACAGTAAGTTCAACTTCTACAATTGGCTCAGCATCTACAATTAATACACCTAATGCAGGACTGTACACACAATTTACAGGTTCAGCACCGTATACTGCACAATTACCTAGCCCGGTTCTTTTTGCAGGTAGTCAGATGGCGTTTTATAATAACACTTCTCCAGCGGGTATTGTCACGTTGAGTACGGTGACCAATGGCGGCTATATTCAAGGCCCAGGTCAACCAAATGCAACAACATCTACTTACAGTCTAGTAGCATGCGCAACGCTTATAATATTTTCCGACGGAACAAACTTCCAGTTGATAAGTTTGAACGGTGCTAATACATTCGTTAACAACTTGACAGCCGCTGGTACAGTTTCACTAACTCCAGCCAACACTTCGGTAACAATTAGCCCAACTGGAACTGGCACAGTAACTATTGCTCCTGCAACTGCTGGTACAATTAATAATGTGACGATTGGCGGAACTACTGCGGCAGATATAACAGCAAATACTATCACTGTTAATACTTCACTAGCTGGCAGCGGAACTATTAGTGGCGGGACATTCTAAAAATGCCAATCATCAAGATTAAAACAAGTACAGGCACAGGTGTTACTCCAGCTAGTTTAGCCGCTGGCGAAATGGCCTATAACATAGCAGATGACAAGCTATGGGTAGGTAATGGAACTGCTCCTGTTTTAATTAAAAGCACTTTGGCAGCACAGGCAGCAAATAGTGTAGCAATCACAGGCGGAGCAGTAAACAATGTTACAGTTGGAGCAACTACACAAGGAACTGTGGCTACTAGCAATTTACAAATTAACGGAAATACGCCAGCTATAACATCAGTAGATACAAATACTGCATTAGGTACTAGCACAACTGCTATTCCAACACAATTGGCAGTAGCCACTTATGTTAATAGTAAAAAAGGTGCTCTTAAAACTATGTATACATTTACATCGGGCGGAACTTACACAAAAAGTGGAACTGATGTAAGTTATATTAGAGTAGTGTGTGTAGGTGCCGGAGGCGGAGCCGCACAAACTTACGGAGAAAGTGGCGGATCAGGCGGCTATGCAGAATTACTAATAGCCGCCGCGGCCATTACTACTGTAGCTGTAACCGTTTCAGCTTCTGGTGGTACCGGCGGTGGTTACTATGGTAATTATAACTCAGGCGGAACAACTAGCTTTGGTGGTTATGTATCAGCCAGCGGCGGCTATGGTGCAAATAATAACCAGGCGCATAGTGGCGGCCATGGCGGTGTTGGCACTGGCGGAAATATTAATGCTACTGGCGGCGGCGGAAGCGGCCATAGAAATCAACACTCTACCGGCAATCATAATTGCGGGCATGGTGGAGCCAGTTTTTTTGGTGGCGGTATTGAAAGCGGACATTATGGACACAGTGATCCATGGAATTACGCAAATGCGGCACTAGGTGCCGGGGGAGTTAGTACACACGGTGCTGGTACCCAGGGCCAAGGTGGTGTATGCATAGTATACGAGTACAAATAAAATGCCAATAATTCAAACAAAATTTTCAACAACTACTGCAACTCCTACAAACGGCACACTATTGCAAGGAGAACTTGCACATGCTACGCAAACTCCTAAGATGCATATAGGTAATGCAAGCGGTAATCCGGTAGTAGTAGTTGGTACGATTGGTAGTCAAGCCGCAAATAGTGTAGCAATCACAGGCGGCACAATTAACGGCACCAGTGTAACAGCAACAAATTTAAACACAACCAGTTTGGTAGTTGGATCAAGTACTGCCCTTACTGCTGTTGATAATACTGCCAGTACATTAGGTACAGGAGCAGGAGTACTTCCAACGCAGAATGCAGTTAAAACTTATGTTGATACGTTTGGTACAGGTGTACTGGTAAATGTATACACATATAATGCTACTAGCAGTTGGACTCCAAGTAGTTCTCGAATTACTACTATTAAGGTTATACTAGTCGGCGGAGGCGGAGGCGCCGCGGGCCATCACGAAAGCGGCGGAGGCGGCGGATATGCAGAAGGATTTTTTCAAGTGTCATCATTAACCACGCCAGTGACTATTACAATTGGAAACGGTGGCTCAGGCGGCGGATATTATGGTAACTATGGCCAAGGTGGAACAACTAGCTTTGGTGCTTATCTTTCTGCTACTGGCGGCTACGGAGCAAATAATAACCAGGCGCATAGTGGCGGCCATGGCGGAGTAGGTTCAGGTGGCCAGATTCAAACTTACGGTGGTGGAGGAACCGGTCATTTAACATCACATAACAACGGTTCTGGAAGTGGCGGAGTTGGCGGAGCAAGTTTCTTCGGCGGAGGCCAGCCAAGTTGTCACAGCGGCTGGGGAATGACTCCTCCTAGTGCGTTTGGCGCAGGATGTCCGGGAGGAAATTCAGGTACGTATGGCCAAAGTGGACGTATAGGAGTTGTTATGGTTTACGAGTTTAAATAATATGCCAAAATTTCAATTTAAAAATTCAACAACACCTGGTAACGTACCTGCTAGTTTACAGCAAGGTGAAATTGCCATCAACATTCCCGATAACAAAATGTGGATTGGCAATGCTAGTAACGTTCCAGTATTAGTTGTACAAAGTTTAGGTAATCAGGATGCTAGTAGTGTGACAATCACAGGCGGAAGTGTTTCTGTAGCAAGCCTTGGAACTACTACAGCTACTACAATTAGTGCAAGTAGTTTGTCTATTGGCGGAACAGCACTTACCCAGGTATCAAACGATACCGCTATGAATAATGCCAACTATGTCAATAGTGCTACTAACAGTTATACAGTTACACAAAATGCCGCTAAAACATATCACGACAATTCGTTAAAAGGCCGATTAAAAAATATCTATACATTTACGGCAAGTGGAACATATACTAGAAGTGGTACCGATGTTAACCAAGTGCATGTTATTTGTGTAGGAGCCGGAGGCGGCGGCACAAGTTACAATATCGGCGGCGGCGCAGGCGGATATTCTGAAGGCATATTTACAGCCGCTCAGGTAGGAACCAGTCAAGCAGTCACAGTCAGCTCTAGCGGTAGTTCTGGAGCCTCATACTATGCAAATATCGGTGCTGGCGGAACTACAAGTTTTGGCGCCTTAATATCAGCTACTGGCGGATATGGTGCAGATGCTAATTATGGACATGCTAGCGGCCATGGCGGATACGGATACGGCGGCACATTAAACTCAAAAGGCGGCACTAACGGCGGCCATAGCAATGAAGACCAAACAAACGGTGGAAGCGCATATGACGCAGGTGGTGGCGTTGGATACTTTGGCGGCGGGATGTCAACATTTCATACTAGTAGACCGGGCACTAACGTAGGTGCCAAAGGCGCAGGCGGCGGAACTGTGGCCGCTAACCATAACGGACAAGGCGGATACACCGGACAAGGCGGAATCTGCATAGTTTACGAATATAGATAACAGATTAGGATAAATATTATTATGACAAAACGAGCACTAATAGAAAATAACACTAACCGGGTTGTACAGATCGTACAGACTGAAGCAGATCAGTTTGAAGTACACGGCGGGTTATATTGGATGGATTGCCCCGATAATACCGAAAGTTATTTCTTATTAAAAGACGATGGATCGTTTGAAGATCCGCACGAAGCTAACAGAGATGCATTTGGGCAAACTGTTGAACCTTTCTATATGCAACGTATGCGAGCGTATGCAGGATCAGGCGAACAATTAGATATGTTGTACAAAGAACTAATGTCTACCGGAACACTTAGTGCTAATGGTCCCTGGGCAACACATATCACCACAGTTAAAGCGGCAATACCTAAGCCTGCAAGATTAAGCCAAATGCCTGGTGCTAGTCAACCAGATATTGTTGTGCCGTCAAACCCGCCAGAAGGATATGGACAAACTCCGCCAGCTGGTACTCCAAATATTGTTAGACAATAATATTAGATACAGATAGCATTAAAAGCGATTGTTATTCGGGGGCTAGTTCCCCGATACGGTTCTACATAGTGTATTAATGCACTAGGAAATATCATCATAGAACCTGCTTCAGGTTTAAAAAAGAAACTATCTCTTAAAAATTCTAATCCTGTTTTTCTTTCAATATGCAACGGCGGAATCCAGCTAGTTTTACCGCCCGAATCTAAATCACCTTCTGTAATATACATTATTCCTGACCATGTACATCCGCAATGATCGTGTGGAAGATGGTATCCGCCGGTTCTAGTAACATGGGCCCATGATTCTGTAATAACTAATCTGTGATATTCTTCGTTTAGCTGTGCTATATACGATTCGCAAGTTGTAAGAATCCAAAGTTTTAATTGAGTAATGGCATCATTGTCAGATGATTCTAAAAAATTAAACTTACTTTCCCACATTCCGTGTTTTATAGTACTGGTAATATTTTCTTCAACAGTATTTGGCTTTTCGTTATCTAAACAATACTGTATAATACCATCTTTATATTTGTCAAAATCAGTCCATTGTAGTTTGTGCAAATAATAATTAATCATTATAATAGTTTTTTCGTAAGAAATCAAATAGCGTAGGGGCTTGATCAACTATCTTTTTCCATCTTATTTGTTGTTGTTCCCATTTTTCAAATGTATTAGAAACAACATCGTGCAACATGGTGTGATTATTAGTAAACATACTGCGTTTTACACTGCTTTCATCTAGCGGAAAAAATCCCATACCTGTAGCAATTGGAGGAATTCCTCCTAAATCCTGACTATAGTTGTTTGAATTCATACGACCATACATTAAATCTTCATATCCTGATCGTGTAATATTGTCATTGATCATGTCAAGATTAAATTGCTTGTTGCTGATAGCTTTCCAATAAGCCGACTTATCTCTTTGACTCAACGCATAATGTAATGACACAAACTGCGCAAATATTTTAAAATCTCTACGGCATACAGTATTAAGACAATCTTTGTCCCATTGATTAATACTGTCTCTACGTAAAGTTTTTGCTAGTTTAGTAACAAATTCATGCACTGTATATAACCCGTTACTTTCTAAAGGCTCGATAAAGCCTGCCGCAAGACCAATTGCACACACATTTTTTACATAGATTTCTTTATGAATACCAATTCTCATTTTAATATTTCTAAATTCTAAGGTATCAATAATTTCTTCTGGTACAGCAACTGGTTTTCTTTGGCGTAGATACTCTTTAAATTCTTCTAAAGCATCTGCATCGCTAATAAACTTGTCACTGTATACATACCCAGTCCCTATTCTACTCCATAAAGGAATATTCCACACCCATCCGTTGTCGATGGCTGTACAATTAGTATAAGGTTCTAATTCTAAAGGCTTATTTTGATAAGGTACCCGGGTAGCCCACGCACTGTTGTTAGGCAACATATGATCATATGAAATAAATGGCACTTGCAACGCTTTATCTATTAACATAGCTTTGAATCCAGTGCAGTCCACAAACAAGTCAGCAGTTATTGTAGTACCATCAGTAAGGGTTAGTGTTTCTATTCCGGCATCGCCTGTTTCTACGCTTACTACTTCACTTGGAATATGTACTACTCCCCTTGGTTTGCAATAGATATCTCTTAACCAAGCACCAAATTTTGCCGCATCAAAATGATAAGCAGTATCATTATCAAACCGCCATACTGGAATTTCATTATTTTCGTTTGTAGTAATTTTATTTGCTTCAGACAACATGGTTGCTGGATAGTAAGTATAAGCATAATCACTGTTTGGAGTATCTGGAAATTTCATTTTTTTAAAATACCAATCGTTGATGCCAAATACGGTGCCATCAAGACACGGCAACCCAAACGGATAATGGAATCCGCCCGAATTTTCTTTGGCAAAATCAGTAAATTTAATGCTTAGTTTATAACTAGCATCACAATGCGGCATCCAATCTTCGTCTTTGATATCCAAATCGTGGAGCCAAGTGTTAATTTGTCCAATAGTGCTTTCGCCCACACCCACAGTAGCTATGTTAGGACTTTCAATAACGTATACTTCTCTATCAGGAAGATGATGTTTTAATGTGGCCGCAGTCATCCATCCTGCGGATCCTCCGCCTACAATTACAATTTTGTTTATGCTTGGCATACTGTCCTTTACTTTTATATATTTAATTATCGTCGTCTTGCCGGCTGAAATAATTATATTCTAATTTTTCGTCGATATACATCATGTGTTTTTCAGCGAATACCCAGCTATAGTCATTTACTTCAGGATCAAATTGTTTATTTTTATATTGTCGTCGTGCAACTGTTTTCATAGTATGGAAAGATTTGCTGGCCTCTAGTTTTTTACTAGCATATGGTTTTACTTTATTCCAAAATTCTGTATCGTGCTGACTACCGCCATGATAAAAATAACAAATTAATTCTTCTACGTCTTTAGCCATGTCATTAAACACGTTATTAATATGATCTTCAGGAATACCTTGTTTAATATAGCTAATAAACAACTTGTCAGTGTGTTTGTACAACCACAAACTATTGGCAAACATGGGTTCAAAGAATACTGCCCTATTACCGTTTTTAAGTATACGTTTATCCAGCACTTTTTTAATATAATAAGATTTAAATTTATATTCTATATTATCTAATTGATCTACTGGAACATTTATTTCTTTACTAAAATTAATTTTGGCTTGTTCAACCGGTGTAATGTTACGATTAAACAAGTATCCATAACTGGTTCGCGAGGTTAACGGCACTCCAAACATCCATCCATCCGGAGTAGCTTGATGTAAGGTTGCGTTCCATGCGGCTGTTTTTGGCATGTTATGTACTAGTGCATGATTAACTGGATTGTCTTCAATAACGTGATAGTCATCATACGACTCGGGAAATCCTCTATTGTCAACTGCAAAATCAAAGTATAATTTTTTATCATCAACTACAACCTGTACTGCATTTTCAGTATTTGTTACACTAGAAACTTTGCCTTCGATTATTTGAAATTTATCGCCCCATATTGATTTAAGACGAGGCAGCGCAAAATTTTGCAGTTTAAATGTGTTAATGTGAACAGCCGCATGGCCGGTAAGTACTGGAATAGTAAATGGATTATTTCTCCAGTTTACATAATATGTTCCAAATTTTAATGTGGCATCTAATTCAGGTAAATCGTCGATTATATTAAAATTAGCCGCATCTTCAAGTGCTTCTACAAATGGCGGATTAGTACTTTCTCCAATACCAAGAGTATTAATTTTAGGGGAATGTATAAGTGTAATAGTCCAGCCGTGGCTTGCAAGAAATGCTAGATAATGGCATACACTTTGAATACCCGATGTACCTGCGCCAATAACAACTAGTGATCTTGCCATGTTAAAACCATTTTTTAAACGGACATTTTTTTAAAAGATTCTTGGGTCTAATAGGATTTAACGAATTAGCTATCTTCCAACTAAGTGAAGGTTGATAATTTTTAACTGACAAGCAAGAATTAACTAAGTGCTCAAGTTTATCAGTCCGTTCAATGCGTTCTAGCACCACGTTATCTTTAAAATTTTCAGTTTTAAATCTGATATACATCAAAGGTTGCCCACGCTTTATTGATACTGTGCTATGTAACATTTCAATAGCCGGTATAACAGGCCTAAACCAATTGTAGATATTGAATGAGCCGGGCATACTTCTCCATGCTGGATCGATATGGTTATACGGCGGTGTCATTTCTATAATTACTGGTTCATCGGCCACAAATAACATGCTGGATAACATGGAAACAATAGGAGGATCAACATCAGGAGCAAAATCATATGCATGTAAGTGTATATGGGTATCATGGGCCATCGGCAACAAGTTGCTTGATAATCGTTTGGTTTCTTTATTCCATGTTAATTCAAGATCTATGTTAGCACACATCATGTATGTGTTTGCCACATACGTACTAAAAGCTGGACATTTAGTAAATCCACTATGGCTGTTTTCCCATGTGTCTAATTTTGTAGGAGCTATAGTCAGTATTTCAGCCTGTCC
>Ga0114959_10004788_pt1 | contig 10268 bp, 7 predicted proteins | sample C_130625_EF_Meta_FD_87317 | JGI IMG/M metagenome (GOLD analysis project Ga0114959, IMG submission 87317) | Freshwater microbial communities from Lake Croche, Canada to study carbon cycling - C_130625_EF_MetaG | ecosystem: Environmental > Aquatic > Freshwater > Lake | place: Lake Croche, Canada...
GAAGCGCCGGATCGATGAAGTCCTCCTCCGGCGACTGCCGCAACTCTCACCCAACGTCGAAGAGGGTGAGTCCTAACGCCTCTGTCCTGAACCCCTGTCATAGGTCGACCTCCCATGAGAGAAGCCACTTCATAAGATTGGAGGGCAAAGAGGAAACAACTCTAAAGAATGGAAGACGCAATTCTGACCGAGCCACGCTGAGTCTCAGCGCTGACTAAATCCTTCGACGCCTTCTCTGCACTCCAAGAACACCCAGCCCCCCGAGCCCGACGAATACTGCGGCGAGGCCGAGTAGAACAGTGAGGTTGGTGCCGGTAGCGGCAAGGCTGGCAGGGGTAGTGATGGCAGGAGTCGTGGTAATCGGAATTGTCGTTGGTGTCACAGGCACCGTCGCATCAACCACAAAAGCTTGCAGTCCCAAGTGATCAGAGTAAAACCCACCCGCACTGCAGTTCCCTGGTGAGCTACAGGAGATGGCAAAAATTACTGAACTACCGCCGGTATTCAGAGCACTTGCTACTTCTTGAGCTGTCCCCCAGATTCCACCAACTTCATCAACCACAAAGGCTTGGGCGCTCGCGCTGTCTCGGTAAAATCCACCAGCGCTGCAGTTGCCTGGTGAGGTACACGAAATTGTGTTCAGCCCGGCGCTGGCGCCGGTATTCAGAGCACTTGCCACTTCTTGGGAATTGCCCCAGATTCCACCCACTTCATCAACGACTACGGCCTGCTCGTTGGATTCACCAGTGGCGCTGCAGTTACCCGACGAAGTGCACGAGATTGCGCTCACAACGACAGCGCCACCTACTTGTTGGGCAGTTGTCCAGGTGCCGCTCACCTCTTCAACCACAAAGGCTTGCTGTTGTCCCGAGCCATCAATGTAAAACCCACCAGCACTGCAGTTTCCTGTTGAGGTGCACGAGATTGAGTTGATGCCGGCTTGAGCGCCACGGGCGGAGGAGGCGGTGTTAAGAGCACCCGCTACTTCTTGAGCTGTCCTCCAGATTCCACCCACTTCATCAACCACAAAGGCTTGTAATCCCAACCCATCGTTATATTGACCACCAGCGCTGCAGTTCCCCGTTGAGGTGCACGAAACTTGGTTGACATACGCGTAGTTTCCCGAATTGAGTGAGCCCGCTACTTCTTGAGCTGTCCTCCAGATTCCACCCACTTCATCAACCACAAAGGCTTGCCAACCCAAATTATTTTTGTATTGTCCAGCCGCGCTGCAGTTCCCTATTGAGGTGCACGAGATTGAATTGAGAGCGCCTCCGCTTTGCGTATCAAGAACACTCGCTACATTTTGGATGCTGCCCCATGATCCACTCACTTCATCAATAACAAAGGCGCTTGTGCCCAAAATGGTCGCGTAGTAACCACCCGCACTGCAGTTCCCCGTTGAAATGCACGAGATTGAATTAACTTGGGCATTGCCATTCGTGTTGAAGTTTGCTGCGACTTCTTGAGGGCTACCCCAGGTTCCGCCGGTTTCACTAACCACAAAGGCTTGGGTGCCCGCGCTGTCTTGATAGAACCCACCCGCACTGCAGTTGCCGACCGAGGAACACGAGATTGATAGGACGACGGCCTGGTTTTGCGTATTGAGCGAAGCTCCTACTTCTTGGGCGGTTCCCCAGGTGCTCGTCGCCGAGGCGGGTCCGACGGCCAGGATTCCCATTGTCGAAAAGAAGACAATTGACAATGTTGTGATGCCTCTACCGAGTGAGCTACGAACCATAATCTCAACGCCTTAAAAAGGCCGAGATCTCAAACTCGGATGGGCAAACTCTTACACAGTTCGCTGAGTATTGCGTGAGCCTCTCCGAGAATGACTTTCACGCCACAAAAGGCGGAACGTGGCGAACAGGGGCCAACAGCGGTCAAGTCCACCAAGGTCCAGCACCACTTTTTTATCGCCTGAATACCAGTTGCTGCTAGGGTTTTATGCCTGAGGTTGTCTTTAGGCAACCCACGGGCTGTGGCGCAGCTTGGTAGCGCGCTGCGTTCGGGACGCAGAGGTCCTCGGTTCAAATCCGGGCAGCCCGACCACTCACCAAAGGCGCGGACTTTTTCAGAGCCTGCAGTCCTAAACTGGCGTTCCCCGTGTGAGGAGATCCCATGTACGACCGAATGAGTGAGTTGAATCACCACAATGCCTGGGGTGGAGCCTGGTGGCATGTTCTCGTCATGGTCATGGTGATTACGTTGGTCACAGGTGCTGCGTGGTTGATCCTCTCGAGGACTCTTGGGCGCCATGGTTTCGGTGGCCAGACTGACCCCGCAGTGAGCATCCTTCGTGAGCGCTTTGCTCGCTCAGAAATCACCGAAGAGGAGTACCGTTCTCGCCTTACGCTCCTCCAGGGCAAGCACGAGGCTTCGGCGTAACCCCCCCCGAGACGATCATGCATACCTTCGCTGTTGCCGGACTTTTCATCGATTTTGGAAGGTCGCTCCGAGAAGCATTCTTCATGCTCTGGGAAACCCTCTGGGCTCTCATTCTTGGCTTCACGCTCTCTGGCGTAGTCCAGGCGTTCGTCTCAAAGGAGAAACTTCAGGCTCGCCTTGGGACGAGGTCACCCGCTGCCGTCGGCCGCGCCGCTGGCTACGGCATGGTGTCGTCGTCATGCTCCTACGCCGCTTCGGCGATGTCGAAATCACTCTTCGCAAAAGGTGCGGACTTCATCACAGCAATGGTCTTCATGATCGCCTCGACCAACTTGGTGGTCGAACTCGGTCTCGTTCTCTTAGTCCTCATGGGGTGGCAATTCATGGCTGCAGAATTCGTTGGGGGGCCGATCATGATCATCCTCCTGGCGCTCCTTGGAGGTCTGGTTCTCACCGCGCCAATCATCGCTACGGCCCGCGCTCGGGTGCAGACTGCGACCTCTCAGGCGACTCAGGTTTCTGCCGAGCGCCAGGCGGAGCTCGAAGCCGCATCCTGGTCGTCCAAGCTGAGATCACCTGCCGCCTGGTCCGATGCATCGAGCTACGCAGCAGCAGACGTGACCATGCTGCGAAAAGAACTCGTCATTGGATATCTCGTGGCGGGATTTCTCGCTGTCCTGGTTCCTGGCAGCTGGTGGAACTCACTCTTCCTTCAAGGTCACGGAATCTGGACTGACCTTGAAAACGCTCTCGTTGGGCCCTTGATCGCCATCGTGGCCTGGGTCTGCTCGGTGGGAAATGTCCCCTTGGCCGCCGCACTTTGGTCAGGCGGAATCTCCTTCGGAGGCGTGATTGCCTTCATTTTCGCTGATCTCATTGCCATGCCTCTCATCCTCATTTACGCCAAGTTCTACGGATGGCGCCTCACACTGCGACTCGTCGGACTCTTCTATGTCGTCATGGTTGCTGCAGGGCTCATCACCCAACTTCTCTTCGGTGCCGTAGGAGTGATTCCCAAGCATTCGGAGTTACTCATGATGCATCCAAAGTTTCAGTGGAACTACACCTCCTACTTGAACATCATTTTTCTCGTCGTTGCTGGCGGTGTGTGGTGGCTGGCAAAAAATCGTTCTCGTTTCGGCGGTGGGATTGACTATGCCATCGATCCTGTTTGTGGCATGCAGGTTCGACGTCATGATGCCCCCGCTGTCAGCAGGTTTGACGACCAGACCTTCTACTTCTGTGCAGATCGCTGCAAGACGCGCTTTGACGAAGATCCCTCTCGTTTCGCTTCACAAGAACCAGTTGAACAAAGTGATGACCCACCGGCCACACGCATCAGCCTTGGCACAAAACCACCTCCAGGGATCACTCACGTTGACCCCATCTGCCAAATGCAGGTAGATCCACCAACCGCTGCAGCAACTCGCTCCTTTGAGGGTCAGGACTATTACTTCTGTAATCCGGGCTGTGCAGCGCGTTTCGACGAAGACCCACGCTTGGCGCTGGCACACAGTCCCGCTCACTCGCGTTCCGAAACAGGGCGCGGACTAACATCGACCTGACGTCCCGCTGGAACATCGAGAGGAGCGAGATGACTGATCGTCGACGCACCTCCACCTCAAGTTTCGGTGTCTCTAGGCGAGAAGGCCACGATGCTTCTGTTTTCTACGAGCGCTTTCGGTCTCCCGAGCTCTCTGAGGACACCACCATTCTTCCCCCGCTTCCGGTCGCTGAGCCCTTCCAACTTGGAGACTCCCGTGAGATGACCGCCGTGGCGGACGGTTCGGTAGGGCTCATCGTCACTTCTCCGCCGTACTTTGCTGGAAAGACCTACGAAGAGGAGCTTGAGCGCGATGGCATTCCCTCCTCATACCTCGAATACCTCACGATGCTGCGTGGCGTCTTCGCTGAATGCGTTCGAACGCTTGAGCCTGGTGGCCGCATTGCCGTGAATGTGGCCAACCTTGGTCGGAAGCCCTATCGCTCGCTGGCAGCTGACATCATCCGAATTCTCGAGGACGACCTCGGGCTCTTGCTGCGGGGCGAAATCGTCTGGCAGAAGGGCGAGGGGGCTTCAGGTTCATGCGCATGGGGCTCGTATCGCTCCGCCTCAAACCCTGTACTTCGAGATCTCACCGAACGCGTGATCATCGCCTCAAAAGGACGCTTCGATCGAGCGCTTTCCCCTGCACAGCGTGAGCGAGCTGGACTTCCACATCGATCAACGATTGCCACCGACGATTTTCTTAGTCTCACGCTTGACGTCTGGTCGATCCCTCCAGAGTCAGCAACTCGCATCGGTCACCCTGCTCCCTACCCAGTGGAACTCCCTGCCCAATTACTCCGGCTTCTCAGTTTCGAAAATGACCTCATCCTTGACCCATTCATGGGTTCGGGAACCACCTTGGTGGCTGCTTCAATGCTCGGTCGACGTTTCATCGGTTACGACTTTGACCCAGATTTTGTTGAACTTGCTCGCCAGCGTGTTATGGCGGAAGGTTCACGACTTCCAGAGGAGGACGGGCGCTCCGCGTCGGTACTCTGTCAAGAATCGCTTGAAAATGCGGGATTCACGGTTGCTGCGAAATCGAAGCGGATCCCTAAAACCTCGGTGGTTGCAGATTTTGTCTGTGAGGATTCGAACGGGGTGACCTGGTACGTCGAGGTCATTGGCGGGGCCACAGCCCATCGTGCTGGTCTGGCCCGTACTGACTCGGTCTTTCGATCACTGGGGCGCCTCAGTGCTCTGCGCGGCCGTCTTGGCCCGAACGTGCCACTCCTCGTCCTCACCACAGATAGAGGTGAATCTCGTTCAGAATCAGAACAAGTCCTTCGATCTGCCGGACCCTTCCTCATCGTTGACGTGATTGATATCACGGACCGAGCGAGCCAAGAACGACTTCATCACTACGGATCTGGTCAGACCACTCCACTCCCCGGCTTTTGGGCCGAGTCTGATCTTTCAAGCTGAACTCTTCCCAGCTGCCGCCACTTTTCTGAGAGGGCCAACTAGCCTTGGATGTGGCGGAGTACTCATCGCCTTCGGTTCGAAGGGGATGTTGAGAGGGATCACCATGCAGAAGTTTGCACGACTCGCCGCTGTGGCTGCGCTCGCATTTAGTGGCCTCATTGCAGTCGTTGCTGTCCCGCTTCAAGCTGGCGCTAGTCCCGCCACACAGCCAATTCTGGACATCACCACTCCAGCTGCCGGCGGCAGTTTCCAAGCTACCAACACAAGTACGCTGACCCCGACCTTCATCAAACTGCAATCGCCAACATCGCTGAATATCCTCGGCATCCTCCACATCTTTGGCGTCACAGCGGACGGATCCTTGATGGACCTTGCGGCCAACAGCGCTCAGGCCTGGCACTCCTCCAACATCACCAACGAGATTCACGGGGCACCTCTGAGCGGCGCAGTGACTGCCACCAGTCTCATTCCAGGTCAGGTCTCGATCTTTGCCGTGGGCTCCGGCCTCGCACTTGGACATCTCATCCAGTACTCCACATCACCGCTCACAGGAAATCTCTGGGTCGCCACTGACCTTTCCCTCAGTGCGGAGTCGAATCTCCTCCTCAATCCGTCCCCATCAATCGCTGTTGATGCCACTGGCCTCTTTCATGTCTATGCCACGTCCGATCACGGGCACTTGATTGAATTCAGTGCTTCAGCTCGTATGGGATGGACAGCAATCGATGTGACCTCGAGTAACTCCCTCAAGAAGTTCTCCGGTACGGCGTCAGTGACAATGTGCCCCTCGGGTGCCATTAAGGCCACCTGTGCTTTTGGGCGGAACGCTTTGGGCAACCTTGTTGAATATGTGCGCGCGGCCACCGGCGTATGGCGCTCTCGAGATCTTGGGGCGATGCTCGGCGTGACCGGTCTCTCCGGAGATCCCACCGCACTCCAGGTGGGGGGCCTCGTAATTGCCGCCGTGACGCGAACAGACGGGCGACTCCAGATAGCGGTGTCCACCGACGCGGCATTCCGCTCGGGGACCTTCCGAGCGGCGCCGATCTTCGACGTGCCGGGCGGAGGAGACGTCAATCCCCCTGCGCTCCTCCAAGTCCCCGCCGGGCTCCTCGTCAGCATGAGATCACAAGGTGGGCACCTTGTGAATCAGACCCTCTTTGGACTCAGCGGCCTCACCGCAGGTTCAAGTACCGACGTGACGGCTGCCCTTGGGGGTGGCACCACCATTGCCTCTCGTATTTCAGCCATCTCACTTAATGGGACCGTCCATCTCGCTGCAGGCTCGAGCATCACTGCCAGTCCACGCCATGATGTTTTGGCCACTTCCAAAAGCCTCCTTCGAGGTCAACAGCTCACCTCCCCGAACGGAATCTTTCAGGCACGTCTTCAAACCGATGGCAACTTCGGGCTCTTCGCGTTCGCTAATGCGCTCATCTGGACTCCAATGCTCGTCAATCCCGGCGCCGACCGTGTCACCATCACTGCTGAAGGAAACCTGAGCTTCCAGACGAATTCCGGGCAGTCGCTGCTGGCCTATGGCTACAAGACCGGTCGAGGCACTTCTCTCGTGCTCTACAACAACGGCTTGCTTGCCCTCGTGAGTCCCTCGGGAGATGTGCTCTGGTCGGTCGGTGGCGACTTGGGCAACCGCATCATCCAACGGGCTCGTACTCAAATTGGCATTGGCGAAACTCCTGAGGGATCAAACTGCAATCCCTACACTGCCTTCTTCCCCGGTCGGGGCTACGACGCAAACTGCGCTCCAGGTACGAGGGCCGAAGCGTGGTGCTCCGATTTTGCTAACTGGGTGTGGCTGAGCGAGGGTGCCGCCACCGACGGACTGAGTGGGTGGTCCTATTACTTCGTCGACTATGGCTCTCGTCACGGGACCCTCAAGCTGGGCTCACTCAACAACCCTCAAATAGGTGACGCAGTGGTCTGGGGCTCGATGGCAGATAAATACGGTCAGCACGTCGGCTTAATCACCGACGTTCGTTATGGCTATATCCGGGTGCTCTCGGGGAATTCAGGCAGCGACAATGTCTCTGAATCTGACTGGATAGATGCAGCGTCTTCCACCATCTCTGGGTACGGCATCGTTGGTTACATCACGCCTGTCCCAGGAAATAACAACGCCACCACCCGGCAGGCCTCACCCTTTCAGCGCAGGGGCATCACCCAAGCAATGATCGACTCTCAGGACACTCGTCACTAGGCAGCGTTGGTCCCCGAGGTGTCTCCGTGTGAACCTCGGTCATTCCTCGAGCGCCCATGTGGGGGTGAGCCCATTCAACTCGCCCTCGCCTGAGAGCGAGCGAGCCTGTTAGGGGCGGTGCTCTGAATGCTGCTTCCAGACCACCATCGAAATGGTCGAGAGATCAATTGCATCTGACATATTGATCTTGCCATCGCCCATCGCGGCGCCGAGATTCGCCATCACCACATCTCCGTCCTGGTCAAGCTCGTAAATTGCCAGATAGCGGTGAGCAGCGTCCGGATCATCTTTGGCCAGCGCGTAGCGCGTCGCTCCAGTCACGCCGTCGAGCGCACAGACCTCAGGAAGGTGTGTGTTGTCGTACCAGTCGTTGTATTCGTCCTCGCGCCCCTCTGTTGGGTTTGAGAACACCACCATTGCGCCGGTTGCCATCTCAGGTTCCTCCTTGATCTAGATGTGGGAAGTCTGCCATCGTACGAGAAAGTATGCCCAAGTCCTGTCTGGTCACCACTCCCGGGCCGGAATGATCGTCGACCCTGCAAGGATCTGACTCTCAGGGCTATGGTTCGAACAGAAACAATCATTGTGTCAAAACCGGGGGGCCATGACACCAGCACCCACATCTCAAGCGCTTGATGGGCTTCGAATCTTGGATCTTTCCGGGGGCATCGCCGGACCGCTCGGTGTCCTGATGCTCGCCGAGCACGGTGCCGACGTCATCAAGATCGAACCGCCGCGTGGTCGGTCTGACCGCCAAAGCCCTCGCTCGAGAACCCACAACCGTTCGCGACGAAATCTGACGTTAGATCTCGAAAGCGAAGAAGGCCAAGCCGTCTTCTCGGAGCTCTGCGCTGGTGCTGACGTGGTAGTCGAAGCCTTTTCCCCAGTCACTCGTAAACGCTTCGGTCTTGAGAGCGAAACCCTTGGGCAGACCCATCCCCACCTCGTGATCTGTTCGATTCCCGCATGGCCTTCGGGCTCGCGCTTTGAAAACCTTCCCGGCTGGGAAGCTCTAGTTCACGCCCGAAGTGGCCAGCAGTTTGAGAACACGGCGTTTCGATCTGGTCCTATGTTTCTTGGTTCTCCCGTTGCCTCCTACGGCGCGTCGATGCTCGTCCCCACCGCCATCATGTCGGCTCTTTTGGCCCGGGATAAAAGCGGGACTGGCCAGCGCGTCGAGGTTTCACTCTTCCAGGGTGTGTTATCGCTGACGACGCAGATCTGGAACTGGACTGATCAAGGTCAGTTCTTCCTCGCCAAGTCTGTGCCCCCTGGAGTCCATCAGGAATCAGTCTTTGAATGCAAGGACGGCAAGTGGATTCATGCCGCCACGATGAATGGTCTGACACCCACCCGATCCGAGGCTTCAATCTTGGGCATCGCGGAAGTAGATATGGCAACCCTTTACTCAATGGGCACCGAAGAGCGTGCTGCCTATCAAGCAACCAAGCGTGCAGCATTCTTGAACTTCGATCGTGACGAACTTGTCGCCGCCTATCACGCAGCAAAACTCGGAGCTGAGCCAGTGGTCGCACCCCATGAGCGCTTCTCGCACCCACAGCTCCAGGCGTCGGGTTCTGTGATTGAAGTGATCGATCCAGAGATTGGTTCCACCACGCAGATCGGCCCGTACGTGTTTCTTGAGGCAACACCCGGTTCAGTCAAGGGACCCCAGCCCATGCTCGGACAACACACGGACGAGATTCTCGCTGAACTCGGAACGTCACCAGAGCGCATAGCGGCACTTCGTGCAAAAGGGGTGCTGTGATGTCCGGCCCACTTGAAGGAATCCGAGTCCTCGACTTCGGCCAGTACTTGGCGGGGCCTTTTGGCCCAATGCTGATGGCTGACCTCGGTGCCGACGTCATCAAGATCGAGCCAACCCGTGGTGACGGGATGCGCGGGCCCGTGGTGGGATCGTTTATGGGTTGCCAACGAGGGAAGCGAAACATTTCCCTTGATGTCAAGACCCCTGAGGGCCTCGAGATCGCTCTGGAACTCATCGCTACCGCCGACGTTGTGCATCACAACATGACACTTGGCACCGCCGACAAGCTCGGGCTCTCCTATGAGCAGTGCAGGTCGGTCAAGCCTGACCTCATCTATTGCAACACCTTTATGTATGGACCAGTTGGCCCCATGGCCGCCATGGGTGGTCTCGATCCCTTGGGCCAAGCTGCTGCCGGCCTTGAATGGGAACAGGGTCCTGTCGCAGAAGGCAATCCGCCGCTCTGGCTTCGCTATGGGCACGGCGACGTCGCGTCGGCCATGCCGTCAGTCAGTGCGGTCCTGATGGCGCTCTGGCATCGCAACCGCACGGGCGAAGGCCAATATCTTTGGACGTCATTGCTGCATGGCTCAATGCTCTACACAATGGACTCGTACCTCGACGCCGAAGGGAAGCCGAGTGCACGACCACTCCTCGACCGAGAACAACTAGGACTTGGCGCCCTGTACCGACTGTATGAAACCCAAGGTGGTTGGCTCCAGCTCGCTGCAGTGCGAGAAGCACATTGGCCCAAGCTCTGCATCGTGCTCGGCCTTGAAGAAATCATGAATGATCCTCGATTCTCGACACCGGCCGCCCGCGAGGATCACCGAGAGGAGCTCACCGAACTCTTGAGCGAAATCTTCGCCACCAATATTGCGTCCACGTGGAAAACGCAATTAACCACTGGAGGGGTTCCC
>Ga0114959_10004789_pt1 | contig 10266 bp, 8 predicted proteins | sample C_130625_EF_Meta_FD_87317 | JGI IMG/M metagenome (GOLD analysis project Ga0114959, IMG submission 87317) | Freshwater microbial communities from Lake Croche, Canada to study carbon cycling - C_130625_EF_MetaG | ecosystem: Environmental > Aquatic > Freshwater > Lake | place: Lake Croche, Canada...
AATGATGCAGCTGCACTTGCTGCCGCTGATTTAAGTATGGCTATGGGAACCGGCACCGATACTGCGATAGCCGCGGCTGATATAACTTTGATGAGACCAGATCTAAATGCGGCAATTGATGCACTTGCGTTATCTGATCGCACGATCAAAATTATCAAAGGCAATTTGACTTGGGCATTTACCTACAACGTTATTGGAATACCTATCGCAGCCGCCGGCTTACTAAACCCAATGTATGGCGCAGCTGCCATGGCGTTAAGTTCAGTATTTGTAGTCACGAACTCACTTCGAATCAGATAGCTCCACAACGATCTAGATATAGAAAAGTGCCCCGATAGATTGATATCTATGGGGGCACTTCACGTTAGTAGCGGGGGCAGGATTTGAACCTACGACCTCTGGGTTATGAGCCCAGCGAGCTACCGAGCTGCTCCACCCCGCGTCGGTTGCCCTAATCGTAAGCGGTTCAGCAGTAATAACCAAATTGGCTATTTATTACTTACTTTCCTTGTGCCGCCTCAGCGGCAGCAAGTGCTGATTGCAATTTATCTAACGCACGACCTGCAGCAGCAAAATCACCCTTAGCATTTGCGGCTTGATAATCCTTCATTGCTTGAGCAGCTGCGCGTAATGCAGATGAAAGCGCTGTGGAATTTTTAGTCGTTGTAGTAGTTGTAGTGGTTGGATTTTTTGCCGATGTAGTTCCGGAGTTGCCACCGAATACTTGATCAAGCGCACCCTTTAGCGTGTCGTCGTAACCAATTTGATCACCGAAGGAAACTAGAACTTTCTGCAGTAATGGATACGCCGCAGTGTTGCTCGTTGCTTTTACATAAACAGGTTGCACATATAGCAGACCACTTCCGACTGGCAAGGTAAGTAAATTACCTAGTACTACATCAGAACCGCCTTGACGCAATAGTGAGAGTGAATTTGCAACTTCTGGTTTAGCTTCAAAGTTTGAAGCAACTTGCGAAGGACCAGCAATATTTGTGCTTCGCGGCAACTGCAACACAGTGATTTTTCCGTAATCTGGACCGGCTTCAGAATTTACCGAAGCGAATGCCGAAAGGTTCTCACGTCCACCACGAGGAACAAATGGTGTGGTCAACGAGAAAGTTGACTTAGTTGCGCCCGGCATTTGTAGTGTCATGTAATACGGAGGTTGGTTGCCCGCATTTCCACCAAAGGTTGATGGATCGCGAGGTACGCGCCAGAAATCTTGTCCGCCATAGAAAGCGTCGGCAGTTTTGACGTGATACGCACTGAGAATGTCGCGTTGAATACGGAACATATCCTCGGGATAGCGGACGTGCTCTAACAATTGCGCAGACATTGCACTCTTTGGCTTAACCGTATTTGGAAAAGCCTTACTCCAAGTCTTTAGCACTGGGTCTTTTTCATCCCAGGTATAAAGCGAAACCGTGCCATCGTAGGCATCGACTGTGGCTTTAACCGAGTTACGAATGTAGTTAACGGTGGTATCAGATTGCGCAGTAATCGAATTAGATTTCGCTGTTAAAGCATCTGTGGTTGATCCAGATAGCGATGTCTTGCGCGCATAAGGGTAGCCAGCACTTGTTGTATAGCCATCGATAATCCAAAGCACTTTGCCATCGACAACTGCAGGATATGGATCGCCATCAAGAGTTAACCAAGGTGCAGCTTTAGCAACACGTTCGCGTGGGCTGCGCTCGTAAAGAATCTTTGAATCTTTGTTGATCAAGCTAGAAAGCAAAATCTTCTGTTCTTGATACTTAATCGCAAAAACCAATTTATTGAAGAATGAACCAACTGGCACACCACCAGCTCCGTTGTAGGTGTAGTTCTTCTGACCATTAGCTGCTTTGTCATCGGGATAATCGAATTCAACTGGTGAATCAGTTTTTACGCCACCAATAATTGAATAGTCTGGGACATTCTCACCAAAATAAACGCGTGGTTCAAATGAGCCAAGGCCTTTAGTTGGTGGCAGATCGCCAACAGCAAAGTTTGGTTTTCCATCTAGATCAACAGTGTTGCCATAAGCAGCGACAAAACCAAAACCGTGTGTGTAAACAAGGTGGTCGTTAATCCAGTTACGACTTGGATTGCCATCGATGTTTAATTCACGAACTGCAACAACGGTATCACGCTGAACTCCGTTAACGTTATAGCGATCAATATCAAGTGAATCTGGGAAGGTGTAATAAGGCTTGATCTGCTGTAATTGGCGGAAAGTTGCTGAAATTACATTTGGATCCATTAAGCGAATATTTGCAATTGTCGCTGCATCATTTGCTAGTTGTCCAGTAGTTGTCTTCAAGGTAGCTGCGTAGTCTTTTACTTCAACGCCACTTAAATCATAAGCCGCACGTGTGGCATCAATATTGCGCTGAATATATGGCGCTTCCTTTGATGATTCCGATGGCTTTACTTGGAAAGTTTGAATCGCAGCTGGGTAAATACCGGCAATTAATACCGCCGAAATCACCAGAAGTGCAGTTCCGGCTGCTGGGAGGAACCAAGATTTGCGGAAGATATTGGCAAAGAAGAGTAGTGAGCAGATAACTGCGATGCCAGCCAAGATAGCTTTTGCAGGTAGTAATGCATTTACATCAGAATAAGTTAGACCGGTAATTAGTTTGCTCTCTTTTAGAGATAGCGCATATCGATCAAACCAATAAGCAGCACCCTTTAGAAGAACTACTAAACCAAGCAGCACCGAAAGTTGTGTGCGCGCAAATGGCGTAGTGCGATCTTGGCGCATTTGTGGTCGGAAGCCACCGTACAAGTAGTGAACGGCAGCAGAAGCAAGCATTGCCAAGATAAGTGCTGAGAACGCCCACGAGATTAGCGATTGCCAGAATGGTAAGCGAAATGCGTAGAAAGAAATATCTAAATTAAATTGCGCATCTTTTACGCCAAAATCAGTTGAGTTCTTGAAAAGTAACCAAGTGCGCCAAAGTGATGTTCCGGCACTTCCTGCAAAATAAAATACTGCGACACCGATAGCTGCAAAAGCTACTTTACGAAGTGGCTCAATCTGTGACCGATAACGTTCCAAGTTGTCGCTTTCAATTGCCATGGATACATAGACCGGGCGGCGGCGAAAAGCTAAAAAGATATTTAGTAGAACAAATAGTGAGGTAACTAAACCAAAACCAATGAAGAGATACACCTTAGTAAAAAGCGTTGTTGACCAGACATTCGTGTAATTAACTGATTTGTACCAGAGCCAATCTGCGTAAAAACCACTAAGTGAAACTAGGGCAATTGCAGCCGCTACCAAGATTCCGACAGTGATCGAAAGAGGGCTAACGCGTCGGCCACCCGACTTGCGTCCAAAACTCTTTGCAAAATCAAATTGCGGATTCGAGCTCATCTATTTCTCCATTTTCTAAAACCAACTAGTTTGATTAACCGGGTTGGGTTAACCCAATTTTGCGCTATTTAAGGGTTGAACGCTAATTAGAGCAACCGCTAGGCTCTAAAACAACCACTCGTTAATTAGAACTACCACTCAGTGGGGGTTAATTAGAACAACCACTTAGTGGGGGCAGTTTTGCCAACTCCTGAGCCGGCTTTTTAAGCAGAGTCACAGCCTGCGCCAAGGTCGAAACTGCCACAATTTGTAGTCCGTCTGGAATATGGGTGATATCGACGCAGTTATCGATTGGCGCGATGAACAAAGTCGCCCCTGCTCGTTTAGCCCCAATTAATTTATCTTCGATACCACCAATGGGGCCAACTTCACCCTTTTTATTGATCGTGCCAGTACCGGCGATCATGCGCCCATTAACGAGTTGCGCAATATTTAACTTCTCAACAATTCCGAGTGCAAAAATTAAGCCACCACTTGGCCCACCAGTATTTGGCAAGTCAAACTTGACTTGCTTGCTGCTTAATTCACCAGATCGCAAATATGGCGCTAGCGCTGGTTCGGTCATGTTTAAATAATTAAATGCAGCAACTACTGCGTTATTTTGAGAGCCATCCATTTCGGCCAGACTCGCTTTATTAACTTTTTCAATATCTACATTTGGCTCATAAATAACTGATTTAGGCACTACTACGCCATCAGCTTGCACCCATCGCACAATAACTTCGAATCCTAAAACTTTGGAATTTGGAGTTGAGATCGAAACAGTCGTGAGCATTAATTTCCCGGTAGGTGCTGGAACTTTGTTGGTGAATCGAGCCGGAATTTTAACAACTGGGCCTAAAACATCAGTAACTGGACCAGGCAAAATAATTGCAAATGGCAGCGGAATGAATAGTGACAAGATCAAAATTAGAAATAGAAAATATTTAACTAAACGAGGCAGCGGTGAAAATCTCATCAGATTCGATTAAGCAGTTGGATCGACTGGCTTTTCTTTTGCTTCATGATCGCGCAGCTGTTGATCACGGAAGGAATCTTGGAATTTCTGGAAAGAAGTCACTGAGCGAGTTGTTTCTTGCTCAAATTTGCCCTGAAACTTGCTAACCCAAAGCACATAGCCCAGCGCGCCAATAAGGCCGGCAAGGGGAATTAGCCACCAAATTAAGGCGGTGAAGGCATTGGACATAGGCCTAGCCTAGAGGTTTCGGGAAGAAAGTGCCCACTTGGGTTGTTTAACTAGTATTACTTCGTCAGACCTTTGAGAGTTTTATTGGATTAGTGAGTTTTACTAGATTATTGAGTTTTATTGGATTAGTGAGAGTTAAGCAACATCGGAAAGGCAGTCATGACATCTTTTGGTTTTGGACCCAGCGATAACTCAGACGACTCGGAAAAATCTGCCGAACTTGCAGCAGCACTTGAAGCAATGCAGGCCCAAATGAAAGAGCAATTCGAAAAACTTGGAATTAACCCAGCTGGATTTATTAATCCGCTACTTTCAAATTCGGCAAAATCTGAACCACTACCAAAAACAATAGTGCGCGACACTGCAAAGAAATTTACCCAAGCACATGGTTCACAACCTATTGGCGCAAATGATGTTGCTGAAATAAAAACTGCACTAGATCTTGCGCAACTTTGGCTTGATGATAAAACTGATTTCGCACTACAAACTTCTGAAAGCCGAATTGCGCTAAGTCGCACCGATTGGGTTGATACCAGCTTGGCTGGTTGGCAAGAAACCGTCGAACCACTTGCTGCTGGATTAGCTGATGCGCTAACTGGTTTGTTATCGCAAGCAAGTCAAGCTGCTGATCAAGCATTTAACTCCGATGGTTCACTTAACGAAGAATTCTTAGCCGAAGCTGGCGTTGATCCGAATATGTTTAAAGGCCCAAATGGTGAAAATATTTTAGGTGGTATTGGTAACGCGCATGCTTCAATGGACATGATCGGCGGCCTGTTAAAAGGCTTCATCGGCTCACTTATCGCAACGCAGTTAGGTCAAGCTATTGGCCAACTTTCCGCAAGTGTTACCGGAGTACACGATGTTGGATTACCGCTAATTACTCCCGCTCACCCAGCGCTGATTCCACAAAATATAAACACTTGGGCGCAAGATTTAGATGTCCCAATTGCTGAGGTTCGGCTATTCCATGCGCTGCGCGAAGCCACGATTGCCCGTCTCTTTGATAATAATCCTTGGTTAGTTTCATATTTACGTCAAGCAATTATTGATTATGGCCGCGGAATAACCATCGATATGGATGCGATTCAAGATCAAGCCACTTCGGCACTTAGTTCAGCTGAAATCGATTTAACTAATCCAGAATCATTTGCCAATGCAATTAATCAAGGTTTATTTACACCGGATGAATCTGAAGCGCAGAAAGCTGCGTTAACTAAACTCGAAGTTGCTCTCGCACTAATCGACGGCTGGGTTGATGAAGTTGTCACAACTGCCGCTGGTGAGCGGTTACCGAATCTAGAAAAGTTGCGCGAAACTTTGCGTCGTCATCGCGCAACTAATGCACCGACCAAACAACTATTTTCCTCGCTACTCGGCCTAGAGGTATCCCCTCGGCTAGCGCGTGAAGCAAGCGCTTTCTGGCGATCAATTTCTGAACTCAGCAATATCTCAACTCGCGACAAGATTTGGTCTGGCATTTTGCCAACGCAAGAAGAGTTGCTTAACCCGCAGCTTTATTTAGCAAGCGTTGAAGTGCCCGATGATTTAAGTGGCTTACTTTAAGTAGCGCCTGATTGTTATTTCTTTTTTAAAACTCAGTGGAATAAAAAAGCGAAGTCCCCGGTCGCTGTTAAATATCTGCCTTCCCCTTGCAGATATAAAACTGTTATCCGAGGACTTCGTAAGCGTGAACTTAACGAAGTTTTCAATCCGAATCAAACGACTCTCAGATTGACAAAGTGAATCTTTTCCTTGTAATGAACTACTTTCACGCTACCTTTTGCTCATGAATTCATCTGAAAATATCGATTTATTTTCAATTGCTGAATCACAAATCACTAAACCTTTAGTTGATACTTCTTTGGAAATTGCGCCAACTTTGCCCGGCGTTGACCAAGGTGAAATTGTCGTCATTCGTTCCAAGCGACGGAAGAAAAATATTTCGGCATATCGCCAAGGTGGACAGATAGTAGTTTCGATCCCGGCCCGAATGAGCAAAGCCGATGAGCGAACAATCGTTCCTGAAATGGTGGAACGCATTCGTAGCGCCGAAGCTGATCGCACCCCGTCAGAAAGCGCCCTGATCGCCCGCACCGTCGCGCTGATCGAGGCTTATGCCCCCGAAATCTCAGAACGCCCCGCCAGTATCGACTGGCGCCAGATGCGTGAGCGCTGGGGATCTTGCACCGGCATCGACCGCAGCATCCGAATTTCAGACCGCCTGCGCTTTGCCCCAGCCTACGTGCAGGACTATGTACTCTTTCATGAAGCGATCCACCTGCGCTTTTTCGACCATGGCCCCGATTTTCAGAGGATTTTGGCCGCCTATCCCGATGGTGAGAAGGCGCAGGCTTACCTCGATGGCTATGAGCTGGCCGAGAGCGATCTAGCCCCACCAGTTCTATAGTCAGGCCAATAAATGGCCTAAAAAAGTTCCCACAAAGTACGCTCAGAAGCCCCAATTTGAGCGTGAGCGGGGGTATCGTAAAGCCTGCACGCAAGTCAATTTCGTCGAATTCCATCGACAAATGCTCGCGTCGATTGGAGGCTCCACATGACAGAGACATACAAAGGTGACGCTTACTGCGTTAAGTGCAAAGAGAAGCGTGATTTTGAAGGAACTGTAAAGGTTTCCGACTCTGGTCGTCGCATGGCACAGGGCATTTGCCCAGTCTGTGGCACCAAGGTAAATCGCATCCTTGGCAAAGCTCAGTAATTTTTTCACCAAATAGTTTTACTCGAACGACCCGTAGCGAGTTAATCGTTGCGGGTCGTTTGCTTTGCCCGCTAGCTTCGCTAGTTCGAGGTACATCTGACTCTGCGAGCCATTGCCAATAACTTCGGGTAAGAAATCGGGCGACTTTGCGCAGAATTTCGCATAGCCGGGTTAGCTATATTCAAATTGCGCGCACTCTGCGCCTATGACAACTAATCCAGCAATTGAAATCTCTGAAATCAAGCCTCGGCTAAAAACTGGGGCAATCATTACCGCAATTAGCGGCACCAAACCACAAGCACATTTCATCGGCCATGCCAGCGCCGGAATTCAAATCAGTCACCCAGCGGCTGCTGCCATCTTGGCCAACTTCACTGGCTTGCTAACTTGTTTCGAAATCAGCATTCGCACTGGAGCGCCTTTTGAGGTCGTGAACAAAATCTGCGACGAGTTATTATCCGCCAACTTGATCGACCAAGTTGCTAAGCCAATCGTCTTAGCAGATCGCTTTCATTCTGAGAAAACCAATCGTAAGTCACACTCACAAGATCAGAGTAAAGATGTTGCCTATCAGCAGCTACAAAAACGGATTGCACCCGAACTTGGTCAGATAACTTGGCAAACCGGAATCATCGATGCCGGCGTAACAACACTAAGTAATCGCCAGAAGGTGGCAATTGATATTTGTAGTGATGATCGATTGGCCATCTCGCTTTTAACTATTCTTCTGGCATCAGGTGTTTCGCAAACAACTCTGGCGCTAAGTAATGTGCAACGAGATATTGAGGCAAGCGATCTCGGTACTGGGGTTTTTGCGATCACTGATTTGGGCACGAACTTGGTAAATCGAATTTCAGAAATTACTCGTGACTTCACGCTATTTCCGATTTCTAAAAATCCAACAACAACAAGTTATCTAACAATTATCTTTGGTGCTCCAGACCCAGCCAAAATCAATACTTTGCTAAGTTCTAACTTGCCACACCTATTTATTGGCGCACTTGATGCAACAACTCTGCGAGTTGGCCCGCTAGTGATTCCAGGTAAGAGCCCGTGCAATAGATGTATTGAATTAGATCAAATAGAACAATCACCGCTATTGAATCAAATCAACCAAGCTCGATTATTTGCCTCAGTTCAACAATTAAATATTGCAGCCACCACACAATTTGCCGGCCTGATCGCCCAATGTATTCTTAATTATTTAGATACTGGCATCAGTGAATTAATTGGCACCCAAATCTTGCTCGATACTGCTCGCCCATGTAATCCCCAACACATCGCCTACGCAATCAACCCTGCCTGTGGGTGTGCCTGGTAGTTCAATGTGCGAGATTCACGTTTCCTCGCCAGAATTAGCCAGTGAGCAACTTCGAAACCGAGATTCCTAAATCAACAACGGCGCGTACCGCCAAGATGATCTCTATTCCTGTCGGCATTGCCGGTCGCAGTGCACTCGGTTTTGGTCGCCAGCTTGTTGGTCAATCCGGCAGCATGGTCTTTAGTGAGATCCAAGAGAAAACTGCGGAGCAAGTATTTAAAGTTTTAGGTGAACTAAAAGGCGGCGCGATGAAATTCGGCCAAGCACTTTCAGTTTTCGAAGCAGCGCTACCTGAAGAAATTGCTAAGCCGTATCGCGAAACGTTAACTAAGTTACAAGAATCAGCCCCACCACTACCAACACGCGTAGTGCACAAAGTGTTGGCAAAAGAGTTAGGTGAAGATTGGCGCGATAACTTCGCTAATTTCGAAGATGCACCAAATGCTTCGGCTTCAATCGGTCAAGTTCATAAAGCAACATGGAAAGATGGCCGAGCCGTTGCCGTAAAGATTCAATATCCCGGTGCTGCCGAAGCTTTGATCTCGGATCTAAATCAGATTCAACGTTTTGCCAAAATTTTCCAATTAGTAATGCCCGGTTTAGATATGAAACCGTTGCTCGAAGAACTTCGTGCGCGCATTATTGAAGAAGTTGATTATCGTTACGAAGCCGAAGCGCAACAAAAATATTCTGAGGTTTACGAGAACGATCCAGATATTGCGATTCCAAAAGTTGTTATGGCATCTGATCGCGTATTAGTTAGCGAATGGCTCGAGGGCACTCCACTCTCAAAGATCATTGCTAGCGGTACCCAAGAGCAACGCAACAATGCCGGCATGAAGTTGGCTCGTTTTCACTTCACCTCCCCTGATCGCGCCGGCCTTTTGCACGCTGATCCACACCCTGGAAACTTCCGGTTACTCGACGATGGACGCTTAGGCGTGCTCGACTTCGGTGCATGCAACCGATTACCTGGTGGTTTTCCAGAACCAATGAAGAATTTACTCAAGCATGCATTAGATGACGATGCGATTGCGCTCTATGAAGGTTTCAAAAAAGATGGCTTCATTTTGGCCGATGTCGATGTCGACCCAAATCTGGTCCTGGAATATCTAGTGCCACTGGTTGAGCCGCTTAGAACTGAAGTATTTAAGTACTCCCGCGAATGGCTACGCGATCAAAGCGCCCGCGTTGGCGACCCGCGAAACCCAACTGCCAAGATCGGTTTCCAGTTAAATCTGCCAGCTGAATATGTATTAATCCATCGCGTAACCCTCGGCACTACTGGCATTTTCTGCCAACTAGAAGCCGAGGGCAAGTTCCGCGATGAAGCTCTCTCTTGGTTCCCAGAGATTGCTCCTGCAAACACTTAAGCAGCAATGCGTGGTCGCCCAGCTTTGCGCTTTGCTTGGATAACAACACCATCTTCAAATAGCTCGCCGCCCCAAACACCAACTGGTTCTTGACGTGAGAGTGCGCCCGCTAAACACTTGGCCCGAACTGGACACTCACCACATAACGCTTTGGCAGCTTTGATGTCTGCTTCGGCATCAGAGAAGAAGGTTTCAGGTTCTGCACCGTGGCATGGCAAAGTGTTAGCGATCGGATTGCCATATGTGCCAGTGATGTCACCGAGGCCAATCTTGTCGCCGCTTTCAGACCATCCTGGTACTAGT
>Ga0114959_10004791_pt1 | contig 10258 bp, 12 predicted proteins | sample C_130625_EF_Meta_FD_87317 | JGI IMG/M metagenome (GOLD analysis project Ga0114959, IMG submission 87317) | Freshwater microbial communities from Lake Croche, Canada to study carbon cycling - C_130625_EF_MetaG | ecosystem: Environmental > Aquatic > Freshwater > Lake | place: Lake Croche, Canada...
CTAATTTTTAAAGAGGGCTGACTTGTTTTGTATTTCAAATAACATTCAGCAGAGAGGTGAGACTATAGCGCACTTATTTAGGGTCGTCAACACCTTTCGTACTATTTCTCCTAAAAAACGCGAAGATTTTTCCTGTTTTCAAAATAAACTCAATGAAATCAGTTGGATAGATTTTTAAATTAATTTCAGTCTTTTTTGAAAAATTCCATTTTTAGCGGAATTTTCCGGCTTCTACTGGAGGAAAATCGCGTTTTTGACGCCTTATTTGCGTGGCAACCACACCCTAGGGAAAACCCTGAAATTTTCTGGTAACCCTGTTAAAATATTGCTATGCACAATAAATTAGCGAGCAAACACTTACCCAGCAGGCCCTATGCGACAGGACTAGCAGTTCCTGTCCGGGAGCTCCATGCTGGGCACAGGGAAGAAATTCTTCAGCACTTATTGCAGCTAAACGATGAAGATCGTCGTTTACGCTTTGGCACCCAAACACCCAATGAGGTCATTGAGCGCTACGTTGCACACCTAAATTTCAATAAAGACACTATCTTTGGGATCTTTGACTTGAATTTACGGCTTATTGGCATGGCTCATTTGGCCTACCTACCTGAAGTCAAGGATCAAGCTCGTGCAGCTGAATTTGGGGTCTCAGTCCTACAAGAAGGGCGCTCACAAGGTCTTGGGACTGCTTTATTGCAACGTTCAGCTGTGCATTCCCGCAATACCCGCATAGAAACTCTCTATGTTCATTGCCTATCAAACAACAAAGCAATGATGCATTTGGCGGAGAAGGCTGGCATGAGTGTTGAATTCGCTTACGGCGATGCCGATGCTTACCTTAAATTGCTGCCAGCAAGTCCTGCGACCATTGTTGAAGAAGCTGCTAATGAGCAGTGGGCTGATATGGATTACGCCTTAAAAGAAAACCTCAAGCGATCTAATCAAGCATGGTGGTGGTTTCTTGGAAGGCCTGGGCTCGCACCCTAATTTCAGTTTGAATTTTTATTTGGTGCGCCACGCAATACCCAACTCGATAAGCGTGATAAATCTGCATCACTTAATTTAGGGTTGGCCGGCATAGGCACCACGCCCCATGAGCCGGCTCCGCCTTTAGCAATTTTATTTTTCAAGAATGCTTGCGCGTTTGAATCGGCCTTATATTTTTGAGCGACTGATTCAAAACTCGGGCCAACAATTTTTTTATTAATCGCATGACAACCTAAACATGCATTTTGTTTTGCAATGGCAAACGCTTTTTCATCTTCACTATTCGCTTGTGCATTTTGAAGCTGCAAAGCAAGCAATGAGAACAATAAAAATATTTTTATCAACTTATGCAAGGCGTGTATACACTGCTTTATGCCAAAAGATTACTGATACTTTGGCGGGCTATCTGGTTGTGATTGCTCTGCCTTGCCTTGCTTCTCTAGGCGGGTTTTCTCAGCCTCAGAAATGATGTCGAAATAAACGTAAACATCTTTCACGCCATTTGTATTGCTGGCAATTTTCTTCGCCAATTCAGCCTCGCCTTGCGTGAGTATGCCAAGCAAATAAACACTGCTACCTTCGGCAACGATTACCATCGAATTCGATGGTAATTTTTCTGTAAAGATCATTTGTGTTTTGATCTTAGATTCCAGATATGAATCGTTTGCGCGAGATGTGTAACTGCTATTCGGGCCGATCACTAATTCGTTAAATACGGATCGCACATTCTTCATTGCTTTCACATACGAGCCAGCTTCGCCCTTGATGTCAGCGTCTTTTGCTTCGCCAGTCAATAATACTTTTTGATTAAATGAAGCGATGTTGATGTGAGCGTTGTCGCCAAATCTCTTGCTTAAAGCGTTACTAGCTTCCCACTCAATTCCTTTGTCTATGGCCTGCACGCCAGGGCTGCGTCGATCAGCCATGACAGCTGCAGTTGCAGCAACGCCGCCAACAGCGACAACCGCACAAGATGCGAGTTGAGACACCGCCATCGCCGCGACAACTAGCTTAACAAGAGAAGAAATTTGCATTTAATTATTTTCTGAAATGGATTGCGTCAAAAAAGTCTAGTCGTATAAAACATGATCAACACCATCGCATAATCCGTGCAACAGAACTAAATGGGTTTCTTGAATACGAGCAGTGCGCGTAGAGGGTACACACAGATGTATGTCATCTTCGTCTAACAAAGTAGCAATCTTTCCACCACCATTGCCAGTAAAAGCAATAATCTTGATACCCATTTTCTTTGCCGCTTCGATTGCTTTCACTACATTCTTGGAGTTACCAGAAGTTGAAATTCCCAAGAGGATGTCGCCCTTTTTCCCAAGTCCACGAACTTGTTTACTAAAGATATCGTCATAGCTGTAATCATTTCCAACGGCAGTCAGAATCGATGAATCCGTGGTCAATGCAATTGCTGCTAGTTCTTCGCGCTCTCGCTCAAATCGGCCAATTAATTCTGCGGCAAAGTGTTGGGCATCAGCAGCAGAGCCGCCATTGCCGCAAGCCATCACCTTGCCACCAGATTTCAAACAATCTACCATTGCCAGCACTCCACGAGCAACGGCTTCTGGAAGTACTTTTTCAGCCTCTTGCTTTACAGCAATGCTGTCTAAAAAATGTTGTGATGCACGCTTTCGCAGAACTTCAATAATATTTTTATCCATGCCAATATTATGCGCCAAACTGGGGGTAATTTCTAAAGCAACGTATCCTCTTACTTATGACTAATCTTACGCAGAACCTGCCCTTATGGAAATAGGCTCATTTGATTTTTTAAAACAACAGGATCTACCTGCTGGAGCCCTCTACATGGTGGCTACGCCGATTGGCAATATGGGCGATATCACCTTGCGAGCACTTCATGTGTTGAGCGCAGTAGACGGTATTGCCTGCGAAGACACGAGACATAGCGCAGCGCTATTGCAGCAATTTGGAATCCACAAAAAATGTCTAGCGCTTCATGAGCACAACGAGCTAGGGGGTGCACAAATCGTTATTCAAAGCCTCACCAAAGGCGAGCGCTGGGCCTATATATCGGATGCAGGCACTCCGGGAGTTTCCGACCCCGGAGCAAGATTAGTAAATGAAGTGCAAAAAGCTAGTCTTCGAGTGATCCCCATTCCTGGCGCAAGCTCTGTGTCTTGCGCAATCTCTGCATCAGGTTCGGTGATGCTCAATTCGGAAGGACGCTTTCAGTTTTTAGGTTTTTGGCCGAACAAAACCAAAGAGCGTGACGCTCTGCTACAAGATATTTTCAGCAGTAAAAAAACAAGCATCTTTTTTGAATCACCACATCACATTCGTGAAACATTGCTTTTACTTGTAAACGCTTTGGAGCCTGAGCGCCAAGTATTGATTTGTCGTGAATTAACTAAAAAGTTTGAGCAGCTTGTTTCAATTCAGGCGACTGAAATCGCCTCTTGGCTAGAAAATGCGACGAGCTTAAAGGGTGAATTTATTATTTTGGTAGCGGGCCGCCAGGGCAGGGCTGATGAGGCTCCTGAACATGCCTCACTTCTACTTTGGGCAAATACACTTAACCCTTATCTGGGTAGCAAAGAAATTGCTGCAGTTCTTTCACAAGCCTTGGGCCTAACAAAAAAAGAGGCCTATCAAATTGCTCTAGATGCAAAAGATGAGGTGATGAAAAATAAAAAAGCTGGCATATAGCCAGCTTTTTGAATGCCAAAAATTTTTATTTAGCGCTCGGATCTTTAGCGGCGACGGCTGTGCTCGCATCTTGAAAATTTAACTGGGCTACTGGCTTAATCAATTGCTCAGTAGTGGTCGAAGATTCGCCACGTTTGCCATTGTTCACAAACACCATCAATAACAAAATAACGATCAGGGGCACAAAAAAGCTTGCAAACACCATGATGATGAGTTGTTTTGGGGACTTAATTAGATTTCCGTGCTCGTTGCTCATAAGAATTAGTTTTTTAACGGGTTTAGGGTTGTTTTGCGGTAATTATAACTAGAGAGTGGGGTTACAGGCACTTACAATATAGGGGCAACCAAAGTTTTCCGTTGGCGCCCGTAGCTCAGTGGATAGAGTATTGGCCTCCGAAGCCAAGGGTCGCAGGTTCGATTCCTGCCGGGCGCGCCAGAACTAGAGGGGTTTTTGACCTACATCATGCATAGAAAAACAAAAACCACTATCATTTGGGTCTAACTTATTGATTCTTATCGTGTCTACACATCTAAATTCTGCCCTTTCAGAGCCATCCCTTATAAACCCCTTGCCTCCTGAGGCGCCATTACCGCACCGCAAAATTATTCGGAGCTGGTTAATTCCAATGGCCCAAGGGGAAACAGGGCGCGCCATCATGCTCCTCTTTATTGATGCATTGCTGTGGCTTGGCTGTATCGCTGGAACAGTATTTGTAGAAAGCGTTCTATTCAAAATCATTTTTGGTCTTATTGCTGGCTTTGTAACTGGCCGCATTTTTATCTTGGGTCACGATGCCTGCCATCAGAGCTTCACGCCAAATCGCGAACTTAATAAAATTTTAGGGCGCATTGCATTTTTGCCTTCGCTAACACCCTATAGCTTATGGGACGTTGGTCACAACGTAGTTCACCATGGCCAAACCAATCTTAAGGGCTTTGACTTTGTATGGGCGCCCCTATCTAAATCTGAGTATGACGCGCTACCCCCATGGCGTAAGGCCTTAGAGCGCCTCTACCGCAGTGGCTGGGGCCCAGTTTTCTACTACCTCATCGAGATTTGGTGGAGACGCGAATACTTTCCGAACGCAAAAAACAAACCTGGCGATCGACCAATTTTCTTAAAAGATAATTTACTGGTTACTGGTTTTGCCATTATTTGGATTGCTTGCTTAATTGCAGGTGCAATCGTTACCGGTCAATCTATCTGGCTTGGCCTCACTACCGGTTTTGCCATTCCATTCTTATTCTGGAATGGCATGATTGGGTTTGTGGTCTATGTACACCACACTCACCCATCAGTTTCTTGGTACGACAAAAAATCTGAATGGTTACGCGCTCAACCCTTTGTTTCAACCACGGTTCACCTCACGTTTAATTGGATTTGGGGCTCTTTAATGCACCACATCATGGAGCACACCGCCCATCACGTGGATATGAGCGTACCCCTATATCGCCTCCAAGAGGCTCAAACTACCTTGGAAACTATCCTGCCAGACCGTATTTTTGTGCAAAAGTTCACTTGGGGCTGGTATTTCGATACTGCACGCAAGTGCAAGCTATATGACTTTGAGAACAAGGCATGGCTGGACTTTGATGGCAATAAAACGGCGGATTCAGTGCGAGTTGTCCTGAGCCCAGCCCCAGTGGGACAAAACGGGTAAAATAGACCTTCTGTATAAAGATTTGCCTTACCCGGATTGCCCATGACTACCTCAACTCCTGCTGCTGCCCAAGACACCTCTCAAAGCCTCAAGTTTTGCTCTTCTTGCAGTCGCGAAAAACGACTTGAAGGCGGAACCTGGATTCCAACGAGTAATCGCAAGCAACGCTGGATCTGCGCCAGCTGCCTATACAACCGTACACACCGCACCGGCTCTGCAAAAGCTTAACAAGTATTAGTAGGTCCTGTTGTCCTTCGCTTGAAGGCGGCTTTGTATCCCCTTCCAAATTATTAATAATGAATAGCCAAGATACTTTCAAGTTTGCTGAAACGCATGAGTGGGCTGACCTTGGAAGCGATGGCCTAGTATGGGTTGGCATTAGCAACCATGCCCAAGAAGCTTTAGGTGATGTTATGTTTTTTCAGGCGCCCAAACTTGGTCAGCAAGTAAAGCAGGGCGAGGCAATTGCCGTGATTGAATCAGTAAAGGCGGCGAGCGATATTCATGCGCCAGTGAGTGGCGAAATTGTTGCAATCAATGATGCAATGGCTGACACTCCCGAACTTGTAAATGAAAAGCCATATGGAACTTGGTTATTCAAAATCAAATCCAGCACTGAGATAAGTCTCGCTGCTGAGCTTGACCTTCTGATGAGCATGGAAGAATACAGCGCCTCTGCTGGCGCCTAAGCAATCTATTAAAGTGCGATTGGGTCGCGCTCAATTAACCAACGTATACGTGAAGTCTTACTAATTCTCCCCTGAGAGTTTTCACGCAACTCTCTATCAACGGCCTCTAAAACTGCCTGCAATTGTTTGCGGTCATCTGATTCAATGACCAGTTGAGCTCGCTCTGTGCCGGCAACTCTCATCACCGTCTTTGGCACAGGATCATAAACACGCAGCCCATTACATATTTGCCCCTGTAACCTTAGATGCTCTTTTAGGGCGCCCAAAAATTGGATTGCCTTATCTAAACTTTTTGCCTCAGCATGTACTAAGGCTTGATATGAAAAAGGTGGCAATCCAGCCTCCTGCCTTTCATTGGCGGTGTGGGATAAAAATCCATCTACATCATGGCGCAGTAAGTATTGAAATACTGCTGACTCGGGGTATTGAGTCTCGATGTAAATATCCCCTCCGCCCTCGCCATCCCCTTTAGAGCGTCCTGCACGACCAGCCACTTGCACAAGTTGGGCAAACAGCCTTTCTGCGGCCCTAAAATCTTGCGAGAATAATCTACCATCCGCATCCAATACAGCCACCATTCCAATATTCTGATAATCATGTCCCTTGGCAATCATTTGCGTACCAACAACAATATCTACCTTGCCCTGGTGGATTTCTTGAAATAACTCTTCTGCGCCTTTACTGCTCCTACTAGAGTCCGTATCGATCCGCAACACCTTGGCCTTTGACCACATTTCTTCAATGAAATCTTCAATCTTTTGCGTACCCTGACCCAGGGTTTTTAGATCTGCATTCCCGCAATCAGGGCAATGGCTTGGAATTGTTTTTGACAAGCCACAATGGTGACAGCTCAATACTGATTTTTTAGTCAACGCCCCTGCTTTATGTAACACCATACAGGAGCTGCACTGTTGGCATTTTGATAGCCATGCACAAGAACCACAACTTAGTACTGGAGCATACCCTCTGCGATTAATTAAGACCAAACTTTGTTTTTTATCTTCTAAATTTTTACTAATTGCATTAGCAAGTGTTTTGCTGATTAAGCTCTTCACCTTCGGTCTGCCAATATCGCCAGGGCTATACTGATTTTGCGGATCGCGCATATTGATCAGATGAACGTTGGGCAATTTTGCTCCTTGCGCTCTCTGATCTATCCGGATATTTTCATAGCGTCCAGCCTTTGCTGCTATCCACGTTTCTAATGATGGGGTTGCAGATGAAAGCACAATTGGGATCTTCAGATCATGTGCCCGCCATATAGCGAGATCACGTGCCGAGTACCTTATCCCGTCTTGTTGTTTATAGGACGGATCATGCTCTTCATCGACAACAATGGCCCGCAAATTTGGAAGCGGGGTTAGTGCCGCCAACCTTGTTCCTAAAATGATTTGCGTCCGTCCGGTCATTGCCTCATACCAAGCAATGCCTCTTTCTTTTTCGCTCACTCCACTGTGAAGCACAGCCATTCTCTTTTCAGGAAAGTATGCCCGCACTCTCCGCTCTAGTTGTGGCGTCAAATTAATTTCCGGAACAAGTAACAGCACTTGTGCGCTTTCATCTTCCAAAACCTTTATCAACCAGTTTAAAAATACTGCTGTTTTACCGCTGCCGGTTTGGCCTTGCAATAAGATGGTTTTGAATTCATTTTTCTTGATGCACGTACGTATTTTTTCTAATGCCTGCTTTTGTCCGTCATTTAAGGAGGCCTCACTAATAAAGCCTTCGCTTTGCTCTTCCTGAGTTCTTTTCTTTCTCTTTTCTTCCGCAACAATGAGTTTTTTTAGGATCTTGTCCCAAGCCTCGGGCTTTTTCCACATTTGTGGAATTGTTGGGATGATGGTTTCACCAAGGGCATGAATGTAGTACTGGCTTGCAAAGCTAACTAACCTGAGGGCCGCTGGATCCAACGGGGGCAGGGGGGCAAGTCTGGATATGGACTTAAGTTTATTAATGTCAAATTCAGAGTGTGCGCTTACTTTTATAACTATACCGACCAGGCTTGAGCGCCCAAACTGTACTTCCACCATATGTCCTATCTCTGGTGACCGGCCCAACTTTTGAGCATCCCACAAGTAATCAAAGCCTTGAGCTAAAGGCTTATCAACAACTACCTGTACCACTATTGGTGGGGCCATTATTTACTTCAATCTTTCTTTTGCCTGTGGATAAGTCTGTGGATATCATTCAATGATTTTGATTTATAAGCCAATTTAACAGCAATCCACTTGTGCACAGTTTTTAAGCGCTTTTAATAAATATTAATATAAATCAATTACTTACAATGAACTTCGCAAGTTAATGTTTATCTTTATTCGGAATCTTCATGAATTTTGAATTTTGCACTTATCTGTGCATAACTTTCATCAAAATTTCAAACCTAAGTTAGCAACCACTCAGGATTAATGCTTGGATCTGAGAGCCCTTGACCGTTGTATCACTGTTTCTGCCAGCGCGGTAACGCTTTCCGGGGGGGTAAATTGGGAGATTCCGTGGCCCAAATTGAAAATATGCCCGTCAAGAGGGTGAAGGCCAATCTTAAGGGCTGGGGCACTGGCTAAATCTTCTAAAAGTAAGTTAGCCTGCTCAGCAATCTGTTTAGGCCCCGAGAACAGAATAAGCGGATCTAAATTGCCTTGTATTGCCAAAGGCTTGTTTAGTGCAAGCAGTTGTTTACGAGCACGACTGAGCGATATCGTCCAATCGATGGCAATAACATCGGCGCCAACCTGTGCCATATCGTTTAACCAAATTGCACCGCCTTTGGTAAACATAATCACTGGAATTTTTCTGCCCTCGTGTTCACGTGGCAATAGAGCAATGACTTTTTGCATGGAAGCCAAAGACATTTTTTGATACCAGCCGTCTGGCAACATACCGCCCCAGGTATCAAAAATCATCAACGCTTGTGCGCCCGCTTTTACTTGCTCAGTTAAGTATGTAGCGACTGATTGAGCATTAATATCGAGAATATGTTGTAACAAATCAGGGCGGCTAAACATCATGGTTTTAGCATGACGAAAATCGTCAGAACTAGAACCATCAATCATGTAGCAGGCCAAGGTCCACGGGCTTCCAGAAAAACCGATCAAGGGCACGCGTTGCTTGCCGTCCTGAATAAGTGCCTTGCGGATTTCTGAGACAGCATCAAACACATATTGCAATTCACCCATATCCGCAACACGCAATTTTTTGACAGCCTCTTCAGTGCGCAAAGGATTGTCAAAGCTGGGGCCTTCGCCAGTAGTAAATTTGAGGCCCAATCCCATTGCATCGGGAATCGTCAAAATATCGGAGAACAAAATTGCCGCATCCAATGGATAGCGATCTAAGGGCTGAAGTGTTACTTCCGTAGCATATGCGGGATTTTTTGCAAGCCCCAGAAAACTTCCTGCTTTCGCGCGAGTAGCGTTGTATTCAGGGAGGTATCGGCCGGCTTGTCGCATGAGCCAAAGCGGTGTTTGATCAACCGCTTCGCCCAGGCAGGCCTTTAAAAACCGATCGTTTAACAACAAGGAGATGACCGGTAATTACTTTTTACGTCGGAAACGGGCGATGGCAGCGAGTTGGGCAGCTGCCATGGCAAACTCGGATTGAGCCAAAGCTAAATCGAAGTCGCTGCCACGATTTTGCATTGCTTCTTCTGCGCGATTCTTGGCTTCAGTAGCTTTTGCTTCATCAAGATCATGACCGCGAATAGCAGTGTCTGCTAATACGGTAACGTGGTCTGGCTGGACCTCTAAATAGCCACCCGCTACGAAAACAAACTCTTCGTCACCATCAGCTTTTTCAATACGAACTGAGCCTGGACGAATACGTGTAATCAAAGGAGTGTGGCCGCGCAAAATGCCAAGCTCACCACTTTCGCCAGGAAGCGCAACAAACTTAGCTTCCCCGCTAAAAATAGACTGCTCAGCACTTACTACATCGACGCGTATGGTTGACATGATTTCCCTAGATGAGTTCGATTAAAGCTTCTTCGCCTTCTCAATGGCTTCATCAATTGAACCCACCATGTAGAACGCTTGCTCAGGCAAGTGATCCAACTCACCGCTGCAGATCATTTTGAAACCACGGATGGTTTCTTTCAGTGGAACGTATTTGCCTGGTGAACCAGTAAACACTTCGGCAACGTGGAAAGGCTGGGACAAGAAACGTTGAATCTTACGAGCGCGTGATACAGCCAATTTGTCTTCTGGTGACAATTCGTCCATACCCAAAATCGCAATAATGTCGCGCAAC
>Ga0114959_10004792_pt1 | contig 10257 bp, 10 predicted proteins | sample C_130625_EF_Meta_FD_87317 | JGI IMG/M metagenome (GOLD analysis project Ga0114959, IMG submission 87317) | Freshwater microbial communities from Lake Croche, Canada to study carbon cycling - C_130625_EF_MetaG | ecosystem: Environmental > Aquatic > Freshwater > Lake | place: Lake Croche, Canada...
GCGGTGAGTCGGGCACGCTGGGCGTGACCCGCCCCGACATCGCCACGCAGGTGCGCTTTCGCAAAGAAGAAGAGCTGCTCAAGGGCGAAGCCGCTTTGCGCGCCAGTGGCGCACTCGCGCCGCAAGCGAATGTGAAGATTCTGACCAGCTGCCCCAGCTGCTTGCAAGGCTTGTCGCGCTATGGTGATGACATGAAAAACGGCCTGCTCGAAGCCGACTACATCGTGGTCGAAATGGCCAAGCACATCCTCGGTGAAAACTGGATGCCTGAATATGTCAGCGCGGCGAATACCGGTGGCATTGAGCGCGTGCTCGTTTGATCTTAAAGAGCCGAAAGCAAACGATGGCAGGTTTAACCAAAAACACCCCCACCCCCGAGTCGCTCACGGTGCACAGCCAGTCGCGGGTGCTGGAAGTGGGCTTTTCGGACGGCGCGCAGTTTCGCATTCCGTTTGAGTTGATGCGCGTGTACTCGCCGTCCGCCGAGGTGCAAGGCCATGGCCCCGGCCAAGAAGTATTGCAAACCGGCAAGCGGCAGGTGGGCATCGACAGCTTGGAGCCGGTGGGCAACTATGCCGTCAAGCCAACCTTTTCAGACGGCCACGAGTCCGGCTTGTTCACCTGGGCGTACCTGTACTTTCTGGGTTCTGAACAAGACGCGTTGTGGACGCAGTACCACGAGCGCCTGAGCGCCGCGGGTGTGGACCGCGACGCGCCCATGGGCTCTGCAGCCGGTGCCCACTGCGGCCATACCCATTGATATTTGCTTTGAAAGCCCGCGCATGAGCTCGACCCATTTCGGATTCAAAACGGTGGACGAAACCGACAAAGCCAAGCATGTGCGCGGTGTGTTCGATTCGGTTGCATCCAAATACGATGTGATGAACGATCTGATGTCAGGCTGTTTGCACCGCGTTTGGAAGGCTTATACCGTTCAAGTGGCCAATTTGAAAGAGGGCGACCAGGTGCTGGACATCGCCGGCGGCACTGGCGACTTGGCCTTGGCGTTTTCTCAAAAAGTAGGGACCGCTGGCAGGGTGGTGCACACTGACATCAATGAAGCCATGTTATCGACTGGGCGCGATCGTCTGCTCAACCTGGGTGTGGTGTTACCCACGCTGGTTTGTGATGCCGAAAAATTACCTTTTGCTGACGGCCACTTTGATCTCGTCAGCGTGGCCTTTGGATTGCGCAACATGACGCACAAAGACCTTGCACTCCAGGAGATGTGTCGTGTACTCAAACCCGGTGGCAAATTGCTCGTGCTCGAGTTTTCCAAGGTGGCTAAACCGCTTGAAAAAATCTATGACTGGTACAGCTTCAATGTATTGCCGCCTCTTGGTAAGTTCGTGACAGGCGATGACAGCAGTTACCGCTATTTGGCTGAGTCCATTCGGATGCACCCTGGCCAAGCAGAGTTGAAAACCCTTATGAAAAATAGCGGATTTGGTCATGTGGATTTTCACAACCTGAGCGCAGGGGTGGTAGCCTTACACGTTGGCATCAAATGCTGAACTATTCGTTGAGGCCCAGGCCGCCATTCTCTTGGAGACATTGTGAATAAATTTTTAAGTGTTATTTTGGTTTTATGCCTTTCCTTCACTGGCTTAAGTGCTGAGGCCAAACGCTTGGGTGGCGGCAAATCAACAGGGCAGCAGTCCAATAATGTCACGCAACGAGAAGCCAGTAATCCGGGTGGAGCTTCGCAACAGGCTGCACCTGCCGGCGTTGCCAAACCCGCAGTGCCACCTGCAGCACCTGCCAAGCGCCCTTGGGGGGCCATGCTGGGTGGACTGGCTGCTGGTTTAGGCTTGGCTTGGTTGGCGAGCAGCCTCGGTCTTGGTGGTGCCATGGGCAATATTTTGATGTTTGCCCTGATTGCTTTGGCCGCCGTTGCCTTGATCGGTTGGCTCATGCGCTCACGCCCATCTGCTGGTAATGAGGGCCTAGCGTACCAAGGTGCTGGACAAAGTGCGGCTTCTCCGGAGGTCTTGCGAAATTACGACCCTGAAAAAGTGGGCAATGATGCATCGGCTCGACCTTGGGAGGCGCAGAACACCCGCTTTGACAGTTCCGCGCCTGCGGCGACAGGTTCCATGATCGGTTCCGCCTTGGGGGGGCATCAAAACTGGGGTGTTCCTGCTGGTTTTGACTCAGAGGGCTTCCTGAGCGCAGCCAAGCGGAACTTCGCCACACTGCAAGACGCCTGGGACCGTTCTGACATCAGCATGTTGCGCTCGATGATGACGGATGCCATGCTCAACGAAATTCGTGCTCAATTGGCCGAACGCGAAGCCACGGCTTCGGGTCAAGCCAATAAAACCGAAGTTTTGATGTTGGACGCCCAGTTGCTGGGCATTGAGGAATTGCCGGACGTGTACATGGCCAGCGTGGAGTTCAACGGCATGATCCGTGAAGAAGCCAACGCCAACCCGAGCCCATTCCGTGAAGTCTGGAACATGACGAAACCCCGTCAGGGTGGCAGCGGTTGGTTGGTCTCTGGGGTTCAAGCCCTTCAGTAATCACCCTATAGAAGGGGTTGATGGATTCATAAACCCTTTGCTTTCGTGAATAATCGGGGACTATGGCAACTCAGTCCCCTTTTTCTTTGGCAGCACAAGCTCTACAGCAGTTTGGCGCATCATTCTCCCCACCCCTGTGGGTCATGGATGAAACCCTGAACCGAGTGGTTTTGTTTTTGAACCATGTGCTCATGCAAGAGCCCGAAGCCATGCGCAGATTGGCGCGTCAAAAAGGGCAACGCATCGAGGTTCAGTGGCAGTCATTCTCAATGAAACTCTCGCCCACGCCGGCGGGCTTGCTCGAGCGTGTCCATACCGATGGTTTTGACTTGCGCTTGACCGTGACGGACGAGTCGCCATTGGACATTGCGACCGCCTTGGTGCGAGGGGATAAACCTGGTGTTCGGGTCGAGGGTGATGTGCAATTGGCGGCCGAAGTCAATTGGCTGATTGACCATGTGCGTTGGGAGCCCGAGGAAGATGTGGCCCGATGGATCGGCGATGGTCCCGCCCACACCTTGATCACACTGGCGCGTAACTGCATTGCTGCGTTGAAACGGTTTACAGCTCCCTTCAAGGCCGCTTCAGCGGACGCTGACCCAAAGAAAGCCAGCGCATGAATCGTATCCTGCGCGGTGGGTTTATTTTGTTCATTGTTTTACGCTATGGCTTGGATGAACTGGTACTGACCAGTTTCCAAAAGCCTTGGCTGCGCTTGCTGGCGCGGATAATTTCTATCGGTCGTGACCTGAAGGCACCAAGAGGTCAAAGAATCCGAGAAGCCTTGGAGCGTCTAGGCCCGATTTTTGTCAAGTTCGGGCAGGTGCTATCGACACGACGCGATTTGCTGCCCACAGACATCGCCGATGAATTGGCCCAGCTGCAAGATAATGTGCCGCCCTTTCCCTCCGAAGTGGCAGTAGCGACCATTCAGCGTGCATTCAAGCGCAACGTGGATGAGATCTTCGTTTCTTTTGACCGTCAGCCCGTGGCCAGCGCATCGATTGCACAAGTCCACTTTGCTGTTTTAAAAGACAAGCAGGGTGTCGAGCGGGATGTGGCGGTCAAAGTCTTGCGGCCCGATATGCAGCCCGTCATCGAAAAAGACCTTTCCCTCATGCGCATGATGGCTGGTTGGGTCGAAGGCTTGAGTGCAGACGGCAAGCGCCTCAAGCCCAAAGAGGTGGTGGCCGAATTTGACAAGTACCTGCATGATGAACTCGACTTGGTGCGCGAGGCGTCGAACGCCGCACAACTTCGCCGCAACATGGAAGGCCTGAATTTGGTACTGATTCCCGAAATGATTTGGGATTTTTGCCATACCGAAGTCATTGTCATGGAGCGCATGCTCGGTGTTCCTATTAACCAGGTTGAGCGTCTTCGGGATGCGGGAGTCGACATCCCGCAGTTGGCCCGTGACGGCGTCACGCTGTTTTTTACCCAGGTGTTTCGCGATGGTTTTTTCCATGCCGACATGCATCCTGGCAATATCCAAGTAAGTTTGGCGCCGGACACCTTCGGACGGTATATCTCACTTGACTTTGGCATCGTGGGCACACTCACGGAATTCGACAAAGAATACCTGGCGCAAAATTTCACCGCATTTTTCCGACGCGACTACAAGCGGGTAGCAGAACTGCACATTGAGTCAGGCTGGGTTCCGGCAGACACACGGGTGGATGAACTCGAGTCAGCCATACGAGCCGTGTGTGAGCCTTATTTTGATCGGCCGCTGAAAGAGATTTCTTTAGGCATGGTGCTGATGCGTTTGTTTCAAACCTCACGGCGTTTTCAAGTTGAAATTCAGCCGCAATTGGTGTTGCTGCAAAAAACTTTGCTCAATATTGAGGGCTTGGGGCGACAGTTGGACCCTGAGTTGGACCTGTGGAATACCGCCAAACCCTTCCTTGAAAAATGGATGATCGATCAGCTGGGACCCAAAAAACTGCTGATGGAATTGCGCGATCAAGCACCGCAGTACGCCAAATTGCTGCCGCAGTTACCGCGACTTTTGCACGACTTTTTGAGGCAGCCGCGCAGTGATCTTGAGGACCGCAAAAACCTCGCCCATTTGATCGCCGAGCAGCGCCGCACCAACAACACATTGCAAACTATTTTGTATTTGTGTGTTGGTTTTGTGATGGCCTCGGTGGCATTTCAACTGCTGTGGCATCTTGATTTTTTTTAGTGTGTGATTTGAACGGCCATTGAAGGAGAAGTCTCGTGCTGTTGAGCTTGGTCATTGCTTATTTGCTGATCACCATCGCTATCGGATTGTGGGCTGCAAAGCGCGTTAAAAACGCCGCCGACTTTGCCATTGCAGGTCGCCATCTGCCCTTGGCCATGATCGTGACCACCACCTTTGCCACCTGGTTTGGCGCTGAAACTGTGTTGGGTATTCCTGCTAAATTTGTCAACAACGGCTTGAACGGGGTGGTCGAAGACCCGTTTGGGGCAGGCAGTTGTTTGATTTTGGTCGGCGTCTTTTTTGCAGCCAAACTCTACAAAATGTCTTTGCTGACCATCAGTGACTACTTCCGCGAGCGTTATGGACGAAGCGTCGAAGTCATCTGTTCCGTCATCATCATGGTGAGTTATTTGGGTTGGGTTTCGGCACAGGTCACGGCGCTCGGTTTGGTGTTCAACTTGTTGTCCGAGGGCGCGATAAGTATGCCGATGGGCATGGCCATTGGTGTGGTCTCCATTCTGGCCTATACCTTGTTTGGCGGTATGTGGTCGGTGGCTGTGACCGATTTCATGCAGATGATTATTTTGGTGGTCGGACTGGCCACTATCGCAGTCTTTGCGGGACAGCAAGCCGGTGGCGCAGACAAAGTACTGGCCTTGGCGGTCAGCCAAGACCTGTTCAGGTTTTGGCCAGAGCTCAACTTCAAAGACATGGTTTTCTTTTTTGCTGCAGCCATCACCATGATGCTCGGCTCCATTCCGCAGCAAGATGTGTTTCAGCGCGTCATGTCGGCCAACAGCATTCATGCGGCTACCCGAGGTCCTGTTTGGGGGGGTGTTCTCTACATTCTCTTTGCGTTTGTTCCCATGTTCCTGGTCGTCAGTGCCATGATCATCATGCCGGACAAGGCCCTGTTGCTGATGAAAGACGATCCCCAGAAAGTCCTTCCGACCTTGGTCATGGAGCACATGCCTTTTGCTATGCAGGTTTTGTTTTTTGGTGCCTTGTTGTCAGCGATCAAGTCATGCGCATCAGCCACCTTGTTGGCCCCCAGTGTGACCTTCACTGAAAACATCTGGCGTCAGTTTTATCCGCACAGCAGTGATCGGCAGGAGCTCAAAGCCATGCGCTTGACGGTGTTGGTGTTCAGCGGCTTGGTTTTGACTTACGCCATCGCCATGCAGGGAAGCAGCATTTATGAAATGGTCTCTGGTGCCTATCAAGTGACCCTGGTGGGTGCTTTTGTTCCCTTGGTGTTCGGTTTGTATTGGCCTCGGGCGACAACCCAAGGTGCTGTTTTTTCACTTGTATTGGGTTTGTGTACTTGGCTTGGTTTATTGCTCAGTCCAGCAGGCGACGCGTTCCCTGCTCAATTGGCGGGCGTCTTGGCCAGTTGCGCGGGAATGGTCATGGGTTCCACCTTGCCACAAGGCATTCGCAATCAAAAGGCACCGCACCATGCATCGCCCCACATCGCCTGACGTTCCTCGCCGCCTATAATCGAGGGTTTTGTACCCTTAACTCTGACGCTCCATGCCTATCTACGCTTACAAATGTGAGTCCTGTGGCCATGCCAAGGACGTATTGCAAAAAATGGCCGATGAGCCTTTGTCTGATTGCCCAGTTTGCGGCAAGCCGAGTTATAAAAAGCAGTTGACTGCGGCAGGCTTTCAACTGAAAGGCAGTGGATGGTACGCGACCGATTTCAAAGGTGGGTCGGGCGGTGCACCGACGCCAGCGGTGTCCACAGAGGCAGGTGCAGCTTCGCCACCGTCCCCCTCCACGCCAGCAACGCCAGCAACGCCAGCTTCATCGGACAGCAGCCCCACAGCATCTGTATCTGCATCGGCCAGTTGCGCGCCTTCATGCGCCTGTCACTGACGCCAGTGACGATCTAACTTTCATCCACTGATTGAACGTCATGAACCTGCGCTTGCGCCATTATTTTGTCACTGGCTTGTTGGTGTGGTTGCCCATGGGCGTGACGGTCTGGGTCCTGACCTGGTTGGTGGGCACCCTCGACCACATCTTCCTTTCCGTCTTGGGTGCCTTGGATGCAGTCATTCCAGGGATGCATGTTTCCGCTGAAACTTTGCGCAATGTGCCCGGTTTGGGCGTGGCACTTGTCGTAGCAGTCATTTTGGTAACGGGTATGTTTGTGGCCAATATGTTTGGCCAATGGTTGCTTCGCCAATGGGGCAAGTTGATCACCCGTATTCCGGTGGTCAACACCATTTACAGCAGCGTCAAGCAGGTGGCAGACACCTTGTTTTCTGGCAGTGGCAACGCTTTTTCCAAAGCCTTGCTGGTGCCTTATCCGCACGCCAATTCATGGACCATTGCTTTTTTGACCGGTCAACCTGGCGGTGAAGTGGCACGCCATTTGAAAGATGAGTTTGTCAGCGTTTACGTGCCCACCACACCCAACCCGACCTCTGGTTTCTTTTTGATGATGCCCCGTGCCAATGTTGTCGAACTCGACATGAGTGTGGATGACGCCTTGAAGTACATCATCTCGATGGGCGTGATGGTGCCTGGTGGTCCTGATGTATTGCCTGTCAAGCAGCCAGAAATTCAATAATAAAGAAAGACCTTAGAACATGTCCAACATGCGTTCCCACTACTGCGGCCTGGTGACCGAAGCCTTGACAGGCCAATCTGTGAGTCTGTGCGGCTGGGTGAACCGCCGCCGTGACCATGGCGGCGTCATCTTCATTGACCTGCGCGACCGCGAAGGTTATGTGCAAGTGGTGTGCGACCCTGATCGTCCAGAGATGTTCAAAGTGGCCGAAGACGTGCGCAACGAGTTTTGCGTCCAGATCAAAGGCGTGGTGCGTGCCCGCCCTGATGGCACGACCAACGACAACATGAAAAGCGGCAAGATCGAAGTCCTGTGTCACGAGCTGATCGTGCTCAATGCCTCTGTCACGCCACCTTTCCAGATCGACGAAGAAAACCTCTCCGAGACGACCCGTCTCACGCACCGTGTGTTGGACCTGCGTCGCCCTTACATGCAAAACAACCTGATGCTGCGCTACAAGGTCTCGATGGAGGTGCGCAAGTATCTCGACGAAAACGGCTTCGTGGACATCGAAACCCCGATGCTCACCAAGAGCACACCCGAAGGCGCGCGCGATTACCTGGTGCCCAGCCGTGTGCATGAAGGCCAGTTCTTTGCATTGCCCCAGTCGCCCCAGCTGTTCAAGCAGCTCTTGATGGTGGCGGGCTATGACCGTTACTACCAAATCACCAAGTGCTTCCGCGACGAAGACTTGCGCGCGGACCGTCAGCCTGAATTCACCCAGATTGATATTGAAACCTCGTTCTTGAGCGAGGAAGAAATTCGCGACATGTTCCAAAGCATGATCAAGCGCGTGTTCCAAAAAACCATTGGCGTGGATTTGGGCGAGTTCCCGGTCATGACCTACCAAGATGCCATGCACATCTATGGCTCTGACAAGCCTGACCTGCGTGTGAAGCTGCAGTTTGCTGAGCTGACTGACGTGATGGGCGATGTGGACTTCAAAGTGTTCTCAGGTGCTGCCAACATGAAGGGCGGACGCGTGGTGGCCTTGCGCGTGCCCAACGGCTCCGTCGAGGGCGGTGGTATCAGCCGCGGCGAGATTGACGCGTATACCGAGTTTGTCAAGATTTACGGTGCCAAGGGCCTCGCCTACATCCGTGTCAACGACCTGTCCAAAGGCCGCGAAGGTCTGCAGTCGCCAATTGTCAAAAACATCCACGATACAGCGCTCAACGCCGTGCTGGAGCGCTCGGGCGCACAAAACGGTGATCTGATTTTCTTCGGTGCTGACAAAGAAAAAATCGTCAATGACGCCATCGGTGCGCTGCGCATCAAGATCGGTCACAGCGCGTTCGGCAAAGCCAACGGCCTGTTTGAGGACCGTTGGGCGCCGATGTGGGTGGTCGATTTCCCGATGTTCGAATACGATGACGAGAACCAGCGCTACACCGCTGTGCATCACCCCTTCACCGCGCCCAAAGACGGCCATGAAGACTGGATGGTCACCGCCCCCGAAAAGTGCATTTCCAAGGGCTACGACATGGTCTTGAACGGCTGGGAAATGGGTGGCGGCTCGGTGCGTATCCACCGCGCCGATGTGCAGCAAAAAGTGTTTGACGCTTTGAAGATCACACCCGAAGAAGCCCAACTCAAGTTTGGCTTCTTGCTTGACGCTTTGCAATACGGCGCGCCGCCTCACGGTGGCTTGGCTTTCGGTTTGGACCGCATCGTCACCCTCATGACTGGCGCTGAATCCATACGCGACGTGATTGCTTTCCCCAAGACCCAGCGCGCCCAGTGCTTGCTCACCCAAGCGCCAAGCCCTGTGGACGAGAAGCAGCTGCGTGAATTGCACATTCGCTTGCGCAATGTGGACGCGGCCAAGGCTTAACCTAAACTCAGCACGCAAACCAGCGGCACATCCTTGGGCGCTTCGTAATCAGCAATGATCCAGGCACGGCTGGGGTGTTCTGCAGCCTCGGCCAAATACGCGTGGATCACGCGAGTCGATGCCAAGTCGAGCGCTGCAAAGGGCTGGTCTAACAAGGTGACCGCTGCGCCCGAAGCCAGGGCCGCCAACACCATCACCTTGCGACGGCTGCCAGCGGACAGCATGTCCAAACGTTTGTCCAAGTGCCTTTGCATGTCCAGGGCTTCGGTCAAGTCTTCAAGCAGCGCTTCGTTCCAATGAGGCCAGCGTGTGCCCTGCATTTGCCAGCACGCTTGCACCGTCATGGCGTCGTGTACCGCGTCTTGCAGGTCTAACCAAAACACACCGCCCTCAGGCGCCATGACCTTACCAGCCGTGGGCTGCAGATCACCTGCCAGCAAGCGCAGCAAGGTGGTTTTGCCTGTACCTTCGTCGCCGCAAATCCAGCTCACCCCTGCAGGCCAGGTGAAGGTGAGGTTTTGAATGGGACCTCGTGTGAGCGTGTGGACTTGAATCTCAAGCATAAGCGTCGATCATGCCAGGACCCGTTTCAGATACATATGCCGTGTTTCTTTCGAAACTGCGGCAATCAGTTGAGGGTAACTGGTGTGGTGCCGCGCCATCATGCGTGCCGAGGCCACGGTTTTGGATTTACAAAACCAATGGCAGGTGTGTTGCATCAAAAGTAATTCGGCCATCAACGTAAATGCTTTGTCTTTGGGCGAATGATGCGCGGTGTTTTCGATGGCGTTGGCAATGCCGTGGGCATGGATGCTGAGCAGTTTGCGCATGTCGAATACGGCATGTGGCGATATTTTTTCTGCATAAGGGATACACAGCGGCCATGTGCTGACTTGGGTGGATTCGGCGTTTTGCTTGGAAAAGTCGAGCACAAAGTCTTTGAATTGTGCGTTCAAAGCATTCTCTGAACTGGCCATGAGTGCCCAGATGCTGTCTTGTCGTTCAGGGTTCGCCTCGCCCAAGGCGCGCATATAGCCTTCGGTCAAGGTCTCCATGTGCTTTTCGATTTGGTAGGGTTGCAGCTGCCGCCCCAGCAAGGCTTTGCGCTGGTGTTGCAGTTTGGATGTGTGCA
>Ga0114959_10004794_pt1 | contig 10255 bp, 13 predicted proteins | sample C_130625_EF_Meta_FD_87317 | JGI IMG/M metagenome (GOLD analysis project Ga0114959, IMG submission 87317) | Freshwater microbial communities from Lake Croche, Canada to study carbon cycling - C_130625_EF_MetaG | ecosystem: Environmental > Aquatic > Freshwater > Lake | place: Lake Croche, Canada...
CCGCTGCCGCTCGCGCTGCCGGTGCCGGTGCAGGTGCCGCTGCCGCTCGCGCTGCCGCTGCCGCTCGCGCTGCCGCTGCCGCCCCCGCTGCCGCTGCCGCTCGCGCTGCTACCGCCGCTGCCGCCACCGCTGCCGCTGCTCGCCCTGCAGGCGCTGCCGCCGCCGCCGCCGCTGCCGCCGCCGCCGTTACCGCATTTCTCGCGGCCTCCGCCGCCGCCTCCTCGGCCTCCACGCCCAAGCCCGCTGCCGCGACGGCGGCGTCCGACGCAGCCCTATCCGCATGGCGTTGTACATCGGGGTCAGGACCGTTAAGTTCGTCATAACAGCCCTTAATCTGGTTGAACGCTGGGCCGCTGCCGCCGGCTTTATCCGGGTGGAATTGTCGGCTTGCGTCGCGGTATATTATTGTCCTCTTCACGGGATCATTTTCATTCCTCATCGCCGCACACGCGGCAGCTGGATTACCATATACTACGCCACCCCGCTGAGTGCGATGCCTTGGATTCCGCACCCGTCTTGGCATCGTTTACTTATACGCAGTGGATTTAGTTTCGGTGACGACCAGTCCACAATGCTCGCCGACGACGACTATAACGCCGCTTCCTTGAAGAACGCCCAGCCCTCCGTGTGGGTAAAGAAGATGGGCGGCGACCAGAACCACCAAACTTCAGGCTTGCAGCAAGCTGTTTCTGCAGAGGGCCGTTCACAAAATCGCTCGTTGATTGGCCCGGCGTTCTCGGCTGGCTCACCGTGAATACAATGAAGTCGCCACCGCCTTCTTTCACCCCTGGATGAATAAATTGCATGAATTTTTGCACGTCTATAATGTTCGCCAGACACAGTCCTTGCTGTGCATCCAATAAAACAAATCTCGATTGGTCGTCCCTAGCAAGCACATAATAGTGACCTCCGGCATGACCAGTTTCTCCCGATAATATAATCGTCCCTGACTCCGAAAATAGCCCCTTACCTATGTCGGTCAGTGCGGCAGTAGTCAATGGTAAGGTGCGTGCACTATACACAATACCGGCTGGAGCACTCTCATTGAGGAACTCCAACCAAGTCCCAACCATTATGACATCGTTCTTCATTGTCATTTCATTGGCTTTTGCAGGTGTAACAAGACCCAAAAGCATAGCAGTTGCGGCAGCACAGTTCTGAGGGTTTACAAGAGGCTGTGATGGAATCCGCTTCACTCTAAGTATGTCACGTCCAGTCAATGGGACTTGGAACAATGTAGAACGGTCCGGCGGCGGAGGGACTGATGCAGCCATTTATGGTATGAAAGTATTTAATCGCGGTGAGCTCCCTCCGTCGGATGAACGGGAACGGAGGCAGCGGCAAGTCCGTCCTCAAGAGCCTTCTCAGCTGCATTGGCCTTCTTGCGCTTCTCGTTCTCCTCCTTCTGGGCCTTGATGGACTCCTCGCGCTGCTCGGCAAAGAACATCTCCTTGTTGGACTCGTTCTCCTTGTACTTGCGCATCAGCTCGTTCAGCTCCTTCTCGGCATACTCCACCTCCGGCATCAGGTGCTCCGAGGGATCCCACGGCAGCCACGCACCGACCTTGCCGATGTACAGATTGTCCTTCGGGTAGCGGCGCTGAAGAACCTTGGAAAAGAGCTGGGCCTCCTCCACCGTGGCAAAGGCACGGCGAACCTTGACACCGCGGATATTGGTGCGGAAATCAACCTGCGTGTCGTACATTTCCTGCAGATCCTTCTCGTTCTTCAGGAGGAAGATCTGGTACTGCTCATGAATGTCCGTCTTCTTCACCTCCTCCTTGCGGACGCCAACAAAGTCATTCGCATCCTTCATCAGGTCATCAACCTTGAGGGAATACTTCTTGGACATGAAAGCCATGAGACTCTCCAGGCCCTTGACCTTCCACTCATAGTCCATCCACTGCACAAACTTCTCAAACATGAACTCCTCCTTGTTCTTCATGACCTTCTCGGGACTGATGAAGGACACGATGCAGTACTTCTGCGTCGGGATCTCAGGGTCCTCATCAAGATAGTCAACAGGGCCATTCTCGTCGCGCTTGGGAAGCTCGGTGCGGGGCATTTACTCTACTCCTCGGTTCACTTGAAAGTCCTTTCTCCGCAGTCTACAATGGATAAAGCCTCTGCAAATTCGTATTGGCAACGATTTGTTGACCACTCTGCTGGGGGAAAGCAAGCATTCGACGCGTTTTTCTTGGGTAGGGACGCGAAGGCCGTCGAAGCCGAGCAGTTTATTGGATCCCCTGAATTGCGAAGAAGGTTTAAGGAACTCACCGGGCATTCTACGCGTGACTTTATAAAGGTACTTGAGGCCCACATTGAAGCGGCAGAGACAGATGACGCCAAGGCCGAACATGAAGATATTCTTGACACATTTCTGCATGTCATGAGGAACCTCGGTGCTACCCCTGCAGAACTCAATGGCACAATCAATGCAAAACGATCAGACATGGGGGGATGGGAGATAGACCCCATTACGTTCATACCTAACAAAACGGGTGATGAAGTTATTCGTCTAAATGGAAACAATCATATGATTTTTAACAAGAAGGCGCTGCTTGAAGCGTGGAGGGTTTCGGGTAGGCAGTACAACCCCAAGACAAACGCAGCAGTAACGAGCGCCAATATAGAAGAAGGCCGTCTTGTCGTAGAAGAAGATGCTGGGGAAATGCCCACACACCTAGCTGGAGGCCGCCGCCGTCGGAGAACGAGAAAGCCGAAGCGAGCCCGCAGGAAAACACGCAAAGGCAAAAATATACGGTAAAGATAAATGTACGACATCTTCACCACCGCCTACCTCTTCTTTCTGCTGTGCCCCGGTGTCGTGGTGTCCCTCGGATCCGGAATGATGGCCGCGGCGATCCATGCCATTGTCTTCTTCGTGGTCCTCCAGTACCTCTCCCTGTATATTCCCTGGTGGGCTGTGTGGGCTCTGGGCGTTCCTTTCATTTCCTACAAGGTGTGGTCGGGTCGCTCGGTGGCTGCCGTATAATAATTTAAACTAGCGAATTACAATACTATAAGCCATTATGGGCTACATTTATAGGATTTTGTGCAAGGAAAACGGTAAATCCTATATTGGACGGACACTACACGATCCACTAATAAGATGGAAACAACACGTATACAAAACAAAGAGAGACGATTCAAAAACACTATTGGGATACGCTATTGCCAAGTATGGCGCAGAATCGTTTCAAGTAGAAACACTCTGCGAGGTGTCAAATGACGCCCTTGACAATATGGAATGCTATTATGCAGAACAATACGAATCATATGTTTGGCAGGGGGGTTATAATCAGACGCTATGCGGTCGTGGTCGCCCATACGACTATGATACGAAGGAAACAACCCGAAAGCGAATGAGTGACGCGCGGACAGGGGCTAAAATGAGCGACGAATCAAAAAGAAAGCTCTCTGCGTCCACGAAAGGAAACAAACGCTGCGTTGGGCGAGTATTGTCGGCGGAATCAAATGCTAAGAATAGGGCATCTCAACCAAGTCTTAAACTAAGACCAGAAGATGCAGAGTATATTCGCGAAAACCCCGACAAGATGACACAGCAGAGGCTGGCTGATAAATTTGGAGTATCAAGGTCACTTATTTATCTAGTCGTGTATGGCAAGTCTCACAGGCACCCATTGTAAAATTTCTTCCCGCCTAAGAACCAAACAAATGGATTCTAAGCCGAAGCCCACCCCCTCTGCCGGTGTTGACATGGCGGATTTGATCATGAGGCTCGTAAAGTACCTTCTTGAGGGAGCCGCGGTGGCCATTGCCGCCTTTGTGCTGCCCGGCAAGACGCTGAAGGTCGCCGAGGTTGGCATGATTGCCCTGGTCGCGACGGCCACATTCGCCATCCTGGATATCTATGCGCCCAGCGTTGGCGCGTCGGCTCGCACGGGTGCCGGTTTCGGCATTGGTGCCAACCTGGTTGGGTTCCCTCGGGTCTAAGGAAAAAGGACCCCTTGGGGGACGTGATACGAGCTGTGGGGATCGAACCCACGCGGCTTTCGCCAACAGATCTTAAGACTGTCTCCTTAACCACTCGGACAAACTCGTTAGGCCTTGAGAACACCGATTAAACTACCTGCGAGGGAGACGGTGATGATAGATGCGTAGTTAGATTGTGTCATTTGAACAACGCCAAGCGCAACCGAGCACACGGGCGAGGCGGTTGACACAAGCGTCTGCGCAATTTCAGCAAACGAATGAGGGACGCAGAACATATCATAAAACCGAGCACAACCGTAATGGACCCCGTAGTTGAGACCAACGGCAACGAGCGAGCGTGCAATAACTTCCATTTACCACTTACCTACCAAAAGATCCTAATAATGGAACCGACATCCATTTTACTTGTCCGTTACAATGGCCGTTGGGTGACACTCCACCCTCGGCCATTTGAACCTGAGCGAATGACCACTGATATTGCCTGGATGCAAATCAAGGAGAATCTTACTGCCGAAGAGGCATACCGCCGTTGGTTTGAGCTACAGCGCAGAATTTCTCGTGTTCTCAAGTAATGAATACTATCCTTCTTGCATTAGCATTTACCGTGCTAGTCTACCTCGTCTGGAAACTGTGGAAGCCAGTGCTGACACCGAAGCGCGAAGTGCCGAAGGACAAGGCTAATCTCTACTTTTTCCATACCGACTGGTGCGGGCACTGTATTAAGGCCATGCCTGAATGGGAAAAGCTGGAGGCGGGTCCGACACGATTTGGCAATACAGATGTATCCTTCATTCGTGTGAATGCCGAGAAGGACCGCGAGACGGCGGATCTCTATGAAGTTCGGGCCTACCCGACGATAAAGCTGGAGACAGCGACGGCTCTCCACGATTACCCGGGACGGCCGACGGCAGATGGCTTAACAGATTATCTCCGGAAAACGTTTGGTAAAGAAGCGTGAGGCCTGATTGTATCCTTGATCAAACAGCTGTTTCTTGTTTTCTGGGGTCAGTTCTTGCAGAAGCGAAATGGCGTCATTCTTGAACCAAACCACAGTGTCCGTATGCGACTCAATTCGCATAGCCTCATAGATCGTGGCAGCATAATCGGACAGCTTCATTGCCTTTAGGCGATCGGGGCTGATGAGCAGATCGGCCCGACTGATGTGAAACACCAGGCAGCTGGCCGGAACGATCTTGTGTATGTTGTGCTCAAAAAATCCACCATCCACATAGACATTGTTGTAGATGATCTGCGGATGAAAGACAAAGGGCAAACAACATGAGGCTCGGAGTGCGGCCAGAATGGGCACTGTCCCCGAAAAGAACACTGTACGCCGAGTCGTGAGGTTGGCCGCCATGATGTAGAGCTTCTGCGGCGCATCGCCAATTGTTGCCGTTCGCAGATCAATACCTGCCTTGTCAAATGCCTTTACAACACAGTCCGAGAAGGAGTCCATTGAAAATAGACCCTTCTCAGTCGTAAAGGCCGTAACGGTCGTCAGGTTGATACTCGGAATTACACTTGACAGATTGAAATCATTCTCAAACATGGCGCGGATTGCCTCAAGGGGCAGATTGTAGGCCACCGCGGTGGCCACTACCGATCCCGCCGAACACCCGTAGATCCCGTCGGGAAAGACTAGCTTTTGGCGTTCTTGTAGCGCCGCCAACCCACCGACCATCAGACCTCCGCGAACACCACCTCCTCCAAGTGCAATTGAGCTAAACATTCTTACAATGAGTATGTAAGGATGCTGAAAGCCCGTGACGTATGGGACGAACAAGAAGATCGCCGTGAAAAACGCATGCGCGCCATGAGACCCGTCTTGTCTCAGCTCTACGGTCAAATCCGCAAACAAGCCATTCATTCGCCCAATGCCCCCTATGTCGTCTTTGAAATCCCCGCGTATGTCTTTGGATATCCTCTCTTTCAAATGACGGAAGCTCGTGAATACATTATGAACACCCTTTCGCAAGGTGGATACATGGTATGGGTCATTGACGAAAAGTATCTGCTCGTGTCATGGCTCAAGACAGCCGGTGGCAAGCTGTCTCAACACCGCCCGCCGTTGCTCACCAATTATAGACCCCAGGTGTATGATCCATCAACCTTGGGCAGCATGCGATAAAGTCTTGGGGATATATAATGGCAGCAGAAGCGCGAACAGTTGTGGTAATGTGTCATGGGGCCGTAGACACCGACTCTGTCTGGAAGGGACCGTTACAGGCCAATTTAACGTTGAATTACGCAACGGATCCAAGAGAAGGCGACCAGGTACTATGCGCTGCCATGGAAGACATTCCGTTTATGTGTCACAATAATAATCCTCGTTTTAGAGTGCTAGGAAATGAGCCGTATTATGATATTAAACTATCCTTCTACCCACGTGCGATGCCCGACCGTTCAAATGGAGTATATACGTGTCAGATGGAACAGCTCATTGACTTTGAGACTGATCCGGATTTTGCCGGGATTGCAGAATTAACGCTTGAAGCAATGATAGCCAAGATACTTAAGTACATGAATGACATGTATCCCACTATGGATAATGACAACATTCCGACTACTATTTGGTTAGTTACGTGTTCGCCGACTAGTCCTTCAAGAATGGTGATGCATCGTACACGGGAAGGGCATGTAGATCTATTGCATCCCGAATTGCCGCCTTTGCGGGGACTTACGGATGAGACTTCTTTGGCAGCAATGACAGTGCAACGTAAAGTACTGCATGACAAATCACAACACGGGAAAGGCAAACGACGCAGGAGGGCCGCGACCCGCAGGAAAAATGGACGTCGTCGCACGCAGAAAAAGAGAAAGACATATGTGTGAGCACGAAATTGTGGTCAATGATGGAGAGCGTGTATGTACTCGGTGTGGAACAATCATGGGTGCAGAGATTGACGAGGGAGCCGAATGGCGTGTCTATGGGAACACAGAGGACGATCCTTCGCGCACGGGAACCATTACGAGCGAGCTTCTGCCCGATTCCTCGTATGGTTCCATGATGATGCGCAGGCGGGGTGGACAAGTATCTGAAGAAGCCAAATCTATTGCAAAGCTGTCTGCGTGGTCATTCTCGAGCCACGGAGAGAGATCTTGGATGGGTATCTTTGATGCGATTCAACAGTCCTGTGCTCGGGCTGGATTGCCCAAGGCGATTGTTATGGATGGATGTGCGACCTTCAAAAAGGTGGAGGATGCGCAAAAGACCCGAGGAGAAACTCGCCGGGCACTCATGGCAGCAGCGATCTTTACGTCGTGTCGCCAGCACGATGCAACGCGGACGCACGAAGAAGTGGCGGCCTTGTTTCACGTGTCTATTCGTGCGCTTTGCAAGGCACTGATGCGGTTCACTGATGGTGGATCCAATGTACTGAGCACTCAGCTTGGAATTGCCGAACGTATCTGCGCAGACATGAACTTGTCTGACACGGATCGCGATGCAATTGTGCTCATGCTCCAGAAAATGCCCGAGATGGAACACACGCCCAAGACCATTGTGGCGGGCGTTGTCTGCTCGGTGCTGGGTGGGCAGATCGCCAAGGTCTCCGCCGCCTCGGGAGTGTCATCCGTGTCCATTCGCAAGATTGTGGAAAAGTTTAGGGCGACGGGAAGTACGTGATAGAATACGTATATGTTAGGGGGGTCGCAGCTCCATTGCTTAGCGTAATGTTGCTCGATGAATTACTAATAATAGCGCCAGAATTGACTGATGACATAGTCCCCGCGGCATACGCACCACTGTTACTTATTGCAACCGAGAACGTTCTTGCAGAAAATATTGCAGACGTCCCATTATCACTGCTCGCATAGATCATGGTGACACCCCTTTTCAGTAGGCCGATGTTTGAAGTGGCGGTACCTGCGATCAGAATGCTTCCAGTCAGCGAGAAAAACCCGCCCGTGGCCTGAATGGTTGCATTGCAATTGGCCGAACGAATATTGCTGAATGTCATGGTTGCATTGCTGTTTGAGTCGTGCGTCACGATAAGGTCTCCATATCCATCAGACGCACGCAGATTGCCATTGACTTCAAACGTATACGCAGAAGGAACCACGTTAATTCCGAGCTTTCCGATATTGCCAGCTCCACCAATGCGAGTAAAGCCATTCACATCAAGCACAATGTATGTTGATGGGTCTGGCAGGACAGACGTACTTATGCCAATGCGGCTGTGCGCAAGATCTCCAACGATTGCGGTGTTGGATCCGCTGCCGATGAGAAGGGTGTTGGAGACAGACGTGCCTCCGTTGGATACGCCGGGTCCAAGGAAGATATTGTTGCTGCCCGTGGCAATGCCCGTGGCACAGCCAATGTAAATGTTGGAGTTTCCACCATTGAGAGTGTTTGCGCCGATGGAAATGCTGTTGGAACTGTTGCTAACGCCGTATCCAGCGCGGTACCCGAGGAACACAGAGTTTTTCACATTTGACGAGACGCCACCCGCGCCCGTCCCCAAGAAGGTATCCGTGGTATTGCCGCTGGTCACGAGTGTAGCATGGGCATTTCCCGCACCCACGCCAACATATACATTGCCGGATGCATCCCCCACATTTGCCGCATAGGTCGTGACCGCATTAGCAGAAACTGTGTCAATATTCACAAGCTCCAACTTTGTCTGATAGTTGCTTGTTGCGGTATTGAAGACAAACGTGGGCCGAAACACGTTTGTCAGCAGGTTCTGAACGTTAGACGTGCTACTCATTGTATTCAGGGGAGACAAAGGTTTAAGTGTTTTCTCCGCTATATATACAGTATGTCCTTCACTCTCTTCCCTATCAAGCCTTCCGAGCAGCACCTCTACAAGATGTACAAGCAGAGCGTCGCTGTTTTTTGGACGCCGGACGAGATTGACTTTTCCAAGGATCAGTCTGATTGGGCAAAGCTGACCGAGAATGAGCGCCATTTCATTGGGCGCGTGCTGGCATTCTTTGCTGGATCGGACGGCATTGTCATGGAGAACCTGGTGACTCGGTTTCAGGGCGAGGTGAAGTCGCAGGTGGTCAAGCTGTTCTACTCCTTTCAGAACGCGATGGAGGGCATTCACTCAGAGACATACTCTCTGTTGATTGATACCTACATCAAGGACGAGGAGGAGAAGGCCAAGCTGTTCAATGCAATTGAGACAATTCCGTGTATTGGCAAGAAGGCGGAGTGGGCGCTTGAGTGGATGGGCGACAGTCGCTCGTTCGCGCACCGCCTGGTGGCCTTTGCTTGCGTGGAGGGCATCTTCTTCTCGGGCGCCTTTTGCTCTATCTTTTGGCTGAAGAAGCGCGGCCTGCTTCCGGGCCTGACATTTTCCAATGAGCTCATTTCTCGCGACGAGGGACTTCACACGCAGTTTGCAGTCAGCCTGTTTCACACGCTGGACACCAAGCCGTCTGAGGAGACCGTGGCAACCATCATTCAGCAGGCCGTGGCCCTAGAGAAGGAGTTCATCTGCGATGCGCTCTCCTGCTCGCTGATTGGAATGAACGCAAAGATGATGCAGCAGTATATTGAATTTGTGGCTGATCGTCTTGCTGTCCAGTTGGGCGGCAAGAAGATCTATGGTGTGTCGAATCCCTTTGACTTCATGGATCTGATTAGTTTGGAGGGGAAGACGAACTTCTTTGAGAAAAAGGTGTCGGATTATTCGCGCGTCACAACGTCGGAGGCGCTTCGGCTGGATGCCGATTTCTAAGCAGTTGCCGTCGGGGCGACCACGGTGGGCGTGGGGGTGGGCGGCGCAGTCACCTTCTTGAGTGTCTCATCGACACCCTCGCGAAGAAACACGTAATATACGACGGCGAGAACGAGAAGGACCCAGGCCCATGTCGGAAGCTTGGGCATTGCAGGCATCTTGGGCATCTTCATTTTATACATACTGATATATAATGAGGCGGCTCGGCATGGAAGTTGAGAGCAAGACGTTGTTTCTAGAGAAATTCCCAGAGTTCCGAGAGCAATGGGAGCGAAACAGAGTGCGGACCGCTGGGTTCATAAAGTTTACGCAGATGGCAGCCACTAACAAGGGATACGGCGTTTCAGTTGACACCTCTGCGCTTCCCTCGTTAAAACGCATAAATGCCCTCGGGTTTTTCACTATTGATTCACAAACCGGAGAATTTACGAAAGACGAATATCGTGAACGAGCATACTGCGAAGGCTTCATACCGAATCAACTATTAGATCCATTTATAAAATACCTGAATGAATGCAACAGCAAGCTAGAAATTGTTGTGTATCCAAACGACGATATCAGTATTCCGTTGACGCTTCAAACAGTAAATGGAGTTGAAAAGCCATTTACAG
>Ga0114959_10004795_pt1 | contig 10254 bp, 10 predicted proteins | sample C_130625_EF_Meta_FD_87317 | JGI IMG/M metagenome (GOLD analysis project Ga0114959, IMG submission 87317) | Freshwater microbial communities from Lake Croche, Canada to study carbon cycling - C_130625_EF_MetaG | ecosystem: Environmental > Aquatic > Freshwater > Lake | place: Lake Croche, Canada...
TAAGCTTTGCCACACATGGCATAATTACCAGCACCATAACTATTGCCTGTAATGATGGTAATTTTTGGAACAACAGAATTGCTTACTGCATTCACCAATTTTGCTCCATCTTTTATAATGCCACTATGTTCACTACGGCTACCAACCATAAAACCAGTAACATCTTGTAAGAAAATTAAGGGTATCTTCTTTTGATTACAATTCATAATAAAACGAGCAGCTTTATCTGCACTATCATTATAAATTACACCACCAATTTGCATTTCTCCTTTTGCAGTTTTGCTAATCAATCTTTGATTAGCAACAATACCTACAGCCCAACCATCAAGCCTTGCATAACCACACATAATTGTTTTGCCATAATCTTGTTTAAACTCATCAAAGCTTGTTGTACCATCTTCGTTGGCATCAACCATTCTTTCAATAATTTCAGCAACATTGTAAGGCTTCAAATTATTTTCACCCATTATACCATAAATTTCTTCTGGGTTTTTACTTGGCTCAAAAGCCTTGCTGCGATTGAATCCTGCTTTATATGTATCACCAAGTTTGCTAAATATTTTTTTAATATAATCTAAACATTCTTGTTCTGTTTTAAATTTATAATCTGCAATACCACTTATAGAATTATGTGTTGTTGCACCACCCAAAGTTTCATTATCAATATCTTCACCAATAGCAGCTTTTACCAAATAACTTCCTGCTAAAAAAATACTTCCATTGCCTTCAACCATTAAAGTTTCGTCACTCATAATAGGTAAGTAAGCACCACCTGCAACACAAGCACCCATCACTGCTGCTATTTGTGTAATGCCCATTGCACTCATTTTAGCATTATTCCTAAAAATTCTACCAAAGTGTTCTTTATCAGGAAAAATTTCATCTTGCATTGGTAAAAAAACACCAGCACTATCTACTAAATAAATAATAGGCAAATTATTTTCCATTGCAATTTCTTGCAGTCGCAAATTCTTTTTTCCAGTAATAGGAAACCAAGCACCAGCTTTTACAGTTTGATCATTAGCAACTATCATACACTGTTTGCCACTAACATAACCTACACCAGCAACAGTTCCTGCAGCTGGGCAGCCACCTTGTTCTTCATACATTTCATATCCTGCAAAAGCACCAATTTCTATAAAAGTTGAATCCTTATCAATTAAATATTCAATACGTTCTCTTGCAACAAGTTTGTTACGCTCGTGTTGTTTATCAATGGATTTTTTTCCTCCACCCAATTTTATTTTATCAAATTTTTGTTGTCTATCGCTCCACAACATTTTCATCCAATCTTCATTTTTATTAGCTAGAATATTTTGCATACTTACAAGTGTTAGTTTTGCAAATATAGAGCAGGGTTTGGTTTATAGTTTATTGTGTGGCTTTTCATATATTATTTTCTGAAACATAAGCAACCACCTGTTTAGTAGTCTTCAGATTCCTGCTTTTCGTTCCAAGTCCTCGCCAATGCTTCGCTTGGCTGTGGGCTTTCCACTGCAATCAGGGTTAAATTCAACTGATGTACTATTGTTCACCAAAATAAAAATATTTAAAAAAATATTTTATCAATTTCGTAGAGCAATTAAAAACAAACTATTAAACCTTTTATCAAAAATAACATCTAGCTAAACACACCTATTATGGTAAACCAAGACGATAAAGAGTTGTTGATACAATTTAAAGAACTGCCTAATAAAGAAAAGGCGTTTACTGCTATTATTAAAAAATATCAGGAAAAATTGTATTGGCATATAAGAAGGATGGTTGTTGAACACGAAGATGCCAATGATATTTTGCAAAATATGTTTGTTAAAGTATGGAAGGGATTAGAGAATTTTAGAGAAGATAGCCAACTTTATACTTGGCTTTACAGAATAGCCACAAATGAATGTTTAACTTTTTTAGAACAACAAAAACGAAGGTATGCTATAAGTTTGGATGAGGAAGACACTGGGCTAACCAATAAAGTTAAAGCAAGCGAAGGCTTTGATGTAAATAAATTGGAATGGAAACTGCAGATTGCCATTCAAAAATTGCCAGAAAAGCAAAGAATAGTTTTTAATTTGCGTTATTATGATGAAATGCCATACGAGCAAATGAGTAGGGTTTTGGAAACAAGTGAAGGTGCTTTAAAAGCAAGTTATCATCACGCTGCAAAAAAAATTGAAGATTTTATATTAAATCATTAAACGAAATAAAAAAAAGAGTGTCTTAAAAACCGGTTATGGAAAATGAATTTTTAATATTGAATCAAATTACACCTCTTACTAAAACATACTTAGTTCCAAAAAATTATTTTGAAAAATTACCTTTTAATGTTTTAACCAAAATCAAATCAAAGGAAATTATATATAATATCCCTAACAATTATTTTGACAATACATATTTAGAAATTATCAATAAAATCAACTTAAATGCAGATATTACCGAAGTTGCAGAAGAGTTAAACAGTATTGCACCACTATTAAATACTATTAACAAAAGCAGTATTTATGAAGTTCCTGAAAACTATTTTGAAGCAATATCAATAAAACCTTTAGGGCAAAAAACTAAAATAAAAGCATTAAACTTTAGTTATAAATGGGTGAAATATGCAGCAGCTGCAGTAATTACTGGGATTATTGCAGTAAATGCTTTATTTATGAATACTGACAAACAAATGTTGGTTCAACATAAAAATAGCATTAACATCAATATAGAAAAAAGTATTTTAAATGTTAGCGATAATGACTTGAGCAAAGAATTAGGAACAGAAGAAACTGCTATTGCAGGAGTCGATGATGTTTCATTATTACCTTTTCAAAATATTACAAATACAAAAGACGAAATACAATATATTAGCGACGAAGAGATTGAAAATTATATGAAAGAAAATAAATCACCCTCAGATAACATAAACTTACCTAACTCATAATTTAATAGAATGAAAAAGATTTTACTATACAGTTTGTTATTTTTTTTCTGTAGCAAAAACTTTGCACAAGATAATAATGCAGTAACAAATGATGGTGCAGATAAAGTTAAAATTGCTCAAACAATAGATGCATTAAAAACTGCTTACATTACGAAAGAATTAAATTTAACTCCAGAAGAGGCACAGAAATTTTGGCCAGTTTATAATGGATTTACAGCAGAAATAAAAAAAGCTAAATCAGAATTTAAGCAAGATGATATTGCTTTTGGAGAAAAGAAGTTGGCTTTAATGAAAAAATATAAAGACGATTTTAAAAAATTGCTGAATAATGATGATAGAGTTAAACGTTGTTTTAGGGCTGAGCCAGAGTTTCACAAAATTTTAAGAAATGAATGGCAAAGGAGACAAGAAATGCGTCAGCAAAATCATAACTCCAATGGAAGAATGCCTGAAATGATTCATCAACAGGGGCAAGGAAAACCTAATAATCCCAAACTACCTTCTGGTAGTGGAAAAGTGCAAAGGCATCAATAATCATTTTATGAAGGAATAAGTTTTATGTATAAATCTTGTTCCTTTTTTTATAATAAAGAATATTTTTTGGTAGTTAAAGTAAGAAGCCTATATTTGCAACCCAATTAAAAAATGGAGCGTTGGTCAAGGGGTTAAGACACCTCCCTTTCACGGAGGAATCACGGGTTCGATTCCCGTACGCTCTACTAAAGAGGAATTTTCTGATTTTTGAGAAAATTCCTCTTTTTTATTTCCCTCATAAATAATAGATATACAATTACTTACAACTAAAAGTGAATTGATTTCAGGGGTTAGATAATCGTGTTTTTCCTTATCATAAAGAATACCATTTGGAAAAATACTTTTTTGTAGTTTCTGTTTTTCATCATAACCCATAGAACCCCACATTTCACTAATGTTTTGAAGACTTTCAACTGATTTATCTATCATTTTTTCAAGGTTAGATAATTGAGGGTTTAGGTTATTTAATTCTGAACTCATTTTTGATAAAACTGAAGAAAAGTTTTGTTTTGTTAGTTCATAAACATCTTTATCAATTTCACCACTTCCATATCTTATTTTTAGTTTTTGTAGTTTCCCTTCAGTAATCTTTATTTCTCGAAGAATATCTTCTTCTTTACCTAAATCATTTGAATGAAAACTTAAATAACTTTTCTTCAATTGTGATAATATTAATCGTTCCGTTTTAGGATTAATTTGGTACTTCTTCAACAAACCTTTAAATAAATCGTGACCACCAATTCGTAAAGATTTAGGTTTGGTTTCCATATTTAAAGAATACCCACGACATTTTTGACACTTATAATAAGTTTGTCTTTTTTTCTTGACTTCATAACCAACCATGTGACTTCCACAAGAATTACATTTCAAAAAATTACTTAAAGGTTTATATTCTTCTTTCTTTTTATGTTTATGTCCACAGGAGTTCCCCTTTAGTATTTCTTGTAGTTTCTCGAACTCGATCTCTGTAATCATTTTTACCCAATTTCCTCTGACAGGTTTTCCATCTGGTAGTAGAGAGTTTGTTGAAATACCACAATAGAAAGGACTTCTCCAAATAATACTTAAACGTTGTGGTGTACCTTTGAAACCTCTAAGTTTTAATTCTTCAAGAATTTGAGAATCGGAATAATTACCTGATAATTTCATACGAAATCCTTCTTTCAATAATATACCTTGTTCATTAATTTTCAGTTCTTGTTTTTGTTGTAATCTATCACCATCAACTACTCTTGGTCCATAGTGAGTATATCCAAAGGGAGGTTTCCCATACCTATATCCATTTGACAAAAACTTTGACATTCCTGGTATTATAACTTGTTTTCTAACAATATTCTCTCGGTTACTCTCAAGAAGTCTTTGGTTAATTGTATTTAATCCATCCTCAGTAGTTGTATCTAAACCCGATTTCACTTCAATCAAATGGACTTTATGAATTTTTACAAGTTCGTTCAAAATTCCAATTGAACCACCCCCACTTCGTGAAAACCTGTTCAAAGTATTTACAACTATACCATAGGGTTTAATTTTCTGTTTAACAACAAACTCAATTAGTCTTGAAAATTCTTTTCTTGTGAAATCACCTTTGGCGGATTCGTAAGTACCACCAAAAAAATCTTTTAGTTTATAATCCTTCTCGGTACAAAAATTTTGTATAGAGGTTTTTTGGGTTTCTAAACTTCCATTATTATCTGATTGATTTTTTGATGAAACTCTTGTGTAACCAATTACTTCTTTAGACTTTGGTATTTCAACTACTTTTTGTTTGACGTATTTTTCAAAGTAGATTAATCCTGTATTTTTCATTTGAATTTATTGTATAGTATTTCTGAAATTGTTAGTATGTTGTTTTGTAATGTATCTATTTGTTCCTCATTCAAATTTGGAAACTCAATTAAAATTTCCTCGTTGGATAGTTTAAATTGTTTAAAAGAAATTCTATCCACTTCATCGAAGGTTGAAAGAACTGATTTACCCAAACCAGTACTTGTAATGTCCATTGTATTATCATATTAAAAAAAGTTTATCAGGTTCGACTTTGAACCTTCTGTCGGAATAGAAATTATCTAACCCATCCAATTATACACAAAAAATTCCAAAATAAAAAATGAACAGACTATATTTTTTTCTGGAAGGTAGTAAATCAATTAAAATAAAAAATAATTACTCAACTAACACTCACACTTGACCTTTTCATTTTTTTTCTGTATTTATTGTTTGTGGACATTTTCTACTTGATACCGATAGGTATAATTAAAACATGTCATCAATAATTATTCAACCCATAAACATAATGAACAAAGTAGGAAGACCACCCAAGTACCAAGATGATACCGTAAGATTAGAAATAAGGAGAAACCAAAACAGGATAAACAAAAGGTTAAGTAGAAAAAGGAAGAAGATATTAGAAGAATTAAACACATTAAGAAAACCAAACTACTCTGATTACAGAAGTAACATCATTAATTACTTTAGTAGGTTCGATTTCGATTATTTTCTCACAGGTACTGTTGACCTGAACAAGAATGAAAGAGATGAACTGATAAATAAAAATAACGAAATTAAATATATTAACAATACTTATGATACCCAGTTCACCTATACAACTGAAAAGAAGATTGGAGTTTACTCACTCAGAAAATATACTGAGAGGTATATAAATTATTTAAGTGATAATAAAATAGTGGACAGGAGTTTTGTGTTTTTTGAGAAGGGTGAGAACAACAGATACCACGTTCATATCCTATTTAAGTCCAATGACCAAAAAATCAATATCGAAAACATGTTAAAAAAAAGTTGGTTGATTGGAATATCCAATATAGTTCACCTTAAATCAGAAGTTGAGAAAAATGTTAGAGTTGGTTATTTTACAAAAGAACTAAACCCAACTTCAAACAATAAATCAGATATGAATATTGTTGACAATTGGTTCTTTAGTGGTGACTTTGAAACAAAAGGTTCAGAAATTAAACATGTTGAATTAAAAACATAGTTTATTTCTTAGTCTTTATTAAATCATTGTTTTCAACTTTAATATATGGTAAACATGAACCCCAATTACCACCTTTCAAACTTCCTACTTCATAAACCAAGTCAGTTGGAACAACCAATCCATAATAATCATACTCATTATTATCTTTTAGAGTAAAATCGTAATGATTTCCATCTTTATCTACATTCCACGCATGTGATATTTTGTGATAATTTATTCTATGTAAGATATACCCTTCTACATATAGATACCCTTCATCAGTTTTACGGATTGAATTTTGGTAACACATTCCTGTCCTGAATTTTCTTCTATCTGTTTTACCTATCTCTACTTGGTATTTTTGACCCAACCTAATTAATATATCCTCTGAATAATTCAAAATACGTTTATCAACAAATAATACTAACTCTGGGTCTTTTGAACACCTTTCATTAAGTTCACTTATTTCAAAATTTCTTTCTAATATTAATTTTTCATCCTGTGGTTTCATTTGTACTTATTCATTTTTTAATCAATGAAACACAAATTTTAGGTATTCATTTTACATCACCAAGTTTGACCTTTAAATTTATATTTCTGTCCACATAAATTTATTATTTACCTCTGTTTATTTGAATTCCATTAATTTTCCAGTTAAAATTAGGAGAAAAATGTCGGAAAAACATTCGGAATTATCGTCTTTCATTTGGTCTGTTTGTGATGACCTTTTAAGAGGTTTATTTAAAGGACACGAATATGGTGATGTTATTCTTCCATTCGTTGTTCTTCGTAGGTTAGATTGTGTATTAGAACCTTCTAAGGACAAGATAATTGACCTCTACGAAAAATATTCTAAAAAAGTTGATGACCCAACACCAATTCTAACAAATGAAATTGGTTTATCATTTTACAATTATTCAAAATACGACCTTCAACGTCTTCGTCAAGACCATTTGAATATTTCTTTAAATTTTACTAATTATCTCAACGGGTTCAGTCCAAATGTTCGTGAAATTGTTGAAAATTTTCAATTAGAAAAACCCATTGAAAAATTAAACAAAAATGGTAAACTATACCAAGTAGTTGAAACTTTTTCTTCCATTGATTTACACCCAAACGTGGTGGACAATCATACAATGGGATTAATTTTCGAGGAACTTCTTCGTAGGTTTAGTGAGATGTCAAATGAAACCAGCGGAGAACATTTTACAGCCAGAGATATTATAAAACTATTGGTTGGATTAGTGTTTACAGAGGGTAAAGAAGATTTAATGGGTGAAGGAAAAGTAAGGTCAATATTCGATTGTTGTTGTGGAACTGGAGGAATATTAACCACAAGTAAAAATTTAATATTAAACAAAATCAACCCCAATATTGAAATCAATTTATTTGGTCAAGAACTCAATCCTCAAACATATTCTATTTGTAAATCAGACCTACTAATTTCAGGGGAAAATCCTAATAACATACGTTTGGGTTCTACATTATCAAACGACCAATTTGAGGGTTCTAAATTCGATTATCTTTTAAGTAATCCTCCTTATGGTGTAAGTTGGAAAGGAGAACAAGAATTTATAGAAAATGAAAGTAAAAATCCAAATGGAAGATTTTTTGTAGGAACTCCACGAAGTAGTGATGGTTCATTATTGTTTCTTCAAAATATGATTTCTAAAATGGAACCTACAGGTTCTCGAATTGGTGTCATATTCAATGGGTCTCCATTGTTCACAGGTGATAGTGGTTCAGGTGAAAGTAATATTAGAAAATGGATAATAGAAAACGATTGGTTAGAATGTGTGGTTCAATTACCTGACCAGTTATTTTTCAATACAGGTATCACCACTTATATATGGATTGTAAGTAACAATAAAAAGAAAAACAGAAAAGGAAAAGTTCAATTAATTGATGGTTCAAGTTTTCATAAACAAATGAAAAAATCGTTGGGTAATAAACGAAAATATATTACCAATGAAATGATTGAAGAACTATCGAAACTATATGAAAATTTCAAAGAAACTGAACACAGTAAAATATTTAACAACGAGTTTTTTGGATATACCAAAGTGATAATAGAACAACCATTGGTAAAGGATGGAAAAATAGAAACCGACAAACAAGGAAAACCCAAACCCGATGGAAGTTTAAGAGATACAGAACGAATACCATTGGGTGTTGATATTGATGAATATTTTAATAAAGAAGTGAAACCACATTTACCGAATAGTTGGATGGATAGAACGAAGGATGGTATTGGTTATGAAATAAATTTTACAAAATATTTCTACCAATATAAACCATTACGTTCACTAAGTGATATTACAAAAGAACTGTTGGAGCTGGAGAAAGAAAGTGATGGAATAATGAATAAACTATTAACCAAGTAAACTAATAAAGATGATAATTGAAGAAACTTATTTTGTTAAAAAAGGACAACCTAAGAGTGGTGATAATATCAGAGATTTATTTGTTGATAACATTACTAAATCACCAATTGTAAAATCAGGAGGTGAATTTGTTTTTACACATCACCAATTAGGAATAGACCCACATCCAAAAGATGTAAAGGATATTATTATTGTTTTAAATGATAAAGGAATAATAACTGAACATAGATTTCCTGAAGAGTATAGTGGTAACAGAGGTGTTAATGAAAGTAGAAAAATTACAGTTAAAATACCATAGAAACATCCAAAATATGAGTTGGGAATACAGATACAAAACTGATAAACAATTAAGAAGTTGGTATAATGATAAAGTGAGGAAAGGTGTGAATGGATTTATTGATTTTACAGATTTTAAGGATTGGTATAACGATAATATCAAAGATAGACATTGTTATTATTGTGGTTTAACAGAAAGAAAAAGTCAACAAATTATTCATAATGGAATACTGAAATCAAAACGTTTTCCATTGGAAGGAATGTTTTCACAAGGAGTTAATAGAGGTTACTGGTTAGAGGTTGACAGGAAAAATCCTGTTGGTAATTATTCAAAAGAAAATTGTGTTCCATCTTGTTATTTCTGTAACAACGATAAAAGTGATGTGTTCACAGATATTCAGTACAAAGAATTTGTAAAAGATAGACTTGGTTTTTTACAAAATATTTTAAAAGAAAAAGAGGAAGTAAAATGAAACTATACTCAATAAATAATGATAAACTAAAGAGTGTTTCTTCTAACAATTTCAAGTTAGAAAAAGACATTCAAAATCTCATTGAAAACAACTTAGATGAATTGTTTAAACTACAATTTGTAAAGTCTGAATTAACAATAAAAAACTTTCGTATTGACACTTTATGTTACGATAAAGTGAACAAATCATTTATCATTATTGAATATAAAAAAGATAGAAATTTTTCTGTTATAGACCAGGGTTATACTTATATGTCTTTAATGTTAAACAACAAATCTGATTTCATTTTAGAGTATAATGAAAACTGTAATGGTTCACTAAAAAGAGACGATGTTGATTGGACACAATCGAAAGTAATTTTTGTTTCACCTCACTTTACAGAGTATCAAAAACATTCAATTAATTTTAAAGATGTTCCATTTGAATTGTGGGAAATAAAGAAATACGAAAATAATTTTATTGGTTTAATTCAACACAAAACAACGTCCAACGAAAGTATTTCAACCATATCAGAAAACCCTGAAGATGTTGTGTCAAAAGTAACAAGGGAAGTAAAAGTTTATTCAGAGGACTATCATTTTTCTACAAAGAATATTTCAGATGAAGTAAAGGAGTTATACCAACTTTTAAAACAAAGAATTTTAAACTTGGAGGATGTAGAAATTATTCCAAGAAAACAGTATATCTGTTTTTCAAGAAAAA
>Ga0114959_10004796_pt1 | contig 10251 bp, 8 predicted proteins | sample C_130625_EF_Meta_FD_87317 | JGI IMG/M metagenome (GOLD analysis project Ga0114959, IMG submission 87317) | Freshwater microbial communities from Lake Croche, Canada to study carbon cycling - C_130625_EF_MetaG | ecosystem: Environmental > Aquatic > Freshwater > Lake | place: Lake Croche, Canada...
ATTGATTATTAATTCTGATAGAATAATAATTTTTCAGATTACCTTTTAGCTTTTCCAACCGATTGGAAGGAGGAATCATCAAATCATTAACATCAACAGAGTTATTTAGCATTCTCAACTTTCCTCTTCCTATTTCTTGAATTTCAGTTGAAAGCGATTTCACCCGAACGCCTTCCCAAATTTTTTGGGTATCCATATCTCCGAATGAAACAATCATACTTACCAATTAAGTTACTAACGTCAAAGATAAGTATAAATCTAGAAATATAAAACCATGGAATCAATTATTAATAAAAATTATTATTAATTTTGCAAATACAAAAATGAATGCCTTCAATAACCTAATATTGATAAAATGAACATTAAGATTTTAAATATGAATCAACAATTTTAACCCAAATAATTGTGCATTCATTTTTAATATTTCAATTTGATTCAACAATAAATCATGTATAATATTTTTAATTATTCTTTTGAAAAACCTTGGTTCTTTACCAATTTTTCATTTTTAATTACGCTTGGATTATTTTTTGTTATCTATTCTTTACTTTTCAATCAAAATTTATTACGAAAATTATATGTAATTTTCTTTAGTTTATTCTTTTATTACAAATCTAGTGGTCCATTTATTTTAATTTTTATTTTACTTATCTTCTGTGACTATAATTTTGCGAATGCAATTGAAAAAATTAAAAACAAAAAGATAAAAAAAACACTTCTTATTTTCTCAATTATATTAAGTTTATCCTTTTTAATATACTTCAAATATTCAGGTTTTTTAATTTTTAATTTAAACCAATTGTGTAACACAAATTTTATTGTTGGTAAATTATTTCTTCCAATTGGTATTTCATTTTATACATTTCAGTCTATTAGTTACATTGTAGATGTATATAACGGTAAAATAAATTCCAGTCGTAGTTTTTTAGATTATACCTTTTATATGACCTTTTTCCCGCATTTAGTTGCTGGTCCGATTGTACGAGCAAGTGATTTTATTCCTCAAATAAATTCACCTCACATAATTGATAGAAATCAATATAAGACAGCATTTTTCAGAATTCTTCTTGGATTGTCAAAAAAACTATTAATTGCTGATTTTTTATCAAAGTATGTTGATATGGTTCATGCTAATCCTTCTTCATACTCAGGTTTCGAGAATATTATTAGTATGTATGCTTATTCTTGTCAAATTTATTTTGATTTTTCTGGTTACTCAGATATTGCCATTGGGATTGCATTATTACTAGGGTACCAATTAAAAGAGAATTTTGAAAACCCTTACAAATCAACCAATATAACAGACTTCTGGAGAAGGTGGCATATTTCATTAAGCTCTTGGTTGCGAGATTATATTTACATTCCTTTAGGTGGCAGTAGAAAAGGAAGATTCAATACGTATCTTTTCTTACTAATTACCATGACCATTGGCGGCATATGGCATGGGGCCTCTTGGAATTTTATTATATGGGGAATTGCACACGGATTTGCCTTGGTTTTACACAAAATTGTTTTCGTAAAAAGAAATAATGATATAAACAAGAAAGCAAAATGGCCTTTGAATTTAATTGGAACAATTATTACATTTAACTTTGTTTCTTTATTCTGGATACTTTTTAGAGCTGAAAATTTCCAAAAAGCTTTTGACTCTGTTTATAAAATAATTTCAGATTTTAATCCAAGCGACATCATTGGTTTTTATTTGGCAAGAAAAGAACTAGTATTTATGTTATCATTTGCTTTTCTTGTTATTTTCATCAGCAATAAAATAAAATTATATTTACAAAAACTATTTATTAAACTACCAGCAATAATTATTGTTATAGTATTGATATTGTTTTTGCAGTCTGTTTTACAAATCAGAAATACCGAAATTGCTCCATTTATTTATTTTCAATTTTAATTTTTATGAAGACAGAAACTATTTTGATGTTAATGATTTCAACTCTATTTTTTTTAACTATTGGTGTATCAGCTCAAAATAAACTTGATTTGGATTCCGTGCGAAAAACTAATAACCAAATAATTTATAAAGAAAATTTAGCGCCCTTTTTTGATAAACTTAAACAATTAAAAAAGAACGGAGATAAAGTTAAAATATTACAACTTGGAGACTCCCATATGCAAATGGGTTATTTTGTTGAAGAAATGAGATCTAATTTTTCTTCAACATTTGGATTGTCTAGCCTTGGCACTATTTTTCCATATTCTATTGCAAATTATCGCCCATTTTATGTTCAATCAAAAATAATATTGGGTAATTGGGAAGGTAAAAATTATTTAACCGATGAAAATGATTTAAAATATGGTGTGTCCGGTTTCACCATAAAAACATTAAACAAAAATGCATGTTTTGAAATAATGCCTAAAAACATTAGTTCTGATATCGCAACTGGTAATGAAGTTATAATCTATTATCAGGGTGAAGAAAATACAAAAATAGAAGTTACAGGAATAAACACTTTTTTAGATTCTAATAAAATAATAAATTCAACAAATTTATTATCATCAAATAAAAACGACTCATTAAATAATTGGAAAAAAGCAAGCTTTTATTTTGAAAGCCAAATAAACAAAATCAAAATCTCAGTAAATCAAACCAAAGAAGGAATTCCACTATATATATATGGTTTACAACTAAATAATACAAACAAGCCTGGTGTAATATACAATAATTGTGGTGTTGGTGGTGCGCAATTTTCAAATCTTTGTAAAAACGCATCTCTGTCTATTAGTCAGATAAAAGACATTAATCCAGATTTGATTATTCTTTCTTACGGATCGAATGAGTCTTATACTTCTGCTTTTAAATATGATATTTATTCAAAAATGATTAGTGAGTATTTGCAAAATGTGAAGCTTGCCGTTCCAAACGCATCCATTATTCTTACTTCTCCTCCCGATACAAGATCAAAAAATAGATTCCCCATAAATTCAGATTCTATTGGAATCGCTTTTAGAAATGTAGCAAAAGATTTAAACCTTTGTTTTTGGGATTTAAGAACCCAAATGGGTGGCAATGGCTCTTTATATAAATGGCTTAAAAATGGCTTAGCTTCAAAAGACCAGCTTCATTTTACAAAAGATGGATACATTTTGCAAGCTAAATTATTTACTACCGCAATCTTTAAGGCTTACAATGAAATGGTTGATGAAAATGAAAAATTAATATTGCCAATTATTAACCAGAATTTTTAATTGTTATTTCAATGAATAGAAAAACTAGAATAAATGTTTTTTTATCTGGGCTTATACTGATTTTAAGTATGTCCTTTTTTATTTTTTATTCTAACTCCGCTACTATTTTGAAACTCTATGGTATTGAATTGAAAAAAAGTAATGACCTCAATTTTACTTCAGTTACAAAAAAGAAAATAGTCTATAAAAAAATACCTGTATTAATAAAAAAGCTCATTGACACCTCGTCTAAAAGATTTTTATTAATTGGAGATTCAGAAATTGAAGGATTAAGAAATCCATTTTATGATTATTGCAGAAAAAATGGTCACCAATTAGCTTTAGCAATGATTTGGTATAGTTCCACCGACATGACTTATGGCAACTCAGATACACTAAAAAAAATTATAGCTCAATATAAACCTAATCATATTGTTATTGTAATTGGACTAAATCAAATCTATCAGACAAGTTTTGAGGGGTCGGAAAATGCAATTGATAAAATCATTGAAACTTTTGACACCATTCCTTATTCATGGATTGGACCTGCAAATTGGACAGAAGACAAAGGCATTAATAATTTGTATATAAATAAAATTGATAGCGGAAAGTTTTTTTTATCAAAAAACTTAATCCTTGAAAGGGCAAAAGACGGCAGACACCCCAGCAATCCAGCCTGTTTTATTTGGATGGACAGCATCGCCAATTGGATGCAAAACAAATCCATTTGGAAAATAAAAATGAACAAACCAGACTCTATGGAAAAATCTAGAAAAATAAATTTAATGACGCTTGCTGTAGGTAAAAAATAGTTGAGCCTCAATTTTTAAAATCCGGGTTAAAAAAACTGGGGATCCATGATACATCCAACCACCACCACTTCGTTTTCAACTTCAGCTTCAAAACCCCTAAACCTTTTATTAAACAACAGTGCCAATTGATTGCTAAATGGAGATTTTAGACATCCTAAATACTCAAAACTTTCTCCATCATTTTGTTTTCCACTTGTTACTATTTTGCTTTTAAAATTATTTAATAAAACACTTGCCGAATAAATCATTTTACTGCCAGACATTGCAGTAGGATCATCCATTAAATAATGAGTTGAAGTTACTTTAAACGTATTGTTGTTGTAGTTAATCAGGTTTGATTTATTAAGATTCAAAGGAGTTTGTACAATTCCATATGAGTTTAAAAAAGTTGCAATTCTCTCCTTATTTCGAATCCAATCTGCTTTATGATCTTCTATTGAAGCTATTTCTGGACCCATTAAGTTTAATGTTGCTACTTTCTTATCGGTTGTTAAATCCTGTATAACAATATTATGTGTGCAGCATCCACACCCCCCATTACAAGGTCTTTGTATGTATGCAATTTGACCAGTAGTATTAAAGCCAATATAATAAAAATTCACCTCGTTATTTTCTGAAAATAAGTTGTTAGGATAAACATAGGTTTTTATTTTAACCTCAGTTGAAGTTTCATCTACAGAAATTGAAGTTTCGTCTTTAGTTGTGTTATTACTTTTATTTGAATTACATGCAAAAAACATTGAAAGAAAAAGTAGGAAAATGAATTGGAATAAAAATTTCATAAATGATTTAATTGATTAATTAATCTAAAGCACGTTCTATTTCATCAAAAGTTTCTGAAAGAATCACTTTAATATTTTTATAGAGGTCTATTTTATTTTCGACATTGTTAGCTTTGAGTTTACCACCTTCGCCATCACGGTCTAATTGTTGTATTAATTTTTCATCTTGATTACAATAATATCTTCTTTCATAAACATACCCTTCGCTTCCTCCAGTTATTAATACAAAAAAAACTTTACTATTTTTTCGATAAATAATAACATCTTGAGCCCATTCATAGCCAGTAAATTGGCATTTTGTAACTTGATATAAATTGTTTAACTGACAAACTTGGATTTTTTGGTTAAATGGAAATTTTTGTTCCTTAGTAAGTCCGTCGGTCTTTACGTAATTTTTGGTCTTGCAATTTTTCAAACCAATGGTTTGAATCTCCCCATACCATTTTTTTATTTCAGCAATTCTTGCTTTGGTGGTACTTGACGTTTGCGCATTGGCATTGAATGAGCCAATTAAAATTGCAACGGTAATTAATAATTTCATGTTTAAGTTTTTTATAAAAAAATATATTAATGAACCTCTCTAATAACTACTCTTAACCTTCAAATTTTTTATCCCTTCTCTTACTTGCTTCAAAAACGAATCTCCTGGATCGGTCTTTCCGGTAAAATAGGTTGCGTCGGTTTCTTTCCACAATGGCGTTTTTCTAAACTTGCCATATTCAGAATGTCCAATCACATATTCTATCGGATAATGCTGCGTTAAATGCTTTATTAATGCAATGTTTGCAGTTACTTGTTTTTCGGTAAGTGGGTTTGAAACACTACCAATGTTTTCAACTCCAATGGCACAATAATTTAAGCCAATGGTATGTCTTGCAAATAAAGTATCCTCAAGCAAATGATATATTGTTCCATCTCGATCAATCAAATAATGCGATGAAACATTCAAATTGCTTTGTTTCTTATTGTATGATCGGCCGGCTTCTATTGTTGTGTTGTTGAAATAATTAAAAACGCTTTTAATGGTTCCACCATCTGTAAAATGCAATACAATTATTTTTGGTGTGATGATTGGCTTCGTTATATTTAAACCATGACGATTTTGTAAATATTCTATACTAAGTTTTTTTCGCTCTTCAGTATAACTAATGTGTTTTTCTACAATATGAATAGCTGGTATAGAATCGGTTTGTGCGAATACAAATTTTGAACAAAAGATTATAATAAAAAGCGAAATTATTTTTTGCATTAACGCCATTTGAATTTTTAATAAAAAATGGCACTTGGTGCATTGGGGTTTCTATCTTGAAGTGATGGAATATCCCAAGCATCAGTTGAAAATGCACCACTTTCGGCAATATACCATTTACTGCCAATTTTTTTAAACAGTGCTTCTACATGACAGCAATCTTCCATTTCATTTAATCTAACTGATTTACCATCCTTCCTTGTTGCCTCTCCCATAAACCAAGCATAGTTATTACCCACTTTAAAATGATTTACCACAAATACAAACTCTTGGCGATAACCTTCGTAGAGTTTTGCCCTTAATATATCCAGCATCATTGTTCGATCCGCAAGATTAGAATTGTTTTTTACTTTAAAATCCAAAATTCTTTGCGCTTGTGAAAATGAAATCATCATTAAAAGCATAGTAACAAATAAAATCCTTTTGATAGTCATATTAATATATTTTTGTAATAATTTATAAAGATACATTTACAAATTAAAAAAATAATACTTTAAAACAGACTTTATATGAAAAAGAATTGCCTTTTGTTGTCTTTTACACTTTTGTCATTTTTACATTCTTTTGCCCAATTCAAATATCTGAAACAAGCCAAAGAAGCGATTAATGATAAAAAATATGAAGTTGCCGTTGAAAAAATTGAAACGTATCAAAAAAAAGAAGGAATAACTGCAGGATTTTTTTATTTAAAATTTCTTCTAAACAATGCCCTTGATAATAATCTTAATCAGATTGACTCTGCTAATTATTATTTGTCACTCTCTTTAGATGAACTTGGAAAATTACCCCAAAAAGAAAAAGAAAATATTTGTAAAGAACTTGGTTTCTGCGAAGTGAATAATAGTTTGATTACAAGCAATTTTGAAAACAAAATTTTTCACACCTATTGTGATAACAAAAGTGAAGTAAATATCAACTTGTTTCTGGATAAATATGCCAAAAATCCTAATTATGTAATAGCAGAAATACTCAGGGATAGTTTGGAATTTGAAAGAGCCATAAGAAATTCTTCCCCTTTGGAAGTAAAAATGTATTTAAATAGACGACCCAATTCGCATTTCCTTGACAAAGCTATAAATGCACTACATAATATTGAATTCAACATCGCAAAAAAAAATAATTCCATAGAGGCATTTGAACTTTTTATAGAAAACTACCCAAACGCTTTACAAATAAAAGAGGCTGTTCAGATTTGTCAAGAATTAGTATATGCAAAAATTATTCAAGAGAATTCAGAAACAGCTTTTGAAAATTATTTAACTAAATACCCAAATTCACCAAAAACAAGTGATGTTGAAAACAGATTAATTAATTTGGTTTGGAACAGAATAAAAAATAGTGCTTCCATCTTTGAATATAATGATTTCATAAAAAAATACCCGAAATCTGAATTTATACAAGAAGCAAAGAAAGAAATTGAATTATTAAGTTGGGAAAAATCCCTGCAAGAAAACTCTGCAGAATCATTTGAAGAATTTATTGTCAGTTTTCCAAACAGTGAAAAAGTAAACGAAGCAAGAGCTAAAATTCAAAACATTAAAAGCTCAGTGTTGCCCTATTTAACTTCCGAAAAAAAATATAAATTATATAACCTTGTAAATCAGAATTTCATAAATGATGAAGTTTATGATGAAATGTACCTTCAAAAAAATGGGTTGATCGTTATTTCTAATTATAAAAAATACGGGGTTATTGATTGTAGCGGAAACACCATTATTCCTGCAACCTATGATTGTATCAGTAGCACTTTTAATTCTTTCATTGTGTCATTAGGCGACAAGTATGGGGTTATTGATTTAAAAGGCACTAAAATTTTACCCATTGCTTTTGATTATATTCCATTAACTACAGATTCTCTATTCAGTGTTCAAATCAGGAATAACGATACTGCTTTTTATTATGATCGCAATGGGTTATATGATTTAGCAGGAAATAAAATTTTTGATTGCAATTATACTTCGATTCAAAAAGTAGACAATAATCTTTATATTTTAAATAACTCAACTGGATATTTTATTGCTACAAAACAAGGGCCCATTTCCAAAAAATATAGCAGTTTAACATACTTAAAAGATAATTTATTTGTTTTTGAATCGCTAAAAAAACAAGGGGTAGTTAATGCTGAAGGGAAAATTATTATTCCAGCAACTTACAAGTATATTCGAAAATTAGATGAAAATTATTTAACCATCACAAATGCAACAGATAGAGTAGGCATTATCGATTATAGTGGAAATGTGGTATTAGCCCCCATTTATTATAACATACAAAAAATATCATCTGCATTGTTATCATTGGATTTAAGGAAAAAATATGATGACCCAATTGTAAATTATAAATTATACAACATTAATAAAAAAGAATACCACAATGGTTTTAGTTTTGATCAAATAAATGAAACGCAAGAAGGGTACACCGCCTTTATCAAAAACGAGAAATTAGGGTATTTTGATTCTTTGGGAAATGTAAAAGTGCAACCCATATTTTCTAGTGAAATTTTAATGGGACCTAATTATAATGCAGGTATGGATTATGATGAACATGAAGACGGATCAAAATGTTACAGCGTAAATGAAAATCTTGATTACACTGAGTTTGATTTTTTTAATGATGTTTATTTAAATCCAAATTTTTCATTTGGATTGGCTGTTGTTCAAATAGGCAGCCAATACGGGTATATCAATACCTCTGGTGATATAACCATCCCAATTATTTATGACAAGGCTTTTAATTTTCACGACCAAACATCAATTGTAGCATTTAAAACATTCGACGAAAATTATACCTACAATATCATCGATCAATTGGGACACAAACTGGTTGAAAATATTACACCAGTTGCATATTATAATCAAAAACATTTTTTACTGTATAAACTAGGTGGGTACTATTATAAAATCAATACAATAAATCATGTCATTGAAAACTTAAACATTTCGGTAGATTTTGATAATATTTATTTGTTTAAAAATAATTATTACAGCAGTTATAAAGGATGTGATATTTATATCACAAAAGAAGGCCTTGCCTTAATGGACAGAAATATTGATTTTTCGGAGTACGAACTCAATCAAAAAATACAAAAGGGCATATCACTATATTATCAGCAGCAATACAGTGAATGTTTTGATGTTTTTGAAACCATCATTCAAAAAAATCCAAATCATTATGATGCAAATTTGTGGCTAGGAAAAACATATGTAGCGCAAAAAAATTATTATGCAGCAAAAGAACAGTTTGAAAGATGTTTGGAAATTAATCCATCCAATATTGCAGCGCTAACAGATAGAAGAGACATGAATTATGAACAAAAAAATTGGAGAGATTATGTTACAGATATGGAAAAGCTAAAGGTTAGAAATGAGTATTCTTTTAGTGCCCTTGATTTTTTTAGATGTGGCTATGCTTATGCTGAAATTTATAATAAAGTGGAAGCATTGAAAAATTACAACTTGGCTATTAATTATGACTCAAAAATGGATATGGCTTACAATAATAGGGGTGTTATTTATGCAAGCAATGGCAATAAATCACAAGCATTATCAGATTATACTACGGCAATAAAATATGCGTCAAAAACCGACACTGAATCTTTAGGACTTTATTATTCAAATAGAGGTAATGTTTATTATAATTCCAATAGAAAAGCTGAGGCTTGCGTGGATTATAAAAAAGGTGCTTCATACGGAAATCAGAATTGTAAAAACATGTTGAGGTATTGTAAGTAGTGACTTTAATAAATTATTATCTCAATAAAGAGAGCAGGATTTAACTCAACATGAATTATACAAGTTTGGCAAAACTGGCTAAACATTATGGCATTGGAAAGTTGTAATTTTTTATGATACTTGTCTGAATTAGCCGTTTTTCTTCTGCAGTTGCAATATTCGGTTGTCTTAATTGCGACATGAAAGTATACACAGGTTGGAACTGAATTATTCGACCATGTAGAAAATAACAGTTTAAGAAAAAAGCTTGTCTCACACCAATTCGATGGATTTGATCGAATAAAAAATTACCTATCCCAAAAAAAATGGGCTTGTTATGATAAATAGCTATTTCCTGTGCTTGATGTGCTTGAGATCCAATCAACACATCAGCGCCCATATCAATTAAATTTTGCGAAATCTTGCGCTGGCTTTCTGTGGGTTTATAAGAATCCGTTTCTGTAAACTGAACACAAGCAATCAAATAGCTTATTCCTGCTTTCTTTAGCGAATCAATTACAAAT
>Ga0114959_10004797_pt1 | contig 10250 bp, 6 predicted proteins | sample C_130625_EF_Meta_FD_87317 | JGI IMG/M metagenome (GOLD analysis project Ga0114959, IMG submission 87317) | Freshwater microbial communities from Lake Croche, Canada to study carbon cycling - C_130625_EF_MetaG | ecosystem: Environmental > Aquatic > Freshwater > Lake | place: Lake Croche, Canada...
CGCACCCCTGATAAGGGTGAGGTCCCTGGTTCGAATCCAGGATAGCCCACGGGGGTATAGCTCAGTTGGTAGAGCGCTGCCTTTGCAAGGCAGATGTCAGCGGTTCGAGTCCGCTTACCTCCAGCTTATAGGATCGTTCTGGTTGCTTGGATGCAGTCGGGTTAAATTTCTATGAATTCGAAACCCAAGGCTTTGCATCCACGCAGCCGGTCCAAATAACTATAAGCAAGTGAATTAAGTTATGAATATTTTTTTAGAATATCGCCTGATTGATTCGGGTATTTGAGAAGATTGGCGGATAGATTGGCTAGTTGGTTTGGCTAGTTGGATACCCGCGCCTAGCGGCGAGTAACCAAACCCATTCCAAACCCGCTGTAACCCCCAATCTTCTCAAGCAACCGAATACGCGCGATCTAACTAGAAAAAATATTCTTTCGTTCTCGAAAAAAGAAAGGCTTATGGTGAATACCTAGGCACCCAAAGACGATGAAGGGCGTACTTACCGACGATACGCTTCGGCGAGCTGGAATGACGCGTTGACCCGAAGATTCCCGAATAGGGCAACCTATAAAACTCCTTTTTGAATTCATAGAAAAGGAAGAGATAACCTAGCGAATTGAAACATCTTAGTAGCTAGAGGAAAAAAAAGCAAACGCGATTCCCGGAGTAGCGGCGAGCGAAATGGGAACAGCCTAAAGTTTCGGATTGAGTTTGGTTAGCCATCCTAAACCGAAGCAGTTGTGGGACATAAAAACAAATATTTTTTTATTTAATGAAACAGCTGAGTCCTGTACCAAAGAAGGTGAGAGTCCTGTAATTTATTCAAAAAAAATTGAGAAACGAAGGCATAGCGAGTTTCAGATGCGAAGCACTCATGCCGGATTGGTTGTTTGCTTCGCAACAAGTAACCAAACGCGCGGGTGACCAATCCGGCGACCAAACGCGTGGGGGTTTCGCTTCATGAAGGCGCTATGCATTCCGATATCTCTTATTTATGAATCCCGAGTAGCATGGGGCACGTGAAATCCCGTGTGAATCTGCGAGGACCACCTCGTAAGGCTAAATACTCTTGGGTGACCGATAGCGAAACAGTACCGTGAGGGAAAGGTGAAAAGAACCTCATCAGGGGAGTGAAATAGACCGTGAAACCATAAGCTCACAAGCAATGGAAGAATGTTAACGTTTGCCCGTGTGCCTGTTGAAGAATGAGCTGGCGACTTATAGGAAGAGGCTTGGTTAAAGTAAAAAACTGAAGCCAAAGCGAAAGCATGTTTGAATAGAGCATCCGTCTCTTTTTATAGACCCGAACCCGGGTGATCTAACCATGACCAGGATGAAGCTTCGGTGAAACGGAGTGGAGGTCCCGACCGACCGATGTTGAAAAATCGACGGATGAGTTGTGGTTAGGGGTGAAATACCAATCGAACTCGGAGCTAGCTGGTTCTCCCCGAAATGCGTTGAGGCGCAGCCATAAAGTATGTACTGGAAAGGGGTAAAGCACTGTATCGGTGCGGGCTGCGAGAGCGGTACCAAATCGTAGCAAACTCAGAATACTTTTCAAGCAATTCACTTTATGAGTGAGACAGTGGGCGATAAGGTTCATTGTCAAGAGGGAAACAGCCCAGATCACCAGCTAAGGCCCCAAAATGAATACTAAGTGGCAAAGGAGGTGAGAGTGCTAAGACAGCCAAAAGGTTTGCCCAGAAGCAGCCATCCTTGAACGAGTGCGTAACAGCTCATTGGTCGAGCGCTCTTGCGCCGAAAATGACCGGGACTAAGTATTCTGCCGAAGCTGTGAGGATTGGCGACAAGCCAATACGGTAGGGGAGCGTTCTGCTCGGAGTGATGCAACCATGAAAATGCTTGTTGACAGGGCAGAAGTGAGAATGTCAGCTTGAGTAACGAAAACAGCAGTGTGAATCTGCTGCCCCGAAAGCCTAAGGGTTCCCCTGGAAGGTTCGTCCACGGGGGGTGAGTCAGGACCTAAGGCATAACCGAAAGGTGGAGTCGATGGCAAATCAGGCGAATATTCCTGTACTCGTGTGTATTCAGTCCCGAGGGACGAGGGGAGCTTTGGCTTCCAAGAATGGAAAAAAAAACATTCTTTTCCTCCAAGAAAAGCTCGTACGACTTATGAATATACATGACCTGTACCGCAAACCGACACAGGTGGGCTAGTAGAAGATACTAAGGGGCGCGAGAGAACTCTCTCTAAGGAACTCGGCAAAATGGCCCCGTAACTTCGGAAGAAGGGGTGGTGTGGTGATTTTTCTCCACTCCCGCAGTGACTTGACCCAAGCGACTGTTTACCAAAAACACAGGTCTCCGCGAAGTCGTAAGACGATGTATGGGGGCTGACGCCTGCCCAGTGCCAGAAGGTTAAGGAAGTTGGTTCGGATTTATCCAAAGCTAGCAACTGAAGCCCTGGTGAACGGCGGCCGTAACTATAGACATAATGTAGTTATAAAATTTAGCTATGTGCTGGAAACCCTCGTAATGTTTTTACTACTCGCCAAATCGAATGATTTTAAGAGCTCGACCAGATTAGCCCGGTTACCTTTACAGCGGGTTTGCTTCGCAACTAGCCGGTCTATCCGTTGCTTTGCATGTTTGGTTACCCGGTTCCTTTGGATCGCGGGATACTTCGTAACACTATCCAACTAGGAGCCAATCAGCCAAACTGATCGAACCAAAAGCTTTTTAAGTCATTTATCTTTCTCCAATATACAGTCCGCTGTTCAATAGAATTTAGGGTTCAATAGTTGCCCCGCGCGTTTGGTTACTGTTACTTCGTATCCGGGTAACTTAATTTAGCAATCTGACGAGCAGTCAACCCTATATCGTATTGGAGGTTTTTCTTGGCAGTAATAATGTAAAAAATAGAGATAATCAGCAGGAAAGGTTTTTATGCTTCTTATAAATGTTCCAATTGAAAAGGGGTCGTATATTGCAGGTTTTGTTGATGGTGAAGGCAGCTTTTATATATCTGTCCGACGACGGAAAGATTACCGTAGTGGGTGGAAATTTTCGCTTCATTTCAATATTTCAAATGGTGATAAGGCTGTTCTTGGAATATGTAAAGAATACCTTGGTTGTGGGGAAGTTCGTCAAACAACAAACAGAAATAGACCACATTTTCTTTTTGAAGTTGCTGATCGAGCAATTCTTCGTAAGAACATTATTCCCTTTTTTACTAAATTTGGTTTTCTTTCAAATAAGAAAAAAGCTGAATTTCGTATTTTTAATCAAGCACTTCATTTTATGGAAGTCGAAGAGATTAAGGATTATGAAACATTAGAAAAGATATTAATGTATCGAAAACAATTGGGGGAATATAGAACAGAACGAACACAATACACCGACGAAGCAATTCGAGCAACTTTCAGGGAATTAAGGATTGACAGAATAGAGGCGTAGCCCTATAATCACAATCCCCATTCGAAACATAAAAAAATCCTCAGAGACTATACGCTAAACAATAAATAGTAGGAGAGTTTCGATTGATAAAAGGTTCGATGGTTTCGATTGCCCGCTGGTTCCTTCGGATCCGGCGTGCACAACGGAACTGCCCGTCAAACGATAACTCACTAATTTCTTATTGATGATAGAGTCCGATCTTTATGGAGACATAAAGGATAGTTTGATAGTTTGGATAGGGTACTGGTTAGCCTTCGTAAGTTTCAAGGTTCGTTAGCGATCCTCAATCTTACGAGCCCTAACCAATCCTAAACGAATTTATCAAACCATCATTGATAAAAGGTAGTGAACAAGGCGTTCTCGAGGGAACGCCAGCTCTAACTTTTCAATTAACACAAATGAACGGTCCTAAGGTGAATTTGTTGCCTTAGTAAAACTTAACTATTTGCTGGAATATCCTTAGAAAGATCATTTACTCGTTTCAAACTGTGAACTTAGCCAAAAGAAATTTTCGGAGTGTTAAGTCCATTGGTTCAGAAATCGACCGGTCGACGGGTTGCTCGGATACACGTTTCAGGATTCATGATTCATCGGCAAAGCCGATGAAACCTGAAACATCAAACCTGTAACGGCAAACGCGTGGGGCAGGGTTCGTATTCTATTTTGAACTATATGTTTTATTCAGTGATAATAATGATTATCATCGGGTCGGGGTGCTTGGAGTTCAAGGATATACGATCGCTTGTAGGGTTTCGCGGTACGAATAGGCGCGAAGTGCTCAAGTAAACTCTATCCTGAATTCTATTCTAACCGATTAATCAGATGAGAGGGACAATCAGCAGGAAAGACTTCAATTCAAAAAAACGACCGCTGGAGTTACAGCGCCAAAGCTGCTCTATCGCCGGATTGCCCGGATACAGGTTTCTACGAAACCTGTTACCACAAACGTGCGGGATAGGGGTTGCGCGCGTTTGTGGTTTCCCGGTTACCCGGTTCGTTTGCCCGGTTACTCGCAATCCCGCGCCTAGCGGCGGGAACCGGGTATCCGCAACACGGATCGCGTGTACCAGCATCCATCCAGCCCACCGGTTGTGAATTGTTGAATCCTCAGAGACTATACGTTAAGCAATTATATGGAATTGGAAGCATTATGGATTGTAGGTTTTGTTGATGGAGAAGGATGTTTTCATGTTCAAATAAACAAGAAAACGAATCAAGTACTTCCTGAATTTGTAGTAAGTCAGCATTCTCGCAGTGAAAATGTACTCTACGCTTTGAAGACTTTTTTTAAAACAGGAGTCGTTCGAAAAGAATCAGGTAAACTGAACGAAACAGGAAGACAATATCGTGTACGAAACGTTATTCATTTGCGGACAATTTTTGTCCCGTTCTTTGATAAACATCCTTTAAAAACAGCAAAACATATTGATTATTTGAAATTTAGAAAAATCCTTCTTTTAATGGAAAAAAAAATTCATTTGACTGAGGAAGGACGCAAAGAAATTCAATGTATTCGTGAGACCATGAATGGTAAAAATTCATCTGATTGAAGATAGAGTCCACCTTGAAGGGAAAACCTTCGAGATTTTAATTCAGAAGACGCCGGATTTCCCTGATACAAGGGCAGTTGGTTCGGCTAATTGGATACGGAGTAACCAAACCCGTTCCAAACCCGTTGTAACGATCCGAAGGAACCGGTTATCTGATTCAAGTGAGCGAAATTCCTTGTCGAGTAAGTTTCGACCTGCACGAAAGGCGTAACGATTTGGGTACTGTCTCAGAGAGAGACTCGGTGAAATAGACATGTCTGTGAAGATGCGGACTACCTGCACTTGGACAGAAAGACCCTATGAAGCTTTACTGTAACTTGAGATTGAATTTGGGTTCGTCTTGCGCAGCTTAGGTGGAAGGCTATGAAACACTCGTTCTGGCTTGTGTGGAGCCATCAGTGAGATACCACTCTGGACGAACTAGAATTCTCAAGATGAGGAGAAAAAATCCCATCTAACAGTCTCAGGCGGGCAGTTTGACTGGGGCGGTCGCCTCCTAAAAGGTAACGGGGGTGTGCAAAGGTTCCCTCAGGCTGGACGGAAATCAGTCACAGAGTGTAAAGGCAGAAGGGAGCTTGACTGCAAGACCAACAAGTCAAGCAGGGACGAAAGTCGGCCTTAGTGATCCGACGGTGCTGTGTGGAAAGGCCGTCGCTCAACGGATAAAAGTTACTCTAGGGATAACAGGCTAATCTCCCCCAAGAGTTCACATCGACGGGGAGGTTTGGCACCTCAACATCGGGGCTATGTGGTCGTGAGATCACGTGAACGCATTTCTCTTATATGCAAGGACCTCTGGAAGAAGCTTTCCCACTCGTACGAGTACAGAGATAGAGAGATACTATCCAGAATACGTACAACGACATACGAGGAACACTGGAAAGAGACCCTGACAACTTGCAGGGAAGGGTACCCGCGCGTTTGGTTACTTGTTGCGAAGCAAACAACCAATCCAGCGAGTGGGCGAATATTTACCCAGGTTACCCACCCTCAACGACTTTATGAGAAACATGTGAGCGTCAGTGTCGGGTTCGATCGAAACCCGCTACCCTCACATGATGACAAAGTCTATTCTTTATGGAAACATAAAGGACAACATCGCACATTGAAGAGTGCTTCCGAGTTTAGTTTCCCGGTTACCTGGTGAGCGAACGATCCGGAAACCTCCTCTCGAAGAAGGTGTTGCCTGCAAATAAAAGGAATGATAATGTCAACACAAAGCCAATTCATTAAAGATGGCAGCATGGATGAAAGTTGGAACAGTTGGGACAGTGGGGAGTTCAACCTACAACCTATAATGAATCCTCGAAATACTTTTTTAGGGACACCGAAATTGATACCTGCACCAGTAGGTTTGCGTGGAGGTGCTTTAAAAACTTATATGAGCCGGTTTAAAAATCAAGCATTTACGGATTTACAAAAATCTGCTCTAATAGGAACGCTTTTAGGAGATTCTACAATTCAATATAATAACAGGCCCTCGGGATCATTAAAATTTGATCTAAAGTATTCCTCAAAAGAGTATGTCGAAGCACTGTATTTTATTTTTGCAGATCGAGTAGGAACACCGCCACGTATACGATATAAAAACCAAAGACCTATGTCTATTTGGTTTCGAACGTATAGAATGACTTCACTTGATTTTTATGCCAATCAATTTTACACGATTGATGCGTTTGGAGATCGGAAAAAAACTGTTCCACCATTAGTTCATCGATGGTTAACACCAGAAGCTATTGCTTTCTGGTTTATGGACGATGGATGCTTAGAACACGGAAAAGGTTTTGTGTTTCATACTGAAGGGTTTACAAAGCCAGATTGTATTGTATTACAGCAAGCACTCGGAGATGTTTTTCATATAGAATCGACCGTACAACCTGATGACAGACAACATAAAGGGGGGGCGGTCTATTGGAAAATATTTATTTCAAGGGGTTCGTCTGATTTATTTCAATCAATCATTGAGCCTTTTATTCTTCCGTGTATGAAATATAAACTCAAGTCCTAGAAGATTCAACAAGACTATCCATTTTCTTCCTTTTTATTTGTATAGCGGGAAGGTTTCTTTGAATCCTTCTCAAACGATGTCGGCTCCTCGCATCCTGGGGCGGTAGTACGTCCCAAGGGTCCGGCTGTTCGCCGGTGAAAGCGGGACGTGAGCTGGGTTCAGAACGTCGTGAGACAGTTCGGTCCATATCCAGTGTAGGCGATACAGTATTGAGAGGATTTCTTCTTTGTACGAGAGGACCAGAAGGAACGCACCACTGGTGTACCAGTTATGAATTTTTCGTAAACGCTGGGTAGCTATGTGCGGAGTCAATAAGACCTGAAAGCATATAAGGTTGAAGTGCACCTCAAGATGAGTACTGTCGATTGAATTCAAGTTTTGCAAAAATTAAGCGCTTGTAAGGGTGGAAAGTGTAACCAGCTTCGTTGCTGAACCGATTCTGCCCTGACCTGTTGCTTCATATTGCAGTATTTGAATACTTCATAAGGTCACGGCGAGACTAGCCGTTTGAGAAATCAGGTGAATGCCGAGATATTCTAATTGACCGAACGATTTTGACTTGAACGAATATAGCAACAACACGGTTTACAGCCTTTGGTTTTTCGCGCGATATATACTTGGGGTCCGCGCGTTTGGTTACTGTTACCCGCGCCTAGCGGCGCGTATCCGGGTATCCAATCCGGCGCCCAACAAGGAACCGGGTAACCAATTCCACGCAAGCGCCCGGGCGCTCGAGTAAGTATCGCGCGCGAGATCAATATAATGGAACCCTTTATGTAGCTTCTTGAATAATATGAAAGCCTTTATTGGTTAGATACTCGCCGGATGCGAAGCACCGCCCGGGTATCCAATGAACGAGACGCTTTACGGCCAGCATACCGAAATTCAAGGTCAGGATGGATTGGGTTTACTTCGCAACTCCACACCGTCTAGCAATATGACACTTGAGTGATAGGTAGGTACGAAGCGTCCTAGTGTTTGTATAGTTAAATAATTACTGGAGTTTCAGGTGGTTAGGACGTCGGGTTTGTGTTGGATACTGTTACAAAAAGTAACTGATACTTCATAACTACCAATAGCCGATCCATCTATACATTCAATCCTTTTAACGATCTAATTAGACAATTCAACACACCAATCTTTACTCTGGTATCCTCGGTTCAGCAGAACTACACCAATCCTTCTCGAACTTGGTGGTAAAAGGTTGTAACGGTTAAAATACTAAAAGGGCAGCTTTTTGGGAAGATGTACTGATGCCAGAGATTAGTTATTTGATTTTTTTCATTTTGGAGTTTAGAGTAGAGCAAGCGAGGTCACACGGAGGGACGGATCTGCTCAAACTTGCGGTCAAACGATATGATAGGCTAGCCGGTTGCTTCGCGTCTGGTCTTTTCAAAGAATCGAGGGTTTAAGTTGAATAGTTTGGAATGGAACGGATTGGGTTTGGAACGGCGAAGCCGAACCAACTCCACACCGTCTCCACACCAACAAATAACTTATACTTTGTAACTACCAACTTCCGGAGCGGATACCCGGTTCCTTCGGATCGCGAGTAACCGGCTGTCTATCCATAAATCCGGCAAAGCAACTACCAACCAAAGAGCATAATAGATATTATGCCCCCATCGTCTAGAGGCCTAGGACATACGCTTTTCATGCGCAGAACAGGGGTTCGAATCCCCTTGGGGGTAAACACAAGGGGTTTTTATAGACCTGTGCACTTTTATTATAGATCTTTTTATTTATAAATTTTTATAAATAAAAACAGGGTTTTTATTTTTTTTTATTTAAATTATACTTGACGTAGTCTACGATGCACCGGGGAACAAAATAACGTTGGTTATTTGATTAATGATCGTCAAAGCTTAAGATACAACGAAGGGGAAGTCCTCCTGCAAGTAAATGAGCCAAAGCCTAGGATTACTTCTATTCGTAGAAACTTCCGCGCGTTTGCGCGCCGGTTCCTAGTTGCGCGCCGCTAGGCGCGGGCAAACGATCGCGCGGGAAATCCGGCGAGTAAACAAAGGATCGCGTGCCGGATGGTATGGCTTCGCCAATCCGTTCCGGTGATTGTGAACTAATAAATCCAATTACTTGGATGGACGGGATTACCCGCGCGTTTTCGCGGATACGCAGTAACCGGTTATTTCGTATCCGCGGGATCGCGAGTATCCAATCCGGCGAGCAAACAAACATCCAACGAGCCAAACGGTCTGGCAGAATTCCTAGGTAGAGAGTTTCGCGGCAGGGAACGCGCGGACCTTCAAAACCCCTATCTTGAATGCAATACCCAGGTAATCGAGGTAAAGCGCTAACCAATACGGATCGAATAATTGAATGTTTGATCTTATACACCAGGTAACAATTATGATTCCACTTTTTACTGAAAAATCAGCGCGAATTCTTGAAAACAATCAATACACGTTTGATGTTGATCCTAAATTAACAAAACCAGAAATCAAAAATTTACTTGAAAAAACTTTTCAGGTAAAAGTTGTTTCGTTAAATACTCATAGACCACCTCGAAAACACAGAAGACTTGGTCAATTTATTGGATCACGCCCTCAGATTAAAAGAGTTATTTTTACTCTTCGACCAGAAGATTCAATTCCATTGTTTGATTCATAGATAATTGAATAGTTGCCCGGTTGCCGGTTGCGGATACACGCGATCCCGCGGATACGCGCCGCTAGGCGCGGGTAACCGGGCAAACGATAGACGCCCGGGGCTTCGCTCTACACAGTTGGATAGTTTGGAACGGCGAAGCCGTACCAACAAGTAACCAAACAGGCGAAGAATCGCGTGTAGGATTCGTATAAATAGTTGGGCAGTTACCCGCGGGTTTGCGTAACAATACGATGAGCAAACCTTCGATTCATAGAAAGGTCTATCCTGTAGATATCCAACTAATAGAGGTTGCTTGAAGTTCTGGGACGGATGCCCGCGCGTTGCTGGTTGCGAAGCAAACCATCCGGCGAGTAACAAGCACTCAAGAGGGAAGGGGTTTCAATTATCAGTGCGTTGCATTCAGGATCGGTGTCGGGTTCGCAGCCAGCCAATCGTATAGACGCAAAGCACTCACTGCCTATTTAAACGGGCTTGGTTGAGAGCTCCGGCTACTCGAGCGCTTCGCGGCATCATACGTAGTAATTTAATCTTATCCGATCCTTTTTTTTACTTCGTACCCTGGGCCCGCGCGTTGGTTACTCGCCGGATGGATACCCGGTTCCCGCCGCTAGGCGCGGGATCGCGAGTAACCAACGCGCGGGTATCCA
>Ga0114959_10004798_pt1 | contig 10249 bp, 11 predicted proteins | sample C_130625_EF_Meta_FD_87317 | JGI IMG/M metagenome (GOLD analysis project Ga0114959, IMG submission 87317) | Freshwater microbial communities from Lake Croche, Canada to study carbon cycling - C_130625_EF_MetaG | ecosystem: Environmental > Aquatic > Freshwater > Lake | place: Lake Croche, Canada...
ATTTCCACTTTTACATAATAAGGATTATAGTTCAAATCAACTTTAAAAAAGTTGAAAAATAATAATTCTATTTAGTTTGATTTAAAAAAATAAATTTATATCAAACATATAATGTCGGAATCGGAATCAGAAGAGCGAACTATTCCTGAAGAATTTACAAAGATTATCAAAGATTTTGTTTGTGACATTCTCGTTACATTTCCAGAATATCAGCCCATAATTGACAAATGGTGGAAACCTCAAGATTTTACTCAAATAGATGATGAGGAGGCTCGCAATGAGGCAGTTTGTTTAGACGCGCAACAAAAAATGCAAAGTTTATTTGACCATTGTGTGCGAGTTTTCCCTGAGCGTTTCTTTGACATTTTATATCAGAAGAATGAAATTTTTGAAGCGGATTCACAAGTAAACACGGAATTTTTGCCTGGAATTAGTTTTAAATACTTATGGAAATGCGATATCAGTGATAAGACGCGTGAAACTATTTGGAAGTATTTGCAAATGGTGTTAATTTGCATAATTGGAAGCGTTAAGGATAAAACGGCTTTGGGTGATACATCAAATTTATTTGACGCAATTAATGAAGATGAATTCAAGACTAAATTAGAGGAGACGCTTGGAAATATGCAAAATATTTTTGAGAATATCTCCAAGGAAGATGGGTCTGATTCAACACCAGAATTTAATGTTCCTTCTGCGGATGATATTCAAGGCCATTTGCATAATATGATGGGAGGAAAATTAGGAGATCTTGCGAGAGAAATTGCAGAAGAAACAACGCAAAATCTTAACGTAGACATGGAAGGTGTAACGGATGTAAAAGATGTTTTTCAAAAACTCTTTAGTAGTCCAGGAAAACTGATGGGAATGGTTAAAAATGTTAGCGAAAAATTGGATTCAAAAATGAAATCAGGAGAAATTAGTCAAAATGAATTAATGACGGAGGCGAGCGAAATGTTGAATAAGATGAAAAATATGCCTGGAATGGGAAATATTCAAGAAATGCTTGGAAAGATGGGAATGGGAATGGGAATGGGAATGGATGGAATGGATATGGGCAATTTGGCTGCGATGGCTGGATTAGGAAGAAATACAAAAATTAACACTGGAGCAATGCAGCAACATGCAGATAGACTTGCAAAACAAGAAGCTTTCAGAAATAGAATAAAGAAAAAAATGGAAGCTAAAAATCTTGCGCAATTTACCGCTTTAGCAAATGCGCAGCAAATAGAAAAGGTTCAACAAGCTCCAGCTATAAGCGATGAAGAGTTGATCGCCATGTTTGGCGCAGAAAATAAGCCAGTTGTAGTAAATTCTAATGGTAAAAAGAAGAAGAAGAAATCTGGAAAATAAATTAATGCGTTTAGTTTAGTTTGGTTTTTTTTAGTTTTCTTTTGTTTCGTTTTGTTTTGTTTCGTTTTGTTTTGTTTCGTTTGGTTTTTAATGTAACATTTGTTTTATATTAAAATCCTTATTTTCTTTTGTTAAAAAAACTATGAAATATTAAATATAATGCTATAAATAATGCTATGAATCCTTCTACATCATTTTCAAGAATATTCATTTGAATAAAAAATTTATCATTCCCTGAAGGGTTTAACGTTTCAATAAATCTAAATCTAATTGATATTAAAATTTTGCAAATAAAAAATAACAATAATGGAATTATAAAATGTTTATTATTCTTACTTGAGATTATAACGCAGAATATAAACAAATAAAATATTCCTTTTAAAATTGGACCTAAACCTTTAAAATCTGGATTTCCATTTTTATCAGAAAATATTCCTTCGTAATATTTACCCTGTTCCTTTTTTTTATTTACATAAGCTATATCTGACATTATATATATTATATTTATAAATTATTTCTTTTTTAAATAAATAAAAGAGCCACTAGTGAAATTGCCACTCCGGATATATTATCAATTATAACCCAATTTATAAATTTTGCGTCGTCCCCTGCATTTGCGATTGCATTTACATAGTAAAATCTTATTCCATTTAATATGCAACCAATTATATTACAAATTATAGCATATCTAGCAAATGCATAATTGCCGCGCGTTAAATAATATAAAATAAAGGCTTGAAAAAAAAACTTTCCTAAAAATGGAAAAACACCAAATTCAGGATTTCCTCTAGGAGTTGAAAATGGACCAGTGTAAAAAGTACCATTTTTTATTTTATATGCTTTCAATTTTTCAAAATCGTATTTGGTTTCGTCATCCGCTAAATAATTACCAGAATTATTGCTTGTTGAGTTTAATGAATTCATATAATATAACATAATAAAATAACTCAAAAATAAAAATAGTCATATATAAAATATATAGAAATGACTGAAACAACCCCTAATAAAACATCCACATCTAAAATAGGAGTAATAATGAATTGGATAAAATTTTGCGTTGAAAAAAATGATTATAATAAAAAACATTTTTTACAAGTAATAAAATTTCCATTAGAAGCGAGCAATCGCACTTTTTATAGAATTAAACTTACATTATCAAATAATGAAGAAACGTATATTAAAACAGCTATTTTAATGGACGTTAATCTAGAATTTAATTCCGTAAAATCAATTGAAAAATTTATTAATTTATCAAAATTATTTTTAGAATATAAATTAAACGTTCCAGTTATATACTCAAAAAAAGTAGTAAATGGATGTTTAATTGTGTCTGATCTAGGCGAGTTTACATATTATGATTATATTCAAAAAAATAAAACTACTGTTTTTGATATTTCAGAATTATACAAAAATGCTATTAATTCATTGATAAAATTACAAATAAATACAAAAGAAAAAATTTTACCAGAATACAATCTTAATACTCAATACTCAATTATGAATTGGTTTATAGAATGGTATTTGAAAAAACATTGCAATTTAATAAATAGTATTGATGTTTCAAATATATCTAATATTTTTTCAATTATTCTCAACAATGTTGAAAAACAATCTAGAGTATTTGTTCATAATGATTATCACTCTAGAAATTTAATATATAACATTATTAACAATAATACAGATCCAGGAATTGTGGATTTTCAAGATGCAATTTTAGGACCAGTCTGTTATGATTTAGCGTCTTTGTTGCACGATAGCTATGTAAATTTGGACGAAGAATTAATAAATAATATGATAAAATATTACTGGGAAAACGCAAAAAAGTATAAAATTAAAATTAATGCAGATTTTATGTGCTTTATGAAGGATTTTGAATATGCTAGTTTACAAAGATGCATTAAAACTATTGGAGTTTTTTCTAGACTATTTTATCATTCTAATAATAATGGATATATGCAATATATACCAATATTAATTAAACGATGCAAATTAATTTGTTCAAAATATCATGAATTGCATGATTTGAATGACACGTTTGCATTATGCGAATAGATTCATCACTCTTTTTTTATACCAATCATAACATATCTTTATTGTAGAAATAATTTAAAATTATGATTCTAAATTATTACAACAGATATAAGTTACATTATGGATCGTGAATTGACAAAAAAATTACTTAATAATGATAATAGTTATAATATAAAATATGTAAGTAATTTTAATATAAATTTTTACATCTGCATAGCAGCCCATCTTATACTTATTCCGTTTAGTGATGTATTTTATATTCAATGGTTAAATTCTTTTATTCATTATCCATGGATATTTAATGCTGTATTTTTACCATTATCAAACATAGTTTTTTTTGGATTAATCTTGTTATATTACCGACATATATTGAAAACGACTTTTATAGAATGTTCACAAAATATTTCTAGAAGCATTATTATTACGCTTGCATTAATCAATTTATCAAGTAATTATTTTTTTATTGTAAGCATTCCAAATATATCTATTTTATTATACATTGTACTTAATAAATTTAGTTTATTGTTTGTATTTGTATTTAGCTATTTATATCTTTTGCGAAGGTATTATGTAACTCATTATATTGGTATTTTTATTACTTTGTGTGGAATTAGTGTTGAAATATATTCATCTTGCAAAAGTAATAACAATAACAACAATAGTAATAAAATCATAAGTATGATTTTATTTATATCTGGTGTATTTATTAACAATATTGGTCATGTATATAAAGAAAAATATATAAAACAGATTGAAAATTTAAATATTTTTTGGCTATATTTTTGGGTTAATATATATCAAATCATATTTGGTATACTATCAATGCCCATAATATTCATACCAAATACAAAATATAATGTTGATATTAATAATTTATTAAATTATTTTATAGATTCAATTAAACTTCAGTATTCAAATTATTATGCATTATTGTGGATGTTTTTAACCGAGATAACATGTTGTTCATTAGCTTTAATTGAATATAATATTGTTAAGTTAAGTAGTTATGTTGGATTTAATCTTGTTCATTCATTGACAATTCCATTGATTGCATTATTAAATTATCTTTTTATGAAATATAATGTTCTATATTATTCAGAAGAGCAAAAGTTTGTATTTAATGCTGAAGATTATATCTCATTGGTATGTATTATAATTGGAAGTATATTTTATTTTTATAAAAAAGAGTTTATAATTATTGATGAATTACCAATAGATGATAAAATAGATGATAAAATAGATGAAAAAATAGAAAATAGTATTGTTAATAAAATGGATAATATAATATGATTTATTGCTTAGAACAACAATAATATTGTATAGATATAATGACTGATAAAATGTTTGAATGTATTATTTTAGCCGCCGGATTGGGGAAAAGAATGATGCCATTAACTCACAGTATACCCAAACCATTACTTGAAATAAACAATAAATCGTTGCTTCAATATCATTTGGACGAATTATATAAAATGAATTGTTCTAATATAATAATAACAAGTCATTGGAAGGGACATCTTATAGAAGAAAAATTTAAAAACATTGAAAAAGAATATAAAATTAAACATTCCAAAGAAGAAAAATTGTTAGGCGTGGGAGGAGGAATTAATAATGCAATAAAATTATTAGAAAGGCATAATAATTATTTTTGCGTTATTAATGGAGATATATTTGTTCCGAATTTTGATTATAATGATGTTGCAAATGTAATAAATGAATTGCAAAAAGAAAATAAAATATTAGCGTATTTATATTTAATTCCTAATCCAGAATATAATGAAAAAGGCGATTTTTATTTAGATAATGATATAATATTTTTGCAAAAAGGTAATAACAACAATAAATACACCTTTTCAGGAATAGCTATTTATCATTATAAATTTTTTGAAGAAATAAAAGAATTGGAAGATAATACACCATATGATTTATTCCCATTATTTAAATTAGCTATTAATCAAAAATTAGTTATGGGTAAATTATATGAAGGAGCGTGGCACGACGTTGGAACGTTGGACAGATTGCAAAAATTAAATTAATAATAATCGCTTATATTTAATTCTAATGAAATAATTTTTTGCACATTGTCATCATAATTAACATAAAAAATAGATAACCAACGAGTGTCGTTAACACTAAATTGGATTAACCCATAATCGCCATCATTGAAAATTTCTTTATTTTCATTTCCAGAAGAATAAGTGTTGTAAATATTTTTAATAAATGATAACTTTGAATCCTTTATTTTTTTTAGTTTTGTGCTCTTTTTTAAAGTATTATAATTAATGTTATAAACCATTGTATTATTAAAATTATTATAATCTGGAATATAAACGTTTATTTTTTTTAAAGGATACAAATGAGAAATGCTTGATAAAAATTCATTTGCATTATTAAAATTATCTATTTTTGATGATTTAATATTTTTAATGCGATAAACAATATTTTGTAAATATTTTTTATAATTTCTAATGTAATTAATAAATTCTTTCTCCTTTTTAGTCTTATTAAAATCGTAATCGTTTAAATCTAATCCAGAACCAATGATATATTTTTTACCATTGTTTGTAAATATTCTATTTATTGATAATTTTGAACCATTTTCCCAATAATATGCTCCTGCATTCATTGAATTGTCAAATACCATATTTAAAGGTTTACTGTTTTTAATGGAATTAATTAGATAATTATTTTTGGGATCATTTATATCCTTAATATAGGTTCCTTCCCAATTTGGATAATTCCAATTATATAAATATTTTTTTTTAGAATTGTTATTTTTTACATTGCGCACATAATAATATGAACCCTTGTTTTGCTTTAATTGTTGTTTTGAATGTGGATTTATAAAATTTTGAACAATGTTTTTAAAATTTGTTTCATTGGCGCTATTATTTTTTAATTTATTAATATTTGTATTAATAATGTGATAATGAAGACTTAAATTTTTCAAAAGTTTATCTATGTTTAGTTTATTATCATCATTATTATTTAAATTAAAATTATTTCTTGATGCAATATTTCTTGTAGCAATTGGCGGCATAAAATCACTAGTATCATTTGAACTGTTTTTTATTTTTTTTATTAATAAGCCCAACGTTAAACCAAATCCAAGTCCAACTCCAGCTCCTAAAATACTTTTGCCTACTTTATTATCGTTATTATCGTTATTATTGTTGCATGTAGAACAATGAGCATTTACATTATTAGAAGATTTTTCTTTGTTATTTCCAAATAGAGCCATCTTTATAAATATTTATTATATATTATTTTTAACAAATAAAATAAAGCAAGATCATTTGCTTTTAACGTTAATATTATGGAAAAGAAATTTACTTTATATAATCCATTGTATTATCTTTATTGAGTTGCAAAACAAAAATCATAATTTTGCAATTGTTAACGACAAGTCAAAAAATATGAATATAAAAATAAAATTATAAAAATTAAGTAGTTCTATATATATATTACAAATGACTTCAACAATTTGGATAAATGAACCATTAATTTTATTTAATAAAGATTATATTCTTCAAGTTTGGCCTTCATCAAAAATGTCTTATGAAGATAAAATAAACGCCATTAGTAGACTTGTGATTATAGTAACAATTTTAGGATTTATAATAACCATGAACACAAATATTTTATTGGTCGGAGTTGTAACATTAGTCGCAATTTTTGCAATGTATAAAATGCGAAAACAAAAAGTTACAAAAGATATGTTAAATGTCTCCAAGGAAGGGTTTAGTGGAATTGATGTTAAAAACCAACAAGAAACAATTATTAATCCTGACACTTTGAAAACTTATTTAAAATCAGAATTTATGCCTGTGAATAAAAAAAATCCTTTGGGAAACGTATTGTTAACGGAAATTGTGGACAACCCTAATAGAAAACCTGCGCCTCCATCTTTCAACACAGAGGTTTATGACGACATTAACGTTTCTACTAAAAAAATGGTCCAGAGCTTAAATCCTGGTATAAAAAATACAAACAAACAATTGTATGGAGATTTAGGAGAACAATTTGAATTTGATCAATCTCAATGGTCTTTTTATTCAACTCCTAATACTAAAATTCCAAATGATCAGGGTGCTTTTGCTAATTATTTATATGGCGATATGCCAAGTTGCAGAGATGGTAATGCTTTTGCATGTGTTCAAGACAATATTAGATACAACTTATATTAACCACCTTTAGAAAAGGCGAGCGAAAGAATGAAGAATAAAAAGTTAATTTATAATACTTTTGTTTAGTAAAAAAATAAATGTATTATATATAAATGGCGTTTGTTACTAACTATACTTTTGAAAACATGAGCAGAATTGGAAATGATACTTGCTTCCAAGACCAAGAAACAATTCAAAACATCAGCGCATGCAACTATACATTACAAAATTATTTTGCAAATGATTGTACTATGAAAAAACCAATTGCTTTAGCTACATCTCAGCCATGCGTTTTTTACAATGGGGCTAGTCCAGTTGGTTCTGGCGGATGTGTTGTTGATGATAGCTCCAAGTTATTGATTGGCAGCATACAAACTCACCCTAAGTGCAAGATAGACTTATTCCAACGCCCTTTTGCCACAGTACCTTATTTAGGCCGCGGTTCAGTTTGTCCCATTTTAGAATCGCAAATTCAACAAGGTGAACTTTTAACCAATAAGCGCAGTGTGAATAAACTTGCAGAGAAGAGTTATATCAAATACCAAAATACTCCTTTAATTCCTAGTGTGCAAGACCGCATTACAAATCCTGCATATTGCGTTGAAGGAGTTGCTTCCGAGGGTTGGATTCGTGGTGGAGTTCCTTCTCGCGAATTGACGAGAGATCGCGATTATTACGCAGCTCATACACAAAATCAATATGTTTAAAAACAACATAAAACTCAAATACTTATAATTATATGTACAATTCAAAATTTGTTTGCACATATAGTTTTTATGATCCTGAATTAAGACATAAATACCACAAGGATGACAAATTTGACTTGGAGGATGTAAAAGAATTTGAAAACTTATCAGAATTAATATATCAGGCTGAGTTGCTTCAAATTTTATTACTGTCCAATTCATTTAATCCAGATGCAAACGTTGCTATTGAAATAAATAACGTAATGCAAATATATAATAATATTAAATCAAACGTTGTATTTATGGAATGTGTAGACAAAGCACTAAATTGTCATTTGTGCAAAGATTTAGAAACTGCATTTGTATTCCTATTTTCTTATGATTATTTCTTTTTAACTCATAAATGTATTAGCGAATACTTAAATACAGGGAATGTTAGTGAATTAAATATCAAAAATCTTAACAATGCTATTAAATGATAAAATAAATTTATAGAGCAATATATATAGCATGGCATCCACGCGAAATATAAATACACCAGGAAATTATAATTTAGAACAAAGACAATATAAACAGTCCGAAATTTACACCCTGTACCCTAACTCGCAATATGGAGCGGCTTATGACACAAAGTTACCTGGAAATGGTGTAAATCCGGCACAAATACCATGGAACCAATTATCTCACAATGCTCCTGATATTGAGTCGTTTTTATTTGGTATCAACTCAACTAATTTAGTAAAACCGGCTGGTCCTTTGTACCCTGAATTAAAGACATTGGAAACGGTCAATTTCTTCAAGAAAGAAGCAATTTTAATGCCTGAACCTTTAGCAGTAGAGAAAAACCAACGACCTTTTCCTACTCCAAACTAATGCACTGTATTTTTTGGCATGTTTTTTGTATTAATCTTATTTTTAAAATATGTGTCTTTTTTATATGAGTAACATAAATTCAAATAATATTAATACTACAAATATTACCACAACAAACTTACGAGTACAAAATATAAATGGCGTGCCAATTTCCACTATAATTGGTGGATATTATCCATGCCCTTCTTGCGATGGCAATGGGTGTGATCCTGATATAGGATGCGACGCGTGCAATTCATGCGAGCCATTTGTACCTGATCCGTGCAATTGCTATATACCGCCTAGTATTGGTAAATGTGGAACAGGCCCAACCGGTCCACAAGGTCCTGTTGGATTAAGTACAGGAGCCATTTATTACTTGAATTATGAGACAATTGCGCAAACTCCTGTACCAGGAATTCCGTCAGGTCCATATTATGAATTGAGTAGAATTATTGATACAAGTAGCCCATCTAATATCTACACCGATTCGTCGCTTGGTGTTGGAACTAGAAAAAAACTTTTAAATTTTATCACAGATCCAAACGACCCAAATGTTGCAAGTGTTGTCGGAAATTGGAATTTTGAAATATGGACTTCCACTAATTCAAGCAGTCAAATCACTATATCAAGTGATATTTATTATTGGGATGGTATTAATCCACCTTTTCTTCTTAAGATGGGAATGGAAATACCTATTCCACTTAATTCCATGCCGACATTAACTTTTTATTCTGTTCCAGTTCCTCTTACTTCTATTCCTGTAACTTCAAGATTTATAGTTGTAATGTATGCAACTTTAACTTCATCAAGCGTTAACAAGGACATATCTCTATATTTTAAAGATAATACAATTAGTCAAATAACCACGACTTTTTCTCCTTTTGTTGGAGTTACCGGGGATACTGGCCCCACAGGTTATACCGGACCTCAAAGTACGGTTACAGGACCCACAGGTTATACCGGACCTCAAAGCACGGTGACAGGACCCACAGGTTATACCGGACCTACCGGTTATACAGGACCCCAAAGTACAGTCACAGGACCTACCGGTTATACCGGACCTCAAAGTACAGTCACAGGACCCACCGGTTATACCGGACCTCAAAGCACGGTTACAGGACCCACAGGTTATACCGGACCTCAAAGTACAGTCACAGG
>Ga0114959_10004801_pt1 | contig 10248 bp, 10 predicted proteins | sample C_130625_EF_Meta_FD_87317 | JGI IMG/M metagenome (GOLD analysis project Ga0114959, IMG submission 87317) | Freshwater microbial communities from Lake Croche, Canada to study carbon cycling - C_130625_EF_MetaG | ecosystem: Environmental > Aquatic > Freshwater > Lake | place: Lake Croche, Canada...
CCCCCCAACCACCCCATGGACAGGTGATGAAACGACTACTGATAATAAAATCGCGCATATTTTTCTGATTAGTTCTCTCACCATAATTCTGACGAAGGACCCAAAACTGATTACGTAAGCTCATTATTGAAAATTGATGTCTGTTCTAAATTGTACATATCATAAATTTATAAAAAAATAAATCATTTTTTTTAAGGGAATCAAGGTTGCCTTACGATCCTACCTTTAGGAAAGGTTATAAACGAAGCTAAGAGCCAAAAATAACAGAACAGAACTTCAACATACAACAGAACTTCAACATACAACAGAACTTCAACATACAACAGAACTTCAACATACAACAGAACTTTAACATACAACAGAACTTCAATATACAACAGAACAGAACTTCAACATACAACAGAACTTCAATAATATAAAAAGGAGGGGGTCGTAGGGGCTGGCATAGCTGAAGACCTTGGTTCCCCTACAAAAATATAAATTTTTAGTAAAATGTAGATTTGGCTCCACCTTTCTTAAAGGTGGAAAAAAATTGAAAAAAAAATCTATAAAAAGAAGAAAGATACAAATCTGATAAGCAAGTTAAAATCTGAAAATGGAAATTCAAATGAATATGTCTCAAGTGATGATGAACATGATGACAAGCCTAATTCGTAACGCGACATCTCAAGCGGTAGAGTCGTGTGCGTCAAAATATGGTTTTTCGGCAGAGGAAGCTCTTCGTGACCTAGGAGTGTCAATAACCTTGTCACAAGGAAAGAAGAAGCTAGAGAAGTCGGAAAAAACAAAGAAGGTCTCTCCGAGATTTCCTTTGCCCTTCAATGGGGAACACAATGCCGATCTTTGCCAAGCTCTTCGGCAAAACAATGGTCTCTACACTCAATGCCAAGGTGGAAAAAAAGACGGTCCTTACTGCAAATCATGTAGCCAGCTAGCTGCAAAGAGCGAAGATGGTATCCCAGAATACGGTACCATAAGCCAGCGCCTAGATGTGGATACATTTGCGTATGTAGATCCCAAGGGACGCAAACCAACCGCTTATACCAAGGTCATGAAAAAATATAAAATTTCTCAAGAAGAAGTGTTAGCTGAAGCTTCAACATTTGGCATCACCATCAACCCAGCGCACTTCATAGCTCCTGAAGAACCAAAACGTGGTCGCACTCCCTCAAAGCCAAAGGAAGTGAAGGAGCCAAAAGGCAAAGGTCGCCCAAAAAAGACGACTAAGGTCGTGATCACTGATGACGATGATGATGACTTATTTGCAAGCCTAGTAGCTTCTGCAAATGAAGTAGATGAGGACGAAGAAGAAGAAAAACAAGCAAAAGCTCAAGCAAAAGCTCAAGAAAAAGAAGCAAAATTGGCGGCAGCCAAGGCAGAAAAGGAAGCCAAAGAAGCCAAACTGGCCGCCGAAAAAGCCGAAAAAGAAGCCAAACTGGCCGCAGCCAAGGCAGAGAAGGAGGCCAAACTGGCAGCCGCCAAGGCCGAAAAGGAAGCCAAACTGGCCGCCGAAAAAGCCGAAAAAGAAGCCAAACTGGCAGCCGCCAAGGCCGAAAAGGAAGCCAAATTGGCAGCCAAGTCTGAAAAAAAAACAAAAAAAGTTGAAGATGAAGAACCAGAGGAAACTTACAAAAAATGTGGCCAGGTAAATGGAATTAACTATATCCGTTCTCAGCAGACAGGGATTGTGTACGACTTTGATAAATACGCAAACTCTGAAGAGCTAATTGCAGTGGGAAAATGGAATGCCGAAAACAAAGAAATAATCTTTGACAAGGTTGAAGATGATGGAGAGCTTTCTGAAGAGGAAGAGGACTAAATCCACCTTATCCACCTTTAGAAAAGGTGGAGCCAAATCTAAAAAAAACGAGTGAAGTGGGTTGAGACTTCTTGGAGCCAAATCTAAAAAAAACGAGTGAAGTGGGTTGAGACTTCTTGGAGCCAAAATAGTTAGGTAGTAGATAGTTAGGTAGTAGATAGTTAGGTAGCTAGGAAGTAAAATATAGTAATATATTTTTTTCATCTTGTTGCCTGCTGCTGTTCTCTATAAAAAAAAATATATTATTATTAATTTTTTAATTAGATAGAATTAGAGACTATTTATAATAGATAATATAGTTGAAGTTCTGTTCTGTAGCCTTGTAGCCTTGTAGCCTGTTGCCTGCTGCTGCTTAAACGTTATCATCATTGTCTTTCATAAATGTAAGTTTATTAGACACGATAATAGGTCTCATATTAGGCGTGAAAAGTGCGCATTCAATGTCATAGTCTTTAGATTTCTCTCTATTATTCAATTCTGTTTCTGATTCTGTAAAATTTTTAACAATAGAAGAGAGAATATTTTCAATGTAAACGAAATATGTTGCCATGTTCTTGTGCTTTTAAATGTGTATTATTACCAATATACATTTAAAGTATTTCAATTTTTTCCACCTTTGGGAAAGGTGGAGCCAAACCAACAAATATTTTCTCATTAATTATATTAATTTTTTAAGGGAACCAAGGTTCCCTTATGATCCCTCCTTTTCTAAATGTGGTTGAAGTTCTGATTCTGTAATTTTTTCCACCTTTAAGAAAAGTTATTGAAGTTCTGATTCTGTAATTTTGGCTCCACCTTTTCTAAAGGTGGAAAAGGTGGACTAAAGGTGGATTTTGTCAATAAATACCTCTTTGGCAACCCTTTTAATAATTTTTTCTTCTTTTTCATAATCATTATCCCCTGCACCTCCCATAGATTCTATAACAATTTTATTGAATTGGTCAGAATACTTGGAAGTAATTTTCTTCCATTCTGGGTGCATCTGTTTAAAATCTGAAATTAAATCAATGTTTTTATTTGAAATTCGTTTAACCATTTTATGTAATTTTGTTTTATTGTCATCTTCCTTTTCCCATTTATTTTCATCTTTAATATACATTGTTTCTCTCTTTTTATCTGTACAATGAATTGGTCTATCAGTAATATCCAATGCTTTCAAATTCTTTATAATGATATTAGAAATACCTTCAATATAACCAACATCACCAACCTTTTCCAAGTCACTCAATTGCAATTGGAGAGAATCCACAAATTCACTAATATTCATAGCATTTTTACAAGTTTCATTTAAAAAGAATTGCAAATTGAAGGATTTATTATGTGAATTATTATGATTATGAGTACCATTTTCCAACACCTTCATCATCATATTTTTGAAATCACTATTTTCTTTAATTAACATCATAATTAATTCCTTATCTGAAGGTCCATGATCGGTGTCAGGATCGGAGTTAGATTGAACTTCAAGTTGGACTTCAACTTTGCAAGACTTCTTATGTCGCCATAGTCCTTGTCTATGTTGATATTCTTTTCCACAAGAACATATAAATTTTTCTTTTGATGATTGTTTGCTGATTGTTGGCTGAATTTCGGTTATATTTTGTCCCATATTGTAATCATTTGTAATCTTTGAATGTTTAGAGCTTATAATATGAGTATCATAATTACATTTTTTAGATGTTCTGTAGTCACAAATTTTGCAATAATATTTAAATGCTGAATTTTGGCTGAATTTTGGCTGAATTTTGTCTCCTAAAGTATCCATAAATAGACATTAGAAAATATTTTTAAGTATTAATAAAAAAAATTTATGCTAACGTTTTGAAAATTATTTTTTTGGTAACCAGACCATAAAATTCAATTATGGTCACAAAGGTCCGCCTTTTGGGCAAAGTATTTTGGATTTCTGAATTTTGGACATTTATTTTTGTCCATTTTTCGAATTCTGGAAATACTTTCCCACCGTTTTTTTTGATTAAAAATATAATAAATTGAAAAGAGTACTTAAAGACCTTAAATGTTTCTGCAAAATATGAAAAAAAATAATTATTATAATTTATACTAACTACCTAGCTAACTATTTTTGGATACTATTTAGATAACCTAACTATCCTACTTAACTATCTAGCTACATATCTAACTATTTTTGGATACTATTTAGATAACCTAACTATCCTACTTAACTACCTAGCTAACTAGCTCACCATTCGGCTCACTATTCGGCTCACTATTCGGCTCACTATTCGGCTCCCCATTTGGCTCCACCTTTCCCAAAGGTGGATTAATACAATCTTTCGCAATAAATCTCTTCATATCTTGAACAGAACCAACATATTTTTCTACATTCATGGTTTCAGATTCCTGGTCCTCAGTTGGATCAAATTCACACATTTCAAATCTCTCTACATGGACGACCTTAGTCTGACCAATACGGTGGCACCTGGCAATCGCTTGGTCTTCAACTGCAGGATTCCAGTGCGGACTAATGAAGTAAATCTCGCTGTAATGCTCCTGCAAATTGAGACCCTCACAACCAGTCTGGATTTGGAGAATTAATGCCTCATGACCTAGACTGAGAATATCTGCGCGTTTTTTATCACTAGTTCTCCCGTCAAAAGTTGCAACACTTTCAATTCCCCCTGCCCGCAAACGCTTTGCAATTTCGTCAATTTCTTCGCGGAAATGACAAAAGATGATTTTTCCGCAGCCGTTGCCCTTGCGCTTCAAAATATTGCCAACGGCATAGTCAAGCTTGCTACTGCAATTAAACGCATCATTATAGCTAGTATAATTCTTGATAACCCCTTGCTTAATCCAAGATTCAAGTTTTTTGGTAATCAACTTGGGGTAAATACAAGACTGTCTAGCTCGCAACAAAAGTGCCAGAGCACCAGATCCCTGCATAGTCATTGATAATTCCTTACCTTTAGAAGCAGAAACGCGGCTAAAATTCAGGGCAGAATGGATCTCCTCAGATAACTGCATCTCTTTCTGATTAGACCACTCCACTACCTTCTTTTTCTGCACTACCTCTGGAAGAATAATGCCGACTTGCTTCTTGGTACGCTTCAAAATGAAAGTGCGCGCCAATAACTTCAGATTTTCTGACTCTGTATAGAATTTTTTTGGCAGACGGAGAATGGAGCAGAGATTATAAAAATCTTGCTTTCTGTTCTGTACAGGAGTGCCGGAGACCAGCCAGCGAATATTGGCACGTAATAAGCGAGCGCCAGTGTATCTTGTAGTCTCTGAATTGCGGAGATGATGTGCCTCGTCAAATATAATGCGGTTCCAAGAGACTTTATGGAGTGGAGTAATGTATTTACGCTCCATCATGGTCTCTGTCATGGTAATTGCACCATAAGTACTGATAACGATTTTGGCTTTCTCAAGGTCTTCCTTAGAAATATGCTTCTTATTGTCGCCATGATAAATGATGGATTTGTGGCCGGTAGTGCGGGCAATTTGCACATACCACTGGTCAATCAATACTGGCGGCACAATAATCAGCGTTCTCTCTACGAAATTAGTCAACATAGTGCCGATCATCATTATGGTCTTGCCGAGCCCCATCTCGTCAGCAATAAAACCACCCCTGACATTACATACAGGATCCTTCCTCAGTTCATTGGAGAGAATCCAACGGACTCCATCTATCTGATACTGATGAGAAGTCAATTTTCCTCGCTCCAAATACCTGTCAAATAATAACATACGCTCATCTATTAAATCATTAAATTCCTGGGTCATTTTCAAATACTTATAGTTAATATATATGTGTACTACTCAATAAAATAAAAAAATAGTATTTCAATTTTTTTATAGGGAACCAAGGTTCCCCTATGACCCCTCCTTTTAACTAAAAATTTATAAATTTTCCACCTTTAAAAAAGGTTATAAGCGAAGCTAAGAGCCAAATATACCTTTATTTAATTTAATTTATTTTTCTATAAGGCATATAAATAAATTAAATTAAAATATAGGCAACATTTTCAAGTGAATTCTTAGTCTGAATTTTAATTTATTTTTTCTAAAAGGTAGAGGAAAAATATATATATATATATTTTGGCTCCACCTTTTTTAAAGGTGGAAAAGGTGGAAAAGGTGGAAAAGGTGGAAAAGGTGGAAAAGGTGGAAAATTTATAAATTTTTAGTTAAAAGAAATTTTGGCTCTTAGCTTCGCTTTTAACCTTTCTACTACGTTAGTGAAAGGTAGAAAAAATTGAAATACTTTTTAATCTACAAGTGATATGTACACTTACCAGTATCATCAAAGCTTTTAAAACTGCAATGTCTCGTCAAATGAATTCCCGTCAAAATAGCATGCGTTCCAACAAACCTTTCTGTAAGGTCTGTTTTGACGCAGGAAAACCTGAGAGTGAGTACACAAGTCATTGGGTGAAATCTAATGATCGGATGACAGGTACTACTATTGTAACTTGCCCTACTCTTTTAAACACAGAATGCCGCTATTGCTACGGACTCGGACATACCGCCAAGTTCTGCCCTACTCTTGCTAACAAGCAGAGTTATAAGCCAGCTCAGCAGAAGCCGCCAGTTCAGCAGAAGCCTCCAGTTCAACAACAGAAGCCAGATCGCAGAGGTGGATTTGCAGCTTTGCTAGATGACAACAGCGACAACGAAATGGAAACTGAGATAAAGGAAGAATATCCTGCACTTGGAGAGCCATCTAAGCGCGTTTCAATTGTCTCCAACTATGCCTCTGCTCTTGCATCTGTAGCCAAACCTGAAATTACCAGACAAGTGTCATCGCTGCCAACTGGCTTCCAAGTGCTGCATCTGGGTTCCAAGATGGAAAAGACCGAAGTCGCCAAGCCAGTCTACAAGTCAACCTGCAAATGGGCTGAAGAAAGCAGTGATGAAGAAGACGAAGAGGAAGAATACGTGGACAACAGCGCATGGTAAACCTTAAGTTTTAGGTAATTAAAAAACAAAACAAAAATAATATTTAACTGTACATATGATTTAAAATATAACACAATAATAATAATTAAATAATTAAATAATAAAACAAAAACCAAAATTAAAATGGGGAAACCCTTTTTTTTTGCTGCTGGCTGCTGCTCTTATATGTAAAATATCATCTAAAATAAGGATATTTTATATTTTTTATTTATTTTCTCTCTATTCATAAAGTCAAATAGAGAGAATATAGACGATATACTATAATATTATAGTGTTATGCCCTGCTGCCTGCTGCTGCTAGGAGGCCAATTAGTAGCCTATATAGCCGCCTTTTTAGCCGGCAAGATAGAAGCCTGTCCAGATAACAAAATGAGGTATAACAGGGTGACCGAGGAAGGATTCTATAGGGCAACACTAGGCCGTCCAATATGCCTACTAACAAAATAACAAACACTCCGAGAAATAATATATTTATATATTATGGATGATGATCTATTAGAACAATTATTACATGAAAATCAAATAACAAAAACTCTAACACTTATATCAAAAGATTCTTTATATTCTTATGTATTTTCAATTTCTGATCAACGTGATAAAAAAACATATGCTTTAAAATTAATACCAATAGGAAGACCTGCTACTGAATCAGAAGATAGTAAAATACGTAAAGTAGGTATTCATAAAAATATAACATAAGATTCACAATTGGTTAAAGAAGAATTTGATAATTTACAAAAATTTTATTATTCTAAAACTTTATCTATATTTCCAAAACATATATGTCCAGAACCTATATTTGGCGCATCATATCCAGACTACAATTCAGTTATTACATTATTAAAATCTGCTTGTAAAGAAGATTCAAAAACATACACAAAAACAAGAGCTGCAGTAGATGAAATTGAAAATTTGTTTGGTATTCTAAAAAGTCAAGGATATCAAGATATACAATTAGGATGTATATTGATGGAATATATTCCAGGACAAACACTACTTGAAAAAAAAAAAAAAATTAAAAAAAAAAAAAAACTTGAAAAAAAATATTATTCATCCGTATATGAAGTACCTACTTATCAAGCATATTTCATAAATGCTATAAGTAAAATAATATTTTTATTTATGGAAGGATATTTCTTAGACGATTGTCATCTAGGAAATATTATTGTAGAAAATATTATTATAGAAAATATTATTATAGAAGAATTAGAAAATAAAAAAAGAAAAAGAGAAGACGAAACGGAAGAAGAAAATGCATTAAAAATTTTATCAAAAAAATCTTTTGATAGCAGACTAATTGACTTAGATAGAGTATATAAAAGAACACAAATTTATGAAGATGAATCTAAACATGAAGATGAATCTAAAGAAGCATTTATAGAAAGAGTAAAAAATATATTACATCATTATGATGACTATTCAACTAAAATAGATGAATTAGATGAATCATTTATTATAAACCTAATAAAATCAAATGAAGTTATGCCAATTACCAATATTAAAAATATACATGACCTCCGTATTATTCTTTCTATTATTAGAGGGTCAGGTAATGAATATGCTTGGTTAGACCAATTTATATATGATGATGAATTTTTAAGTAACTTATTTAAATACTTAAGTAAAGTTCAATTTAAAGGCGGTAAATCTAAAAAAACTAAAACTAAATCTAAAAAAACTAAAACTAAATCTAAAAAAACTAAATCTAAAAAATTAAAAAAAAATTGAAACCAAATAAGTAATAAAAAATAAAGATACAAATACTTAGTTAAGATGACACACACAGCATTAATCGCACTTATGAACAATCAATCTTTTAGTTTAAATATAACAGAAGTACTTGTGGAGAAAACAACATTTCTCTCAGTTTTCCTCTTTGAGTTTATAAAAGAGGTCGCAGCTAAATACTTAGAATTTTTCGGAGACAAAAAATATATTATAATTGCACTATTTCTGACTCTTATTATAAGAATTATGGAAGCAGCCACGTACGTAGTATTCATTAAAGAAGTAAAAGACCAGATTCAGCAGCTAAAGAAACAAACAAGAACTCAAGATCAGAACATGGAATATCTCTTGGATGAAAACGCAAGTAAAGAATTAAAGATCAACAGGCTTACTAAACAAATGAAAAAACTACAGAAAGAAATAAATGAATATGCTTAGATCCACCTTTTAAAAAAGGTGGAGCCAAAACCCATCTTTTCTAAAGATATAGTGGAGCCAAACTTTATTATTTGGTTATACCTTTTCTAAAGGTATAGTGGAGCCAAACTTTATTATTTGGTTATACCTTTTCTAAAGGTATAGTGGAGCCAAAATATAAATTAAAATTTTACAAAAATATATATTAAAAAGTATAAAAATATTTTTTAATTTATAAATATTTTTTTTAATTTATAAATTTTTAGTTAATCCACTCCACTATACCTTTTTTAAATGTATAACCAAAATAATAATGCTTTGGCTCCACCTTTCCAAAAGGTGGAAAAAAAATTGAAATGCTTTTTCAAATTAAAATGATATGCATAACTTCCCAAGCAATCAACCAAGTTTTAAAACAATGTCTAGTCAAATGCAATCAGAAGTTCAGTTCAACACTCAAATGAGTCTTTATATTCCTCATGTATTTCCTAACTTTACTGCAGAATATATTGCAAGTGTTTTTGATTTCATGGAAATCGGCAGTGTAGATCATGTTGACCTCGTAGCCAGACAGGATAAGCATGGTAACTATTACAACTCCGCATATATCCACTTCTTTTATTGGTTCGCTGGTCCCATCGCTGAGAATTTTCAAGCACGTGTTCTGGATCCAACCAGAGAGGCCCGCATCATTCATGATGACCCTTGGTACTGGATTGTGCTAGAGAATACCGCCAAGAAGTATATACCAGGAACTAGAAAAATTTGCATAGACTTAAAAGAAATCGCGCCTGGTCTTCCTGTAGAATACGACGACGAGATTGAACTTAGTGAAGACGACGAAGTGAGCGTAATCAGCGAAGAAAACACAATGAACGAAGACAGATCTTATATTGATATGGAGTATCTTCAACAGGAAATAATTGAGAAGGAGCTGGATCTTCAGGCAGAGATGAACACAGTTGAGACCATTATGCAGAAAGTTATGGAAGCCAGCACGCTAGCAGAAGCAAAGGACGCAATCTGTAACGAGCTATGCGGAACTTCTTACGAAGATTACATGCAGGGCCAGGTAGAAATGGATTAGTAAGTATAAATAAAAAACTAAAAATTTAAAAATATAAAAAAATCATTTAAGTTAATCTACAAAAATAATATTTAATTTAATTTAAAGAAATACATTATAAATTTAAAAATGGGTCCTATATGGCCCATTTTTTTCGTTAATGAAAAGTTGATAAAAAATATAATATTTGGCTTAGAAAAGGTATAACCAAAATAATAATGCTTTTGGCTCCACGAAGTCTCCACTATACCTTTAGAAAAGGTATAACCAAATAGTAAAGTTTTGGCTCCAC
>Ga0114959_10004802_pt1 | contig 10246 bp, 15 predicted proteins | sample C_130625_EF_Meta_FD_87317 | JGI IMG/M metagenome (GOLD analysis project Ga0114959, IMG submission 87317) | Freshwater microbial communities from Lake Croche, Canada to study carbon cycling - C_130625_EF_MetaG | ecosystem: Environmental > Aquatic > Freshwater > Lake | place: Lake Croche, Canada...
ACATACATTATAGATATAGAAACGGCTCCTCTTTCCAAAGAGGAGATAGCACCATTCATACCAGAGTTCAAGGCTGATAGCAGGCTAAAAGACCCTGTTAAGGTAGCAGAAGACTTGAGGAGTAAAGAAGCTAGCTTCTACGATAAGTGCACACTATCTGCATTAACTTCTAAGGTCTGTGCTATTGGTATTTGGGAGATAGGCAAAGAAGAACCTGAGTTATACTGTGGTATGAGTGAGGAAAAACTCATAAATATCTTCAGTGACCTATTGGTCTACTTTGACGGAGCTGACGGCATGCCTGGAGGTAGGGCGTATAACATTATTACTTTTAACGGTAATAACTTTGATATTCCATTCCTTTGCCGCAGGGGATTGAAGTATGGTAAAAACCTATTTACTAAGTTCTTCCGTACAGATGGCGGTTTTGCATATGACTCTGGATCTATTGATCTTGCTGCTATGTGGGATTGCCGTAGAAAGGACTACACCAGCCTCAAGGAGCTAGCATTGCACCTTGGAGTAGGTGACAAGGATAAGTCTGAAGAGTTATTCTATCAGACCTACGAGCGGGATCCTGAGGCAGCCAAAGCCTATCTCAGGAACGACCTATTACTAACAAAGAAGATCGCCGAGAAATGGCAATTAATCCCATGCGCGTAATAAAAGAAATAAATACACGTATCTCCAGAGTTATCACCGGTGCCGCTATAGAGTGTCGCCGGGATAACGAGGAGGAGGGTGGTATCATATTAACCAGAGACAACAAGGACTTTATCTTCGTAAAAGTTAAAAACGTTCATGAGGGAGAGCCTGTTGCTTACGGTTTATATGAAACAGACCATAAAGAGTTCGGGGAAAAGATTATCCCTATGATGAATAAAGGCTGGAACATGTATGGTAGTTTTCATACTCACCCACAGTTCTCTCCTATGCCAAGCCAATTGGATTACGACAAGTTATTCCAGGGGTTCAAATATAACTATATATATTCAAACAAGCACAGAGAATTCTCATGCTCTGAATGGTCAGCGCAGAAAGATCTGCACACATTCACAATGGGACTAGAAACACTGCAATATCTAACTAACTATAATGACTAAACTAAAAAAAATTGGTATAGCTGGTGCCGGAGGCATTGGTTCAAACTTATTGGGTATCCTATTTGACTACGGCTTTAACCGTAAGCAGTTTGATTACTCTAGTGTGGATGTTGATATCTATGATAATGACATCATTGATACCTCTAACCTACTACATCAAAACTATAAGATTGATGATGTGGGCAAGCCAAAGGTAAAAGTGCTAGAAGAGCGTTATGTGGTGAACGGAATTAATAAGTTCATGGAGGAGAAGGACTTCAAGAAATATGATGTTATCTTCAGCTGCGTGGACAGTATGGAATTCCGTCGTACCCTATATAACTGGAGCTTTCAGAACAAAGACAAGAACTTCTGGATTGATGGTCGTTGCACCAGTCGCCAGGGTGCCTTGTTTAATTCAAAGCTACCAGAAGAAGAGCTCAAAAAATATATCACCAACGATGACATTCGTGGTGGTTGCTTGTTGAAGCATGAGAAAGAATCAAACATCAGTCACACTCTGCCCACGGTGGTTGCAGGTATGATGGTTCAGGTTTTCCTGAATTTTATTCGCGGAGAGCGAACTGATAAGAAGTTGTTCATGATCTGATAGTTCTATGGATTATCAGGAGACGAATAAGCGGATTATAGAAAGTAAATTGCGTGAGTGCCTTGACAAGGTTTGCAAGGCCTGCAATATTCAGTTTGATGAATGGAACGTTGATCACCAGCTCGCAGGAGCCATTATTAGAGAGTGGAACAAAATACCACTTGAATATTCTGGTTACCTGCGATATTGGTTTCGACAGTACAACAACATCTATGAAGTTGCGAAAGCAATGAGTACAGAACTTGGAAATGAGTATTTCCTTTTCACAAACCTAGAAGAAGAACAACATACAACACAAAATAACAACTAAATATGGCATTTATTAAACCTAGCTTAAAATTCGACGGAGCCGAAACAGGACAAGTCCAAAACAGCACACCCTATATTCGTGAAAACGTGAGGAAAGTACTCTTCAACAAGAATACTAATCAAAACGGTGTTTATCTGTACTTCATGCCAGGCTACAAGGCAGATGCATTCGGTAATGGTGTCTGGTACAAGGCGTTTGAAATCCGCGATAATTTTGGTGATAAGTACAAAGAGAAATACTATGTTCCTAATCGCAATAATGATCCTGCGGAATATTTCGCCAACAACTACAAGAACCTAGGCTATACCCAGGATGAGGCAGGAGCTACCGTTAACGTGAATGGCAAGACCTTCAAGAAGTATCCAAACTTCGGCAGGGTCACCAAGCGCCAGATCTTCAATGTTGTTTATGCAAGCAATATTGCGGCTGGTGTACACGTTCTTGATATTCCTAGCTATAACGGCGCTAGTCAAATCCATGATTGGTTGAGTAAGACAGACATCGCTGGAAATCCACGCCCCTTGATCAACGATCCAGAGCGAGCCCTTCCTGTGTTTGTTCAGCTCAAGGACAACAGTTCTAACCCATGGTACTTGAATGTAGAGGCATCACAGCCAGCAGTTCTACCTCTTGAACTGGCGGACAACATGTATAATCTAGACGAAGCTCTTGTAATCAAGAGTAACGATGAGATTATTTCAAAGCTCAGGGATATGTATTCAGGCGATGTATTTGATCATTGCATGGATGGATTCCCAGGTCTTCGTGCAGCTGCCAGGGCTCCTGGTATAGAGCGTGTTTCAAGTGGATTCGTTCCACCTGTTCAGCAGCAGGTTCCTGTTGCTATACCTGTTAGTCAGCCTGTAGCACCGGCAGGTGTTCCTATCAACACTGCAATTCCTGCGGCTCGTCCAGCGCAGCAAGAACCTGCATTTGTTGACCCGGGTGACATCGACCCAAGTAAGCTTCCACCAAATCCAATGATGAAGTTTAGCACGAAGGAAGCCGCAGCTAGCTTCTTATCAAGTAATTAAATAAAATATGGATATCGACAAGCTCCTGAATGGCGTTAAAAAAGACTTCAAAAAAGTGTTCAAAGATGAAGCTGATAATCTAGAGTTAAACACTGTAGATAAAGAACTTCCGCCCACAGGAATTGTCCTCGATAATCCTTTGATGGAATATGTATTCGATCGTAGGTTTGTAGCCTACGGTCGATGCTATCTAGTATACGGAAAGAAAGGTTGCGCAAAAACTTCCTTTCTTTTCGAACTAGCCAAAACATTCATCAGGGCAGGAGGACATTTCATATGGGTAGAAACTGAGAATGCTCCTGACTTCAGGTTTATGGAGCTGCAAGGTTGCGACCCTAAGAAAGTTATATATCACAATCCTAAGTCCCTTGAAGAGGCATTGACTCTCATCAAGGTTATTATTGAGAATATACCAAAGGCAGATCCTGATCAAATAACACCTATTATGATTGCGTTAGACTCTGTTGCAGGTGCTGCTTCAGAGTATGAGCGTGACCAAGATGTGATTGGTCAAACCAAGGTAGGTGAGCATGCAAAGCTCATGGCAGGGTTCTACCGCAATATTGTTCCACTCCTAGAGAGCGAAAAGGCTGTGCTAGTGGTGACCAATCAGTTGAGAGAACAAATTGGAGGAATGGTTACATTTGGTGCTGAAAAACCAGAAGCATTGATAGGTGGTGAGGCTCAGCGCTTTAACTCTACCTATCAGCTCAAGGTTGCCAGAACCAAAGACCTACTACTAGAAGATCACATGGGTGTAAAAAGAAAAGCCGGTTCGACTCATAGCTTAACAGTTAAGCGTAACAAGCTTGGCCGTGAGGGTAATAGTCAGAAGGTTGAATTTGACCTATATATCAATGGTGGTATTGATTGGTATAGTCCATTGGTAAGGCTACTAGGCGAAACATATCCTGAGTTAGTAAATAAATCAGGAGGATGGTATAGCTGGAAAGTGCCTAACGTGGAATATACCGACAGCTCATCAGGAGAACCCATAACAGCAATCATAGACACAGATAAAAAATATCGTGAAATGGAGCTAGGTATGGTTCTCATGAACAGCCCTCAAGCTAAAGAACTAATACGTCAAGCCTTTGGTATTCCTGATATGCCGGCACCTGAAGTTGCATCGGTGATAGAAGAGAAGAACAAGGCCCGCCGTAAAAAGAAGTCGCAGCTAGAAATGGACACTGAAAGTTAAAATGACTGAATATTTGGATAAACTGACCAAGATAGCGGCGCTCATTAAAAAAATGAATTTGCCTGATTATCGAAAGTCAGTTAAACATAATGATGATCTCCGCTGGTTAAAGAACAACCTCTACGTAAAAAATGCTAGCCATAAAAACTACGAAGAGGTTATGAAGATAATCAACGAGACCATCTGATACTAAAATGATATACATAGGCATAGACAACGGAACATCTTCTAACGGGGTAGGGGTAATCCTCAGTAATGGGGAAAGCTATCTCTATAAAACTCCCGTTAAGAAAGAATTGAGCTATACCAAAGTAGCCAAGAACATATCTAGAATAGACTATCCAAAACTATTAGAGATCTTCCTGGAAATAAAAGGTAAGGCATCAGGTTTACCTGATGCGGGTATGATTGCCGGATTAGAACGGCCAATGATCAACCCCGGTAGATTCTTTGCATCTATGAGTGCTATGAGGGCTATCGAGGCCACTCTTATCGCCCTAGAAGCAGCCGAAATCCCCTATGTATATCTTGATAGTAAAGAGTGGCAGACAGTTCTTCTTCCTAAAAATTTAAAGAAAGAAGAGCTAAAGAAAGGAAGTTTAGATGTAGGCAAGAGACTATTCCCGAAACTACCATTAAAAGTAGACGCTGACGGAATCCTCATAGCTGAATATCTAAGAATCAAAAACACACGTACGTTATGAGTAAGAAAAACAACACAAAAAAATTCACTGAACAGGAAGTAATTGCAGCCCTTCAGGAACTAGTTAACGAAGGTAAGATCCAGAAGTTAGAAGGCATGCGCCTGGGTATCTCCAGCAGCACGGCAATCTGGTCACTCCGCGGCCGTCTTGCATCAGCAACCAAAAAGTATAATCAGCTCATGGAGAAGTATGATTGCCTCATGAATAAGTTCACCTGCAAAAAAGCAGCAGCAGCCAAGAAGAAGAAAAAGAAGTAAATAAAAATCCCTAAAAGGACTTGAATGGGCCTCTGGTGATTAATTTCATCAGAGGCCTTAACTTTTTAAAAATATGCGTTAATGACACAATTAAACTTTTTAGGTAATTATTTAGAGAATAAAGATAATGCTCAGCTAGAACTATTCACACAAGAGCTAGAACCGGCGGGCATTTCCAGAAAACCAAAATATGATAAAGTAGAAAAATTCTTCTGCGGCTTGAACAGGATTGAGATAGATGAATATAGAACCTATTGGGAATCTGTTACACCCGCTAACAAATCCGAGCTGTTCAAACGGTGGTTGTTTGCGTTTATGAGCGTGCACACTAGCTATAAATCTAATGTTGCTGGCTATAATGCAATCAAGGATTGGGAAGACTGGATTGTGGACCGCCCTAAGTTGGGCAAGCTTATCAAGGATTCTGGAGTGGGTTTGCATAACAACCGGCTCAAGTTTATCTCTAAGTTTGCTGATGACTTCTGGGACAACACAAAAGAGTTCACCAAGAGCTCTGAAGAGAATTGGACTAGCTATAGAAACAGGCTTATGAAAAGAGTCTTGGGTCTAGGCCCAGCTAAAACCAGTTTCTCCTTAGAGATGTGCTTTCCTAACGAAGCATTTATAACCTGCCTAGACACTCACTTGTTTCAAGCCTATGGCTTGGATCAGGCTAAAGACCTCAGACAGTATGATAAGATTGAGCAACATTGGCTAGATATGAGCCGCATGTGGAATATCCCACCGTACATTGCTAGGTGTATATTCTGGGATAAGAAGCAGGGTAAAACAGACAGCCGCTATTGGAGCTATATACTAGAGTAAATGGAATCTCCAATAAAATTCAAAGTATACCGTAATCTCAACAAAAAGACATGGAGTGTTCAGAGTAAAACAAAAAAGGGCTGGAGAGTCCTATGTCATAGTGATGAGATAATATTGAAGGATGCTACCTTCATCGTGAGCAAAGCAGGACGCGCTCGAGTCATTCGCGAGAAAAGAAAGAATGTACATGCCTACGTCCAGGGCGAACCACTATTTGTCCGTGGCTTGACAAAAAACACGCCGCTACCTATTTTAAAATTTACAAATAAAATTACCTACAACCCCTACAAACATGGGACATTCAGGAACAAAACAATAAACAAACCAATTCACAAGGCCCCTATCGTGCTCTTATCAGAGCAGGGCGTGTGGTCTTAAACTAAAACTAAACCACCGAGGCTATAGGGTCCGATCCCCTAGAGGCCTCAAAACCAGGCATGCCGCAAAAAGACCCTGAAAAGAGAGCTGAGTATCTAAAAAAATACCCCGAAGCTAACAAAGAAAAGAAAGCTGAGTATCTAAAAAAATACCGTGAAGCTAACAAAGAAAAAATAGCTAATCGTAAAAAAAAATATTGTGAAGCTAACAAAGCACGAATAGCTGAGTATCTAAAAAAATATCGTGAAGCTAATAAAGTAAAAATAGCTGATAAAGATAAAAAATACCGCGAAGCTAACAAAGAAAAGCTAGCTGAGTATAGTAAAAAACGCTATGAAGCTAACAAAGAAAAGAAAGCTGAGTATAGTAAAAAACGCTATGAAGCTAACAAAGAAAAAATAGATATACAGGGTAAAAAATATCGTGAAGCTAACAAAGAAAAGATATCCAAGCGGAATAAAAAATACTGCGAAGATAATAAAGAAAAGAGAGCTGCGCAGCTAAAAAAATACCGCGAAGCTAACAAAGAAAAGATAGCCAAACAGGCTAAAAAATACTGCGAAGATAATAAAGAAAAGATAGCCGCATGGAAGAAAGAGTATCGTTTAAATAATCCAGAAATATTCGTTAAGCACAGACTAAAAAGAGATAATAGATTAAAGATAACTCTGCCTGAAAATCCTGAAGATGTGCTAATTATACGGGAGATATACAAACTAAGGACCAGGATAAATAAATGCATGGGTATACCAAACCTTATGCATGTAGACCATATAATTCCGGTATCTAAAGGAGGTTTCCACGCCCCAGGAAATCTTCAGATACTTCCAGCAAAATTAAATATAAGAAAGTATAATAAATTAATTAGTGTATCGACCAACTTTTAAAATGAACCAACTAATATTCAACTACCTGATTATGATGATGTATCTCATCAACGCAATCTGGTGGCTAACTAAACTAAAGTGGGCAGACTCCCTATACTGGGTGTTTGCATTTGGAATTACCGCCTGTGTTACATGGGGGTATAAACGATAAAACCATGAACCTATACCAACAAGATGATATCCCAGAGGCAAACCTAACTATGCAACCAGTAGTTCCTAGGTATGTCTTTGCCCCTACAGGCAATCCTAAAGACTTCGCAATAGCCGTGGCAAACCGACCAAACATAATAATCAGGACTCTCCAGAGATTAATTCTGGGATTCCGCTACTACAAAATACCAAGATGAAAAGATATATCACACTATGGACCGATAAAGGTCACACACGCAAAAGACTAACTTCTGATGTAATTCAAAATAGCCTACATTGGTCAGAGGAAAGACTAGCTGGTCCTGAACAATACATGGCTCTTATAAACCCAGTGCTTAGAACCATAGGAGAAGGTAAGAAACAATTCAAAGCAGGTATACAAATCAGCCATAGAAGTCTCACATACAAAGGCCGTATCTGGGGAGACAATATCAACGGACACAGAGAAATCTTAGCAGAACAAAACGTAGGACATACAGTTATGTATGGAGATATATCCACAGGGCAAGATTTTAATATCTATGTATACTCTAGCAGGCACAAGCCAATCCAGGATTGGATGTTGACAGAGGGGTATCAAGTATTTATAAGTGCAAGAGACGAGTTCATGCAACTTTTCCGCGCTGATGAAGAAAACGTTGATAATACCTGACGTTCATCAGAGAATCCATCAAGTAAAGAAGGTTCTAGAAAAAGAAAACTACGACAGGGTAATATTCCTGGGTGATTGGTTTGACTCTTTCTATGAACCTCCTCTTGTGGCGGGATTTGAAGCGACCTGCGTATATCTTAGAGAATTAATAGCTGAACACCCCAGGAAAGATGACTTCACTTTTTTGGTGGGTAATCATGATATCAACTATATCTTTAATAATACAGCCCCAAGAGGAGCTAGGCATGTAAAAAATAACCATTACTACGCTAGTGGCTACACCCAGAACAAATGTGCCAACTTTAGAAAAGTGTTCTTTGAGAATAACCTTAGGGATACTTTCTTTATAGATCACTTTGATATTGCGGTATTTGCGCAGGGTTGGCTACTAAGTCATGCTGGGTTTATTCCTCAGCACCTGCCCTATGGTAAGGATATAAATTGGCATGTGGATGTACTCCTGCCTGAGGTTTGGGAGAATTTCAGGAATGTAACGCACCCCAGGAATACCTCTATATGCGCCGTAGGAGTGGCCAGAGGTGGTCGTGATGCATATGGTGGGCCATTATGGTTAGATTGGAATGACGAGATGTTTGCTAGTCAGGAGATTGGCAATCAGATCGTAGGGCATACAACATTATCCCAACCAGGACATCTAACAATAGATGGCTCGGATGGAAAAGAAATTACATGTTGGAACCTTGACACCTGCCTACATTATGGAATATTAAGGGATGGTGCATTCACACATCATAAATACTCTGATCTTGGTTAGCTCCTTTGCTTCATTAGCAATAACTTCCCCCCGAGGCTTTTGTGGCGAGGAGCTAACCAAAGATCCATCTATAGATTTTCATGAGACTTTAGACTATTGTCTAAGCCATAGCTATAGAGCAGAAGTAACAAAGATAAACAACAAACTCCCAATATTCATATGTGGTAAGCTCGTTCCTGACTATGGTTCTTTTAACAGACCTACCAGGGAACGAGCCCTCACATGTTTAACAATCGAATTCTAGTATGGAAAAAGAAACATTCATATATCTACTCACAGCTATCACGGTTATATCATTATTAATAAACGTTGTTTTATTAGTAAGGATAAACGTAATAAATAAGCTCCTAAGATTTATGAAAGTTTCTGCTCATGTACTATACACAGAACTACAAGCAACCAAACAAAACACACAAGATGATAGAAGTAAACCTACTGAACACTAATCTTAGAAAATTGATGGGTAAGTTAGATACCCTTATAGAGCAGAACCAAGAACTAATAGACCTGCACAAACAAAAAGTGGAGAATTCTAACCCCCTGAAAGATATAGCTCAGCCCGTACAAGAAAAAATAAAAGATGAATAGCCATCAACAAAAGGTTATACAGGCAGTTGCTAGGCACTTTGGTATCCCCAGGAAAATATACACTCCTGTTGTGGATCAATCTTTATGTGATAACAACCAGGTATATTTTGAATTAGAAAGACTAGAGTATTTACCTGCAGGAATAAAGTTCTTAAAAATCTACTCCTCTAAAGAAAAGGAAGTAAGTATTAATAAACTCTGGAATGCAGACAAGTTAAAGCAAACTCTACTCTACTCTAACTTCTTTGACATGAGTAATAACCTACAGGATAACATGCTATTCTGCTATATACATGGCAGTGATGTGTTTGTTATGTATGAAGATAAATCTTATACTGGTGTGGGAGGTATATTTGTTAAAGAGCGGGCTGATTCACGAACTGGAATAGTTATAGAGCCTTTAAAAAATTATCTACAGAGTAATTATCCTGTGGAGCAGAATTTATAACCCCCCTGGGAAATTATTAATCTGTTATTGGTATAATATTATGAACGCTCTGCCGTTTTGCCTATAGAGATCCTGCTAATGTTAGTGGGATTATGGCTTAGCTTAGAGTAATACCCCAAACCAAAAAAGAAATCAAAATGATTCCTATCCCTGAAGAAGTACGGGCTGCAGTAGTAGCAGCAGAACAAGAGAGAAACAAAAGGCAGCCTATGGTTGCTACACCTGAAAAAGTAGTGGAGATCTTATCAGGTCCACTTAGTTCTGCTGGTATAGATAGGTTAATAACAGCAGTAAGAAAGGACATAGAAGTTAGAATGTCCGAATACAAGGCTCCGGTGATCGTGG
>Ga0114959_10004803_pt1 | contig 10244 bp, 10 predicted proteins | sample C_130625_EF_Meta_FD_87317 | JGI IMG/M metagenome (GOLD analysis project Ga0114959, IMG submission 87317) | Freshwater microbial communities from Lake Croche, Canada to study carbon cycling - C_130625_EF_MetaG | ecosystem: Environmental > Aquatic > Freshwater > Lake | place: Lake Croche, Canada...
CAAATGTTTGAAGTCACACAAAAATATTTTGCGAATTCAGATATTGCAATATGTTCAGCTGCAGTTGCTGATTATTCTCCATCTACTACTTCTTCAAAAAAATTGAAGAAACAAGATACTTCACTAAATATTGAATTAAAACCTACTATTGATATATTAGATGCATTAGGTAAGCTTAAAACTCCGAAGCAATTGTTGGTTGGTTTTGCATTAGAAACTGAGAATGAATTAGAAAATGCCAAAGGAAAGTTAAAGCGAAAAAACTGTGATATTTTGGTTCTGAACTCATTGAATGATGCTGGTGCAGGTTTTAATACAGATACCAACAAAATAACTTTATTGGATAAAGACAATAAAGTGCAAGTTTTTCCGTTAAAGTTAAAGTCGGAAGTTGCAATTGATATTTGCAACAAAATTGTTGAACAATTAAAACTCTTGTAAACTTTGAAATCTAAATTTTTATTTTTTGTTCTATTATCATTATTTAGTTATGGCGCATGGTCTCAAGAAATTATGTGTTCCATAAACATTAATGCGGACCAGGTTGTAACTACTGATAAAAAAATATTTAATACGCTCAAAACCGAACTTACAAGTTTCGTGAATAACAGAAAATGGACTAATGATGAATTTACTAATGATGAACGTATTGAAATGAATATTACTATTTCAATTACAGAGCGTGTTTCAATTAATTCATTCAAATCAACTATTACAGTTACTGCTCGTAGACCAACTTATAAAACTGATTATAAAACTCAAATTTTTAATCATGTTGATGAAGAGTTTCAGTTTGATTATGTCGAGTTTCAAGCATTAGATTATAATGAAAACTCATATGCCTCAAATTTAACGCAAGTGTTAGCATTTTATGTATACATGGTTATAGCCATTGATTATGATACTTTTTCATTGAACGGTGGTTCGCCTTATTACCAAAAGGCTCTTTCACAAGTAAATAATGCGCAATCAGCGCCCGGCACAATTACAGGTTGGAAAGCTTATGAAAAAACAAAAAATAGATTTTGGTTTCCTACTGATTTTATGCATCCCAACTATAAATTTTTAAGAACTTCATTATACGATTATCATAGGCTAGGACTTGACTTAATGTATGATGCTCAAACTTTAGAAGCTGGAAGACAAAAAATTGCTGATGCAGTTGAAGCACTAAGAAATATTCATAGTCGTGTGCCAGGATCTTTCTTAATGCAAGAATTCTTTCAAGCTAAGTATTTGGAAATTGTAAATATTTTTAGTGAAGCACCTCCGCAACAAAAAAATAAAATATACCAAACCCTTATTTTAATTGACCCAGGTAATACTTCTAGGTATGAAAAGTTAAGGCAGTAAATTAAGGCATTATAGATTAGATTTTTTTTATTCCCAAAAACTATGTTGGCGCTATATTTCAACAGATGCTATTATTAGTCTTGAAATCAATTGAGAATCAATTTTTGAAGACCGAAGTATTTGCAATCTTATATTCTTTCATATCAAAATTAGTATTGAAGTAATACTTTGCTTCAACTATAATACAAATCTATCACAACTCAATTAAGATTATTAAATTATTTATTTGATGATTTTTCTTGCACTACAATGTTTTCTGAAAGAGCAATTTAAGCATATTAGAAAATGTTATAAGGCGGAACAAAGCTTAGCCTAATACGCACTCTAATTCTAAAAAGAGCTATTATTTCTAAGGTCGTCATGAATATCTTTAGAGATAAATATTATTTGAAAGATGAGCAATATTTCGATAAAATACTCTTTGATTTTTTAGGTAGAGATTACCAATTCTATTATGAATTAAAATTTGTATATGCTTAGCAACTGTGCTATCATTATCATTGATAATTTTCAATTACTTTTTTTGAAGTTTGACCAAAAACATTCTAATTTGAAATTATTTTTGGAATTCGATTAAATTATAGTTGCTAATAGAAAAATACATTTCTTTTGCACTTCTTCAATAAGATAAATTATGATACAAATAGGAGTAGTAGGCGCTGGGGCAATGGGTAGTGGTATTGCACAAGTTGCTGCGCAATCAGGTCATTCAGTTTTACTCTATGATGCCAACAAACATGCTGTTGATGCTGCAATTGCCAAAATTGAAACGTCTCTAAGTATGCTTGCGCAGAAAGGCAAAATTTCTGAATCTGAGGCAAAAATTAGTTTCGATAACATTAAAGGCATTAACAATTTAAATGATTTCAAGAATTGCGGTTTAGTAATAGAAGCTATTATCGAAAAGCTTGATGTAAAGCAAGAACTTTTCAAAAATTTGGAGAATATTGTAACTGAAAGCTGCGTATTAGCAACCAATACATCTTCTCTTTCTATCGCAGCAATTAGTAATGCGTGTCTGTATAAGCAACGCTTTTTAGGTATACACTTTTTTAACCCAGCAACCATAATGCCTTTGGTTGAAATTATACCAAGCTTTACTACATCCCATACAGTTATTGATGAATTAATTAGCTTAATTCAATCTTGGAAAAAAATCACAGTTCTTGCCAAAGATACACCAGGCTTTATTGTAAACAGAATTGCGCGTCCTTATTATGGCGAGGCTATACGTATTTACGAAGAAGGCATTGCGGATTTTGCAACCATTGATTGGGCCATGAAAGAGATTGGAGGTTTTAAGATGGGCCCATTCGAATTGATGGATTTCATTGGGCATGATGTAAATTATCGAGTTACAGAAACAGTTTTCGAGCAAATGTTTTACGACCCGCGTTATAAACCTTCAATCACTCAAAAGAGATTGTTTGAAGCAGGTTGTTATGGAAAAAAAACTGGACGTGGTTACTATGATTACAGCCAAGAAATGCCTCTTCCAAATATGGATAAAGAAATTGGGAATAAAATTTTTATTCGCATATTGGTCATGCTAATTAATGAAGCAGCTGAAGCATTGCATCTAAATATTGCCTCTGCAAAAGATATTGATATTGCTATGCAAAAAGGAGTAAATTATCCAAAAGGCTTATTGGCATGGGCCGATGAATTAGGTTTGGCATTTGTATTTAATCATTTACAATCATTAAACGATTGGTATTCTGAAGACCGCTATCGTCCAAGCATTTTATTGAAGAGTAAGGCAATGAATAAGAGTAAATTTTTATAAAAGTTATAAGACTATTGATATGTATTAAATTTTTATTTATATGAAAATCAACTATTTATATACAGATAAAAATAATTTATAGAAATTTCAGAACAAAAACGTTTGCACAATAAAAAACTTTTATACTTTTGCATTCCCTTTTGAAAAAGAAAGCTATTTTGAAAGGGAAATTGCCGATGTAGCTCAGTTGGCCAGAGCAGCTGATTTGTAATCAGCTGGTCGGGGGTTCGAATCCCTCCATCGGCTCGAAATTAAAAAGTTCTTTGTTATGTTATAACAAGGGTTGAGGGGAGATACCAGAGTGGCCAAATGGGACGGACTGTAAATCCGTTGTCTTTCGACTTCGAAGGTTCGAATCCTTCTCTCCCCACACAAAGATTAATTCCACTTCGCATTAAATTGCTTCCACAATTTATCGAAGAGCAATAAAATCTACCTCAAGTAAAGAATTCAGAAATATAGTAAGTTACATACTATTACTGAATTTTAGAAGAGATTAGCGGAAGTAGCTCATTTGGTAGAGCGTCAGCCTTCCAAGCTGAGGGTGGCCGGTTCGAGCCCGGTCTTCCGCTCTTTTTTAAGGATTTTTCTATTATGAAAAATTCTTAGCTTAGATAGCCCGATGTTCTAACGAACATCAAAAGCTGTTGTAGCTCAGTGGTAGAGTACTTCCTTGGTAAGGAAGAGGTCACGGGTTCAATCCCCGTCAACAGCTCAAACGATAGAAAAAAACAAAAAATAGCTTAACGCTAAATATAAATTGAAAATAACAATACTGTTTTTTCAAATTTGAAATAGAAAGAAATAAAATAGAATAATCAATTATTAATAACAAATAAAATAAAACAAAATGGCTAAAGAAAAATTCGACCGTTCTAAACCCCATGTGAACATTGGAACTATTGGTCACGTTGACCACGGTAAAACTACATTAACTGCTGCAATTACAGTTGTATTGGCAGAAAAAGGTTGGTCAGAAGTACGCGACTTTGCATCAATTGACAATGCACCTGAAGAAAAAGAGCGTGGTATCACAATCAATACTTCACACGTTGAGTATCAAACAGCAAATCGTCATTATGCGCATGTTGACTGTCCAGGTCACGCGGATTACGTTAAGAACATGGTTACTGGTGCTGCCCAAATGGACGGCGCTATCCTAGTTGTTGCAGCTACTGATGGTCCAATGCCTCAAACTCGTGAGCACATCCTTTTGGCTCGTCAGGTTGGAGTTCCTAAAATCGTTGTATTCATGAATAAAGTGGATATGGTTGATGATGAAGAATTATTGGATTTAGTTGAAATGGAAATCCGTGAATTATTAACATTCTACAAATTTGATGGTGATAACACTCCAATCATTCGTGGTTCTGCTTTAGGTGGATTAAACAAGGATGAAAAATGGATGCCGAAAATTGTTGAATTAATGGATGCAGTAGATTCATTTATTCCAATTCCTCCACGTGAAGTTGAAAAGCCTTTCTTGATGCCTGTTGAGGATGTATTCTCAATCACTGGTCGTGGTACTGTTGCTACAGGCCGTATCGAAACAGGTATCATCAACTCTGGTGAAGAGGTTGAAATTTTAGGAATGGTTGAGGAAAAATACAAATCAGTTGTTACTGGTGTTGAAATGTTCCGTAAAATTCTAGATAAAGGTGAGGCTGGAGATAACGTAGGTTTATTATTACGTGGTATCGACAAAACTAGTATTCGTCGTGGTATGGTTATTTGTAAGCCAGGTTCAATAACTCCTCACAAAAATTTCAAAGCTGAAATTTATGTATTGAAGAAAGAAGAAGGCGGACGTCATACTCCATTCCATAACAAATACCGTCCCCAGTTCTATTTACGTACAACTGACGTAACTGGCGAGATTACATTACCAGAAGGACGCGAAATGGTTATGCCAGGTGATAACGTTACAATAACTGTAAACTTAATTATGCCAGTTGCAATGGCAAAAGGTTTACGTTTTGCAATCCGTGAAGGTGGCCGCACAGTAGGTGCTGGTCAAGTTGTAGAAATTATTTCATAATACTTTCAATAGTAGGGATTTTGGTAAAAAACCAAAATCCCTACTTATATTTTCAACGGGTGTGGTGCAATGGTAGCATACCGGTCTCCAAAACCGTTGATGGGGGTTCGAATCCCTCCACCCGTGCATTATAGCATGGTGATTGATTTGATATCAAGTAATAGTATCTGAATTATGATAGAAAAAATTAAAACATATTTATCTGAGGTTAAGGACGAATTGTTCAACAAAGTAACTTGGCCTAATTGGCCTGAGTTACAAAGTAGTGCAGTTGTTGTAATGATTGCTTCTGTAATCATAGCTTTAGTTATTTTAGGTATGGACTCTTCTTTTAAGTTCATTATGGAGAACATATATAAACTTACTAGTTAAGAATAGAAGAAATGGTAGATACATCAGCAAAAAAATGGTACGTTGTTCGTGCTGTTAGTGGTCAAGAGAAAAAAGTTCGTCAATATATTGAGGTAGAAATCAATCGTGTTGGAATGGCTGATTTAGTTTCTCAAGTTCTAATACCAACCGAAAAAATTTACCAAATACGTAACGGAAAGAAAATTTCTAAAGAGCGCAACTTTTATCCAGGTTATATATTAATTGAAGCTACTTTGGTTGGAGAATTAATTCATACAATCAAAAATGTTACTGGAGTAATTGGCTTTTTGGGCGACGATAAAAAGGGAAATCCTGTACCGATGCGTACTTCTGAAGTTAATAGGATATTAGGAAATGTAGACGCTCTTAGTGAACAAGGGGAGGAGTTAATTAATCCTTATGTTGTCGGTGAAAGTGTCAAGGTAATTGATGGACCATTCAATACTTTTAGTGGTATTATCGAGGAGATAAATCTTGAGAAGAAAAAACTTAAGGTTATGGTTAAAATCTTTGGCAGAAAAACTCCACTTGAGTTAGGTTACATGCAAGTTGAAAAAGAATAATAATAGAAAAATAAAATATAATGGCTAGAGAGATAACAGGCTTTGTTAAATTACAAGTTAAAGGTGGAGCCGCAAACCCATCGCCACCAATTGGACCAGCTTTAGGTTCCAAAGGTGTAAATATTATGGAGTTTTGCAAGCAATTTAATGCAAGAACTCAAGAACAAGCGGGTAAAATTTTACCAGTTATTTTAACTGTTTACTCTGATAAATCTTTTGATTTTATCATTAAGCGACCACCAGTTGCTGCACAAATTTTAGAAGTAACTAAAATAAAAGCAGGCTCTGCTGAGTCAAACAGAAAGAAAGTTGGTTCAATTTCATGGGAACAAATCAAAACAATTGCTGAAGATAAAATGCCAGATATGAATTGCTTTACAATTGAGTCGGCAATGAGTATGGTAGCAGGTTCAGCACGTTCAATGGGAATAAATGTTACAGGCGATTCGCCATTGGTTAAATAATTTTTTCAATAAAAAGACATGGCAAAAGTTAGTAAAAAACGTAAAGCTGCATTAGCAAAAGTTGATATAAATAAAGCATATAGCTTAGTTGAGGCAACTAAATTAGTTAAGGAAGTAAGTTACACAAAATTTGATTCATCAGTTGATATTGCAGTTCGTTTGGGTGTTGACCCTCGTAAAGCAAACCAAATGGTTCGTGGTATTGTAACATTACCTCATGGAACGGGAAAAACTGTTCGTGTGTTGGTGTTGTGTTCGCCTGATAAGGAAGCTGAAGCAAAAGAAGCGGGTGCTGATTTTGTTGGATTGGATGAGTATATTGACAAAATAAAAGCTGGTTGGACAGATGTTGATGTTATTATTACTATGCCTTCAATTATGGGTAAAGTTGGTATGTTAGGGAAAGTATTAGGCCCACGTGGTTTGATGCCAAATCCTAAAACTGGAACCGTAACTGTTGAAGTTGGCAAAGCAGTGAAAGAAGTTAAAGCTGGTAAAATCGATTTTAAAGTTGACAAAACCGGTATCATTCATACTTCAATCGGCAAGTCGTCATTTGATGCTAAAAAATTAGAAGAAAATGCAGCAGAGGTAATGTCATCAATTATAAAGTTGAAGCCATCTTCGGCAAAAGGACAATACGTTAAGAGCGTATTTATGTCAAGCACAATGAGTCCAGGTGTAATGGTTGATGCTAAATCAATGGGCGCAGGAGCGTAATTTTAACTTTTAAAAATTAAAGAAAATGACGAAATCGGAAAAAAATATAATGATAGATTCTCTTGTTGAGAAATTAAATAACTCAGCAAACATCTATTTAACAGATACTTCTGGAATATCAGTTGAGAAAATCAACAATTTACGTGGTAAATGTTTTAAGAACGACATTAGACTTCAAGTTGTAAAAAATACATTGCTTGAAAAAGCTATGGAGCGCACAGGTAAAAACTATGGAGAAATTTATGCTTCATTAAAAGGACCTGTTGCTGTAATGTTTTGCGATACTGCAAATGCACCAGCTAAATTGATTAAAGAATTTAGAAAAACTAGTGATAAACCAGTTTTAAAGGCAGCCTATGTGCAAGAATCGGTTTATGTTGGGGATAACCAATTAGATGCATTAGTAAGCATCAAATCTAAAAACGAAATGATTGGTGAAGTTCTAACGATACTTCAATCTCCTGCTAAAAATGTTATTTCTGGTCTTAAGGCTAGTGGTGGTAAATTAGCAGGTATCGTTAAAACTTTATCTGAGCGTGCAGCTTAATTAAACGAAAAATTATAAAATAGAATATTAACAATTAAAATCAATAAAAATGGCAGATTTAAAATCTTTCGCAGAGCAATTAGTTAACTTAACAGTAAAAGAAGTTAACGAATTAGCAACAATTTTAAAAGACGAGTATGGAATAGAGCCTGCAGCAGCAGCTCCAGTTATGATGGCTGGTGGTGGCGGTGCAGCTCCAGTTGAAGAAAAAACAGCTTTTGATGTAATATTAAAAGCAGGTGGCCCTAACAAATTAGCAGTTGTTAAATTGGTTAAAGATTTAACAGGCCTTGGTTTGAAAGAAGCTAAAGATTTAGTTGATGGTGCTCCAAAACCAGTTAAAGAAGGTGTTTCTAAAGAAGAAGCTGAGACATTAAAATCTCAGTTAGTTGAAGCTGGAGCTGAAGTAGAGGTTAAGTAGTCTCTGTAACAGCGGCTTTAGCCCTAAAACATTACTGGTTTAGCCTTTCTCTTTTAAGGGAAAGGTTAAACCTATTTGTTATTTTATACAGAAGTTAAAACTTAATTACTAATTCAACTTTAGATACCTTGAGCACAACAAAATTAAAACAGAGAATTAATTTCTCATCGGTTAAGAATCAGGTTCCATATCCTGACTTCTTAGACATCCAATTGAAATCATTCCAAGATTTCTTTCAATTGGAAACAACCCCAGAAAACAGACATGGTGAAGGATTGTATCAAGTATTTGCTGAAAACTTTCCTATCACTGATGCACGAAATAATTTCGTGCTTGAATTTATAGATTATTTCGTTGACCCACCTCGTTACAAAATTACTGAATGTATTGAGCGTGGTTTAACTTATTCTGTACCTCTTAAGGCAAAATTAAAACTTTATTGCACTGACCCTGAGCACGAAGATTTTGAGACTATCATTCAGGATGTTTATCTGGGAACTATCCCATACATGACTCCTAAAGGTACATTTGTAATCAATGGTGCTGAACGTGTTATTGTTTCTCAATTGCATCGTTCGCCAGGAGTTTTTTTTGGTCAAAGTTACCATGCCAATGGAACAAAATTATACTCTGCAAGGGTTATTCCTTTCAAGGGTTCATGGATTGAGTTTGCAACGGATATTAACAATGTCATGTATGCATACATCGATCGTAAAAAGAAATTGCCAGTAACTACATTGTTACGTGCAATTGGTTTTGAAAGCGATAAAGATATTCTGGAAATATTTAACCTTGCTGACGAATTTAAAGTTACCAAAACAGGTGTTAAAGCAGCATTAGGACGTAAGTTAGCTGCACGTGTATTACGCAGCTGGGTTGAGGATTTTGTAGATGAAGATACAGGAGAAGTAGTTTCAATTCAACGTAATGAAGTACTGATTGACCGTGAGGTTATTCTTGAAAAGCATCACTTAGATTTAATCATTGAAAATGATATCAAAACTGTAATCCTCCACAAAGAAGACGCTAACTCAGCAGATTACGCAATAATTTACAATACTTTACAAAAAGACACTTCAAATTCTGAAAAGGAGGCTGTTGAGCATATCTACCGTCAATTACGTAATGCCGAACCACCTGATGAGGAAACTGCACGTGGTATCATTGATAAATTATTTTTCTCTGATAAGCGTTATGACCTAGGAGAAGTTGGACGTTACCGTATCAACAAGAAATTGTTGCGCGATACTCCTGACCATATTAAGGTTCTAACAAAAGAAGATATCATTGCTATCATCAAGTATTTAATTGAGCTTATCAATTCAAAAACTGATGTTGATGATATTGACCACTTAAGCAATCGTCGTGTGCGTACAGTTGGCGAGCAATTGTATTCACAATTCGGTGTTGGTCTTTCTCGTATGGCACGCACAATACGTGAGCGTATGAACGTTCGTGATAATGAAGTATTTACACCAACTGATTTGATTAATGCTAAAACATTATCATCTGTAATCAATTCATTCTTTGGTACAAACCAATTATCGCAGTTCATGGATCAAACAAATCCATTAGCCGAGATTACGCACAAACGCCGTTTATCGGCACTAGGGCCGGGCGGTTTAAGTAGAGAAAGAGCAGGTTTTGAGGTTCGTGATGTACACTATACGCACTACGGTCGTTTATGTACAATTGAAACTCCAGAAGGACCAAACATTGGTTTGATTTCTTCATTATGCGTTTACGCTAAAGTAAACAAATTAGGTTTTATCGAAACTCCATACAAAAAAGTAACTAAAGGTAAATTAGATGCATCGGGTGATATTACCTACTTCAGTGCTGAACAAGAAACCAATCTAGTTATTGCACAATCAAATACTGCACAAAACGAAAAAGGTGATATTACTACAAATCGTGTGAGAGCGCGTATGGGTGGAGATTTACCTGTTGTTTCTGCTGATAAGGTTGATTTAATTGACG
>Ga0114959_10004804_pt1 | contig 10244 bp, 7 predicted proteins | sample C_130625_EF_Meta_FD_87317 | JGI IMG/M metagenome (GOLD analysis project Ga0114959, IMG submission 87317) | Freshwater microbial communities from Lake Croche, Canada to study carbon cycling - C_130625_EF_MetaG | ecosystem: Environmental > Aquatic > Freshwater > Lake | place: Lake Croche, Canada...
CAAGGCCGAGGCCGGTGCGGCCTTTAACAACCCTGCGGTGTACTTGGAAAAGTTTTTGCAAAATCCCCGCCACATCGAAATTCAGATCTTGGCCGACAAGCACCGCAATGCAGTGTATCTGGGTGAACGCGATTGCTCCATGCAGCGGCGTCATCAGAAAGTGATTGAGGAAGCCCCAGCGCCTGGCATCCCGCGCAAGCTGATTGAAAGGATCGGCGAGCGTTGCGTAGCAGCTTGCAAAAAAATCAATTACCGTGGGGCTGGAACCTTCGAATTTTTGTACGAAAACGGCGAGTTTTATTTCATTGAAATGAACACGCGCGTGCAAGTTGAACATCCGGTGACCGAATGGGTCACCGGCGTGGACATTGTCAAAACGCAAATCATGGTGGCAGCGGGAGAAAAATTGCCATTCTTGCAAAAGCAAATCCAGATTCGCGGCCACGCGATTGAATGCCGCATCAACGCGGAAGATCCTTACAAATTTGTACCATCCCCAGGACGTATCACCTTGTGGCATGCGCCTGGCGGACCAGGGGTTCGGGTGGACTCTCACGTGTATCACAACTACTTTGTGCCACCGAATTACGATTCGATGATCGGCAAAATCATTGTTCACGGCGATACGCGAGAGCAAGCCATAGCCCGGATGCAAACCGCCTTGGCTGAAACTGTCGTCGAAGGTATTCACACCAATATTCCCTTGCACCGTGAATTGATGGTGGATGCCAAATTCATGGCGGGCGGCACCAATATCCATTATTTGGAAGAGTGGCTGAGCCACCATAAGCGTTAACCATGTTTGAGTTGTGTCTGTTGTGTCCAGAAGACCGAGTTGAGGTTTTGAGTGATGCGTTAGAAGCCTTGGAGGCCTTGAGCGTTTCCGTTGAAGATGCGGATGCTGAAACTGCGGCTGAACAAGCCTTGTTTGGCGAGCCCGGCATGCCCGCACCCAAAGAGGGTTGGCAACGATCGCGCATGGTGGCGTTGTTTCAAGCCGAGTTGGACGCCAGGCAAGCGGCCCGCTTGCTGTCAGCGCAAGATTTTTTCGAGGGTTGCCAAATCGTCGCTGTGGTGGCGGTGGCCGATCAGGATTGGGTGCGTTTAACGCAGTCGCAATTTGCGCCAGTAGACATCACGACCGATTTCTGGATCGTACCGACCTGGCATGAACCACCTTCCCAAGCGAAACAGATTATTCGGCTGGATCCTGGATTGGCATTTGGTACAGGCACTCATCCCACAACGCGCATGTGTTTGAGATGGATCGCCTCACATTCTCTAGTGGGTCAGCGTGTACTCGACTACGGTTGTGGTTCTGGTATTTTGGCAATCGGCGCCGCCAAGTATGGTGCTGTACATGTGGATGCTGTGGATATTGACATGGCTGCCGTTGAATCAACTGTGCTCAATGCCCAAGCCAATCACGTCACCTTGAATGCAGGTTTGCCCGATGTGGCCAAGGGGCTTTATGGAACAGTCCTGGCCAACATTTTGGCGACACCTCTCAAAGTATTGGCCCCCTTGCTGTGCGCGCACCTGGATGCTGGCGGTGCATTGGTTTTGGCTGGAATTTTGGAGCGGCAGGCCGATGAACTCAAGCAAGCTTATGCACCTTATTTGTCCTTGCAAGTGAGTGATGCGCAAGAGGGTTGGATCTTGATGACAGCGACTGCCACATCGCCGACGGCCTGATTACAATCAGCCCATGAGCTTGATCACCCGGTGCCCCCATTGCGCTAGCATTTTCGAGGTTGCCCCTGCAGAGCTGTCGATGGCACAAGGCTGGGTTCGCTGTGGCCAATGCGGCAAGGTGTTTGACGGTTTTGTGTCTGTTGTCAGCCTATCCGACCGCATGCCCTTGGAGACCCCCGCGCAGCCAATAGAAGCCTCAAGGATTGCGCTGGAAGACTTGTTGCTTCCCAAAGACACAGCCGCGTCGCAGCCGGCGCCAACGGTTCTATCGCCCACCTCAATCAAACTTTGGCGCACGGGTTCCTGCATCTTATTGGTGATTGGTTTGTGTTTCCAAGCGATCATCTACGGCAGGCATGAAATGGCCGTCCGAATGCCTTTTTGGGAGCCTGTTCTGGCTGCTGTGTGCGTTCCTTTGCAATGCACAGTTGATCCCTTGCGTCGATTGGATGGATTGGTGATCGACGGCTCAAGCTTTACGCCAGGCGACACTGGATTTGTGTTGAATATCACCTTGAGAAACACGCAAGATGTTCCTTTGGCAATGACAAGCTTGGAGTTAACGCTGACTGATGCGCAAGACCGCGCGATCATTCGCCGTGTGCTGAAACCCTCCGAGATGGGGGCGCCTTCCACCATGGAGTCTGGTTCCATATGGAACGGCGTTGTATCGATCGAGCCTCTGTATGCGACCGCAGATATTGCGGGTTATCGACTCGTGAGCTTTTATCCTTGAATAAACTCATACCCGATGGAACATAAAAAAACCCGATGCGTTGCCGCACCGGGTTTTTTATTGCACTTTACAGGGTACTGAACTTCAAGGCTTCGCGGCCGAAGGAAACGGCCAAGCAGCTTGTGGGTTCAAAGTAGTCTGCGCTGCGGGGGCAGCGGGTGCTTTGGCCGCCTTTTTAGGCGCAGGCTTTTTAGCCGCCTTCTTAGCAGCTGGTTTTTTAGCAGCTGGTTTCTTGGCGGCGGCTTTTTTAGCGGCTGGCTTTTTGGCTGCTACAGCTTTTTTGGCTGGAGCAGCTTTTTTAGCAGCGGCTTTGGGTGCTGCAGCTTTTGCTGCTGCTTGAGGTGCTGCTTTTTTCGCTACTGGCTTTTTAGCGGCAACAGCTTTTTTAGCTGGTGCAGCTTTTTTAGCCACTGGTTTTTTAGCGGCGACAGCTTTTTTAGCTGGAGCAGCCTTTTTAGCAGCAGGCTTTTTAGCAGCGACAGCTTTTTTGGCTGGAGCAGCTTTTTTAGCCGGAGCGGACTTCTTTGCGGGTGCAGCTTTTTTAGCTGCTACTTTTTTTGCAGTTGCCATGGTTTATTCTCCTTGATCAAGTAGAAAAATCAACAGAGGGAAACGCTGCATGCCTGTTGGAGGGCATAAAGCGATTCAAGGTGCTGGGGTCAGCCCCAACACCTTGAACACGGGAAAGCAACACACTCCAGCCCAGTGACGGGAAGCGCATGTGATGCTTGTAAATGAAATGCATAAATGTGAAAGGCTTTCACTACCATTCCAGGGCGCCGCCTGATTGGTATTCGATCACGCGGGTCTCGAAGAAATTGCGCTCTTTCTTCAAGTCAATCATTTCACTCATCCATGGAAATGGGTTTTCTTCGTTGGGGAACAAAGTTTCCAAGCCAATTTGAGTGGCACGCCGATTGGCAATGTAGCGCAGGTAGCCTTTGAACATGGAGGCATTCATGCCCAGCACGCCGCGGGGCATGGTGTCTTCTGCATATTTGTATTCCAGTTCGACGGCTTTCATGAACAAGCCTTTGATTTCGTCTTTGAACTCGGCTGTCCAGAGCTGTGGATTTTCCAGCTTGACAGTGTTGATCAGGTCGATACCGAAATTGCAATGCATTGATTCGTCACGCAGAATGTACTGGTACTGCTCGGCAGCGCCTGTCATTTTGTTTTGGCGACCTAAGGCCAAAATTTGTGTGAACCCGACGTAGAAGAACAAACCTTCCATCAAACAAGCGAAAACAATCAATGACTTCAGTAAAGTCTGGTCGTTTTCTAGCGTCCCCGTATGGAAATTGGGGTCCATGATCGCGCTGATGAAGGGGATCAGGAATTCGTCTTTGTCTCGGATGGACTGCACTTCGTTGTAAGCATTGAAGATTTCGCTCTCATCCAAACCCAGTGACTCCACGATGTACTGGTAGGCATGGGTGTGAATGGCTTCTTCAAACGCTTGGCGCAACAAGAATTGGCGGCACTCGGGTGCCGTGATGTGGCGGTATGTGCCCAAAACAATGTTGTTGGCTGCCAAGGAGTCGGCCGTTACAAAAAAGCCGAGGTTGCGCTTGACAATGCGACGTTCGTCTTCGGTCAGACCGTTAGGGTCTTTCCATAAAGCGATGTCACGGGTCATGTTCACTTCCTGCGGCATCCAATGGTTGGCGCAGGTCGCCAGGTATTTTTCCCAAGCCCATTTGTACTTGAAAGGGACCAGTTGATTCACATCAGTCTGCCCGTTGATGATGCGTTTGTCTGCCGCATTCATCCGGCGGTATGGCGCTGGATTTGCCGAAAACGACGCTGACGCTTCAGTGTTCATGATTGAACCACTGGCTGGGTAAGAGGGCACTGCGCTGGGCAGTGATTGTTGAGATTGATCGTCCCAAGACAACATAAAAAATTCCAATTCGTAAATTATGAAAGCATGTCAAAGAAAAGAAAAGAACTGATTGATCTTCAAGCTTTTTTCAATGACTAAGTGTTGTGCAATTGCAATGTTTGTTGCGAGATGCCGAATTATTGGCAGGACTCGCAACCCGGATCATCGATGGCGCAGTACTTGATGTCGGTTGCTGGGGTTGCATTCATTTGCGCTTGTGCTGCAGCTGCGGCTGCATCCAATGCGCTCTTGCCTTGGGGTGCGCCACCTGAAGAAACTGCATTCATCTTGTTCGATTGAACGGTTGATTTTTCTGCATGTGTTGCACTGGTGGTGCGCAGATAGTAGGTGGTCTTCAAACCACGTAACCATGCCAGTTTGTAGGTGTCATCGAGTTTTTTGCCGGAAGCTCCAGCCATGTAGATGTTCAGTGATTGGGCTTGATCAATCCATTTTTGGCGGCGTGCCGCAGCTTCCACAATCCAAGTCGTTTCGACTTCGAACGCCGTGGCATAAAGTGATTTGATTTCCTGGGGAATACGGTCGATGGGTCTCAGCGAACCATCGAAGTGCTTCAGGTCCATGACCATCACATCGTCCCACAGACCCAGGCGTTTCAAGTCGCGCACCAGGTAGCTGTTGATGATGGTGAATTCACCAGACAAATTCGACTTGACGGAGAGGTTGCCAAAGCAAGGCTCAATGCAAGCGTCAACGCCAATGATGTTGGAGATGGTTGCCGTAGGTGCAATCGCCACACAGTTGGAATTGCGCATGCCGTCCTTTGCAATTTTGTTCCGCAAAGCATCCCAGTCCATGCGCATGGAGCGATCGACTTCAACGTAACCGCCGCGTGCACGCTCCAGCAGATCCAGTGTGTCCAAAGGCATGATGCCTTGGTCCCATAGCGAGCCTTTGTAACTGGAATATTTGCCCCGCTCGCCGGCCAATTCAGTGGAGGCCCAATAGGCGTAATAGCAGATGGCTTCCATCGACTTGTCGGCGAACTCCACCGCTTCTTGCGACGCATAAGGCACACGCATCTCGTACAAGGCATCTTGGAAACCCATCAAGCCCAAGCCAACAGGGCGGTGACGCATATTGGAATCGCGGGCTTTTTTCACAGCGTAGTAGTTGATGTCGATCACGTTGTCCAACATGCGCATGGCAATGCCAATGGTGCGCTTGAGTTTTTCGTGGTCGATTTCCTTGCCGTTGGGTCCATCTTTCAAGTGCTGTGGCAAATTCACCGAGCCCAAGTTGCAAACTGCAGTTTCGGTGTCGCTGGTGTTGAGCGTGATTTCAGTGCACAGGTTCGAAGAATGCACCACACCGGTATGCTGTTGTGGTGAGCGAATGTTACAAGGGTCTTTGAAGGTAATCCAAGGGTGGCCAGTTTCAAAAAGCATCGACAGCATCTTGCGCCATAAGTCGGTGGCGGGCATTTTCTTGCTGGGGCGGATTTCGCCGCGCTCGGCTTTTTGCTCGTAGGCCACATAGGCTTTTTCGAAGGCTTGGCCGAACAAGTCGTGCAGGTCAGGTACATCGGAAGGCGAGAACAAAGTCCAGTCGCCTTTTTCCATGACGCGGCGCATGAACAGATCGGGGATCCAGTTGGCGGTGTTCATGTCGTGCGTGCGGCGGCGGTCGTCACCGGTGTTCTTGCGCAGCTCGAGGAACTCTTCGATGTCCAAGTGCCATGTTTCAAGGTAAGTGCAGACAGCGCCTTTGCGCTTGCCGCCTTGGTTGACCGCCACAGCCGTGTCGTTCACGACTTTGAGGAACGGCACCACGCCTTGGGATTCGCCGTTGGTACCTTTAATGTGAGAGCCCAGTGCACGCACGCGGGTCCAGTCGTTGCCCAAACCGCCAGCGAATTTGGACAACAGAGCGTTTTCTTTGATCGACTCGTAAATACCGTCCAGATCATCGGGCACGGTGGTCAGATAGCAACTTGACAGCTGCGAGCGCAAGGTACCGCTGTTGAAGAGGGTAGGGGTAGATGACATGAAGTCGAATGAGGACAGAATTTCGTAGAACTCGATGGCGCGGGTTTCTCTGTCGGCTTCATTCAATGACAGGCCCATGGCCACGCGCATGAAGAAGCTTTGTGGTAACTCGATGCGGGTTTTGCGAACGTGCAGGAAATAGCGGTCGTACAAGGTCTGCAGACCAATGAAGTCAAATTGCAAATCACGCTCGGGTTTGAGCGCTTGTGCCAATTTACGCAGGTCAAATTGGAGCAGTTTTTCATCCAGCAAGCTGTTTTCAACGCCCTTTTTGATGAACAACGGGAAGTTGTTGACATATTCTTCGGCCATTTGTGCATGGGTCACTTCTTTGCCAAGAACTTCTTTGGCAATTGTGTGCATCAACAACCGGGCCGTTGCATAGGTGTAATCGGGGTCTTTTTCGAGCAAGGTCCGCGAAGCCAAAATGGACGCCTTGTAGACTTCTTCCATCGGCACGCCGTCGTAGAGATTGCGCATGGTTTCAGCCACGATCGGCTCGGCTTTGACGTCAGCACCCAAGCCTGCGCAGGCGTTTTCGATCAAATTTTGCAAATACGCGACATCAAGCGCCACCCGCTGGCCGCCATCAATCACATGCAAAGTTGGCGCGCGGGGTGTTTTTTCGACCTTGACTTGGGCGCGCTCTTGCGTGCGGCGCTCCCGGTACAACACATAGGCGCGGGCTACTTCGTGGTTGCTGCTGCGCATCAGTCCCAATTCAACCTGGTCTTGCACGTCTTCAATATGGAAGGTCCCGCCACCCGGTCTGGAGCGCACCAAGGCCTTCACAACGTTTTGGGTCAGACTGTCCACCACTTCACGCACGCTTGCCGATGCTGCGCCCTGGGTGCCATGGACGGCCAAAAAGGCTTTCATCAAGGCCACGGCGATCTTGTTGGGCTCAAACGGCACGACCGCGCCGTTACGGCGGATGATTTGGTAGTTGGCCAGGGCGCTTGATGCGTTAGTTGGGCTGTTTTGCTCAGCTGGATGGCCCAGCAAATTCAAGGTGCTGGTGGTAGGGGCAATATTAATTTGCATTTTGAGATTTTTGTTAGTTTTGATTGGACGATGGAATAGGGTTTTGAAACGGTTTCGGCGTGGCTGGATCCGCTGGTGCGGGGTGAATTCTTAATTCAGACAATACACTATATCTGGTGTTTGATGTGATGACAAGCCACTACCAGTAGTGTACCCGCCCTGGAGGCGATGTGGGCAGTGGTCGGATAAAATGAGGGGGAGCCCCTCTGTTTTTCAGGAGCCGAAATGGTGATTCATACAGCCTTTGAAATCAACAAAGTTGATAAAACTATGGCTGAAATACTGGGTTTGGGGCCTTTTATCGATGGAAAGGCGCGCCAATTCTTGCGTTATGAATTGTGTAATAACCCGTCAAACCATGAAAATCATCAAATTGGCAAATGCCAATTGTTTCTTTGCACCCGTTTGGGGCATTAATTGGGCGATTAATACCGATAATCGCAATGAATTCTGAGGCGATTTGTTGTTTTGGCGCTATAAAAAAATCCACCGAGATTGCGGTCCGGTTTCAGCGCGGCGGCGAACGGTCCCCTGCCGCGCTTCGGTGGGCTTGATTGCAATACAAGCCCAAGACGCCAATGACACCTTCGTCTTGTGGAAAGTGGACGTTGCAATGCTGACAACTGACCATGGCGTTCGATGGGGCGCTGGGTGGTGTCGGCGTTTGACTGGGCGCCTGGGAATGGCGGTTGCGTGCGCGCTTCCAAAGCCAAAGGGCACAAAATACCACCAAAAAAAAGACCAACAACTTCATCCCGTGCTGCGCCCCAACAAAACTTCCAATACAAAGCGCGAGCCCACATAGGCGAGAAAGAGCAAACCCGTTCCAATGTAAAGCACACGCACAGCGCGCTTGCCTCGCCAGCCAAAGCGCATCCTGCCGACCAAAAGAAGTGCAAAGGTGAGCCAAGACAGCAATGAGAAAATGGTCTTATGGTCCCATTTCCAATGGGCCCCGGAATTGCCGTACAGGGATTCACCGAAGAAAAAGCCGGCCCATAAAGTTGCCGACAACAGCAAAAAGCCCACGCTGACAAACCGAAAGGTCAGTCGCTCCAAGGTCAACAAAGGCAATCCGCTGGCACCCTCGTGGGCGAGTCTGATTTGGCGTTCTGCATGGGTCATCAAGATGGCATGGACCACGGCCACGGCAAACATGCCATAAGACGCGATGCCCAAAGCCCAATGCAGAGGTAACCAAGGCGAGGACTCCAGAGACAAATAGTTGCCCGGAAATACAAAAGCCCCGATCACAGCCAAGGCCCCCAGGCAGGCCAGCGCCCTGCCTGCTTTGAGCTGAGGGAAAAATTGACTCTCTACCATATAGGATGCAAGAACCAGCCACGCAGTGATGGACAAAGCGGGCGCAAAGCCGAAGCGTGGGGCATCACCCCACAGGCCCCAAGAAAAGGTCAATAAGTGCAAAAAGCCGGCCGACATCAAAATGTGACGGGTGGTTTTTTCGCCCAAGCGCTGCGCAGCCAGCGCGGGAACGGCATAGCTGAAGGCGGTCAACAGGGCCAGAAGCAAGGCCCAAGAAGATGTGTTGGCTAAAATCATAGAACCCAAGTTTAGCGTTTCAGACCTTGTCACAGGGATTCGGTCTGCTTTGCGTTGCTTTTTTGAAGATGACATTCATGGCTACCGCACTTTCCGACAAACTTTCCAAACTCGTCAAGCAAATCAGTGGTCAGGCCCGCATCACCGAAACCAACGTTGCTGACATGCTGCGTGAAGTGCGTATGGCTTTGCTGGAGGCCGATGTGGCCCTGCCGGTGGTGCGCGACTTCATTGCCCGGGTCAAAGACAAGGCGCTGGGTCAGGAAGTCATGGGCTCCCTCAAGCCAGGGCAGGCGTTGGTGGGTATCGTCAACAACGAATTGGCCGCCACCATGGGCGAGGGCATTGCTGACATCAATTTGGCCGCCCAACCGCCTGCCGTGATCTTGATGGCCGGTTTGCAAGGCGCAGGTAAAACCACCACAACGGCCAAGTTGGCCAAACACCTGATTGAAAAACGCAAGAAAAAAGTCTTGACCGTCTCAGGGGACGTTTACCGCCCCGCCGCGATTGAACAGCTCAAAACCGTGACTGCCCAAGCCGGTGCGGAGTGGTTCCCGAGCACGCCCGATCAGAAGCCGCTGGACATTGCGCTGGCCGCACTCGATTACGCCAAAAAGCACTTCTTTGATGTGTTGTTGGTCGATACTGCGGGCCGCTTGGCAATTGACGAAGCCTTGATGGACGAGATCCGTGCACTTCACAAGGCCATCAACCCGGTCGAAACCTTGTTTGTCGTGGACGCGATGCAGGGCCAGGATGCGGCCAACACCGCCAAGGCTTTCAAAGATGCTTTGCCACTGACCGGCATCATCTTGACCAAAATCGATGGCGATTCTCGCGGTGGTGCCGCTTTGTCTGTGCGTCAAATCACGGGCGCGCCAATCAAGTTTGCCGGCACCAGCGAAAAAATTGACGGCCTTGAAGTCTTTGACGCGCACCGCCATGCCGGCCGTATTCTGGGCATGGGCGACATCGTGGCGCTGGTGGAGCAAGTCACTGCCGGTGTCGACATGGAGGCTGCCCAAAAGTTGGCCGCCAAAGTCAAAAGTGGGGGTGGCTTTGATCTGAATGACTTTTTGTCGCAAATTCAGCAGATGAAACAGATGGGCGGTTTGTCCAGCCTGATGGACAAATTGCCCAGCCAACTCACCGCCAAAGCGGCCGGCATGGACATGGGCAAAGCAGAGAAAGACATCGGTCGCAAGCAAGGCATCATCCACAGCATGACGCCCAAGGAGCGCGCCAAACCGGAGCTGATCAAAGCGACCCGCAAGCGACGCATTGCCGCGGGTGCGGGCGTGCAGGTGCAAGA
>Ga0114959_10004805_pt1 | contig 10243 bp, 10 predicted proteins | sample C_130625_EF_Meta_FD_87317 | JGI IMG/M metagenome (GOLD analysis project Ga0114959, IMG submission 87317) | Freshwater microbial communities from Lake Croche, Canada to study carbon cycling - C_130625_EF_MetaG | ecosystem: Environmental > Aquatic > Freshwater > Lake | place: Lake Croche, Canada...
ATTACCCTTCAAAGTTTTGTGAGATTATTTGGACATTAATTTTTTTTGCGTTAACTAAAAGTCCACGCCCCATTAATTTATTTCATCTTATTTTAACTACTGTCAACATTCATCTTTTTTAAACATTATCGGAATTACTATGCCTACCCATCACTTCATTTCAGGTCTTCCACGCTCAGGATCAACCCTACTCTCCGCCCTCCTGACTCAGAATCCTCGTTTCCATGCCAGCATGAGTGGTCCTTTGGCAGGGCTGGTAGGCTCTTTACTGGAGCGCATGAGTGGCCAGAATGAGTTCTCGGTATTCATTGACGATCAGCAACGTGAGACCATTATCAGGTCAGTGATTGAAGGCTTCTATAAAGAAAATAAGGCCGAGGTGATTTTTGATACAAGCCGTGCCTGGTGTTCTCATTCAACCCTCATCAACACGCTCTACCCCAATGCAAAAATCATTGCCTGCGTCAGAGAGATGCCATGGATTATTGATAGCATTGAGCGCTTAGTCGATAAAAACGTATTCCAGCCGTCCTCTATTTTTAATTACTTAAGCGGTGGCACCGTCTATTCAAGGGTCGATGGTGTGGCTGGGGGCAATGGCATGGTGGGATATGCCTTCAATGCTTTAAAACAGGCTTTCTTTGGTGAGCATGCGCCTAAACAATTATTGTTGGTTCAGTATGAAACGCTGGTAAGAGATCCTGCTTATGCGCTGGAAAAAATATATGGGTTTATTGGGGAGCCCGTGTTTGCCCACGATTTTAATAACATTCAGTTTGATGTGGCAGAATTTGACCAACGCGCCGGAACCCCAGGGCTGCATACCATTCGCCCCAAAGTACAAGAATTTAAACGTAACACCATACTTCCCCCTGATATTTTTAGTCGCTTTGAGAAGGATGCATTTTGGCGTAATCAAGAAGTCGTGAACAAATATCAAGTGACCGTCGTATAAGGGGGATTAAACCTTCATTTTATTAGCCTAAGTCATCATGAATCATCCCAACGTTTTATGGTTCACGGGCCTATCGAGTTGGCTTCCCCTACTTTCGTAGGGGTTGCTAAACGTCCAATTTGTAGCTTTTAAACGCCGTCGGGCTCATCTGATTCAGATAACTGTGACGACCTTTTCGATTACAAAACACTTCGATGTCATCAAATTATCTCTGATTGCGCTTTCCGAGTAATAAAACGCCGTTTTAATGAAAATTATTTAGATTGTTTAAAGATAATCACCCTGGGTAAGATATCTAAATAGTCAGATGGGCCAAGTATTAACAATCTAAAATACACTCAATAAAGCCCCTTTCTAACTTTATAGAGCGCATGCTAAAGCTTCGCTTTCTGCTAAGGATTAACTTTACGCACACTGCTAAGAATATAAAACTAACCAGTTAAATAAAATTAAGCTCGCTAAATACGCATCTTGATTGCTCTCAATTGTTGAATGATCCAGAGAGTTTTTTATTAAGTCAGAGGGATTTGAGTCAATATAAAATAAATTTAATTGGTCCTCAGCTATCCTTGAATACTTAATTTGCTTTTCTGTCGTATGTACCGTCGTATCCAATCTTTCAAGCCCGGTCAAATAAGGAAAAACAAATTTGCATTTGAGGCTATTGTCACCGATAGCTATTTGGATAAATGTATCGATCGGAAGAGCGAAGCCTTCCATCTCATTTTGTTTCAGTAAGCGAATTATCTTATCTTTTGATAGCGGATTAATTAAATAAGCACATGTTGAAGATGCATAATGAGGTTTGGCATCTAATAAATGCAATGCGCCTTTTGGAATTTTTTTTCTCATTTTTATTAGCTGCGCTGTTTTTTTGACTTCTCTAAGATCTGTCATTTGAGCCAAAAAAAGGATATCCCACTCCAGTGATATTTCAGGTAGCTTGGTGAGTATCGTTTTCAAATATGTATTAAAATTTTTACAAAATTTAACATCATCTTCTAAAATCAGGGTAGGGTGATTGACGGAAGATGATTGAATAACTTCAAGATGGGAAAGAAAGCAGCCAAGTTCATTTGGGCTTATTTTGGCATTTCTGTTATCACCCTGAATTGCCTGAAACCTTTTAAAATCAGAGGGTTTAAAGAATTGAGATAACTTCTTCTCCATGCCAGCCATGCGATCGGTGCTTTTTTCTAGATTAATATAAACAATATCTAGATCACCCCTGTCAATGTTTTCCATATAGCCAACCATTTTTAACTCGTCAATGAAATATTTAGAACTTCTAATTTTAGCTTTTTGTTTGCGGCCCTGGGAAAACTGTTCCGAAAGTTATGTAAAGGTCGGAAATCATTACTGGAGCCTCCCCCGCTTCAAACGCTGCACCCAACATAGGTCATGTGGCTTTCCACTCGTGCAATGACATCGTCATTGTTTTGATGATTTTGATCTACGGGGGGTACTTAATTTCAAATATGCTGAGAAAGATATTTTTTTGAAATACTCATCGCCGAGGCAATCGCTTGATGCATGTCGAGATAGGCATATAATCCACACCTTCCAATAAAGGTGACATTATTCGGCGTCATTGATGCGTACATTTTATATAAATTTCGATTTAATTGGCTCAAATCCTTGACAGGATAATAACGCTCATAATTATTTTCAGCATAATCGCAAGGCTCCTCAAAAGTTAAGGTGCTCAGTACTATACTCTCGCCGTGGTTTGGTAAGTTTTTCCATTCGGTAACCCTAGTATACTTTTCTTCATGCGTAAAATTCACAACGGCGACTGGAAATACTTTATTAATTGGCAATGTATACGTATGAAATTTAATTGATCGATAAGGGAGTCTTCCGTGAATATTGTCAAAAAACTCATCGATAGACATCGAATTAAAGCAATGCGCATAATCACCAAGCGACGACTTATCAAAAAAAGTATTAAGGCTAATCCTGATTAAAGGATGATCCAACATTCTTTCAACGATTGCTGTGTAGCCATTAGAGGGCAGCGCTTGAAATGTGTCGTTGGGAAAATAAAGTTCATTCAGGTCATTTCTAATGGGGACTCTGTTGATGATATCTGGATCAATCTCCTCCAGAGTCACCCCCCACATTTTCTTAGTGTATGGCCGATAAAAGATATCCAGGACATTATCTTCTCCTACAATTCCTGAGGTTTCTTTATTCACCGGCAAAGTAACCAACCTTCCACTCGCTAACATGGCCTTTACCTTGTGCTGGTAAGGAAGCCACTCGGTAAATCTTGATAAGAAATCAATGACCTCTTGATTAGAGGTATGGAATAGATGGGGTCCATATTTATGAACGCGAATTTGATGCTCATTGATAAAATCGTAGGCATTGCCAGCCAAATGATTTCTAGCATCAATGACCTCGACCTCCATACCAGCATCTGCAATCAAACGCGCAATTGTTGCCCCCGAGAAGCCCGCGCCAACCACTAAAACTGTCATTTAGTCCCCTGAGTTTTTGAGTAAAAATTTCTTTAGCTTTAGGTCGATAAGATTGATTAAGAGAAAATTTTTCTAACAAATCCTGACCCTCAATTCTGGAGGTTGTCCAATCCGCATATCACTTAATTTTAAACTCAGGAAATATATTATTTGTATAATTTGCCAAATTTTTTAATTTCGGTCTGTTAAATATTGTATAGAGAGGATTGCTACATTCTTTATTAGCAAATAATGTATTTGAATCCCAGTAGCCTGCTTCTATAAAATGAAGTGATGGATACGATAATCTCAAAAAATAAAATAAAAGATGCAGATTGTCTCTTTTTGCTAATTGACACATAGTCAACGCATTATAAAAATCATGGCAAGCATTTCTGCCAATGATATGAACCGAATCTCCCACGCGTCTATGATCGTTCCAATTATCAGCATATTCTCGCCAAGGAAAATAAACTTGATCCCTTGATATCTCTATTTCCCATGTGCCGAATAATTTCAAAAAATTGAGATCAAACCTAGTCGCAAGAATTGCATCAAACTCCTCGTTATTAAATAAATATTTAATGGCAGACTGATAAGTTGATATTTGATTGGCATTATTTTTATCCATCAACATAACTTTTGAAGGTCCAAAATACTCTGTCAATTCTTTAAGCGCTAAGCTATCGTAGGTGCAAAAAAAAATCTTACTCCCTGGGTGCAAATCTAAGATGGGTTTTATTAGATTGGTATTTAGAGATGCCATATTTTTCCTGGAATCCATCGGGTATCCAAACCGATCTTTTTCTAAAAAATGATGGCCCCTAAGTAATATAGCAAGTTTAGTTTTCATTCTTTCAACCGTAAAAGTGATGGATGAATAAAGGCTTCATAGTCCTGAGGCGTGCCGCAATGATGCATTTTACTATGATCAACCTCTCGATAACGAATGTTCATTCCCTTAGCAATCAGCAAGTTGTAGAGTGGTGCGATATAAAGCTCCCCATTCACACTGATATTTAACGCATCGTATTGACGAAATGAGGATCGAAAATCACCTAACCGTCTAAATCCATAGAGCCCATTGCTGCACATGTCTGATATTCTAATTTTCTCAGCAGTTTCAGTGACACTGCCGTCATTTCCAGTTTTAATAAATGACCAACCCTCACCCTCACCCTTAAAAACCTCAAGAAAACCGTCCCCAAAGTTTGCAGCATCTGGCAAAGTGAAACCATCTCTTATGGTGTCTATATTGAACACGATTAGAGGGTTATCATCATGGTAATCTGCCGTCCCAAGCCAAACTGAATCCGCCTGGCCCCGAGTCTCAGTAGCAAACTCAATCACTCTACAATCCTTTATACCGAGCTTTACTAACTCACGACTAACAAACTCTTTTGCGCCAAAATCTGATCTCACAAGAAAAATAAAGGGTGTATTTAAAAAGAGGCGCTCAAAACTCCGCACTGATAGCTCAAATAAAGTTTTTGAGCCTATCGGTAACTGGTACTTCGGTAAGGAGTATCCTGAGTCAAAGAATCGAGAACTTTTACCTAACATTGGAATAACAATCATGTTTTGCTCTTTTATGCGATGAATTCTGAATACAATCTCATTGCATTCGCCAGCATGGCCATCTGCCTAACTTTATCATTGGAATGAAGCGGTAGCATCGACAGGAACAGCAATATGGTTAAGGGAATCGCAGACCTAGGTGATGTATCAAAGAAAAAAGTGTGGCGCATATACACCTCTTGTATCGATTTGACCCGATCATCCGCATGAATTAATAAATCAAAAGAACACTGCTCATCACTTAAAGTCACTTCAAGATCAAATGCACCCGCCATAATGAAATCATATAGACCAATGACTGAATGTGTGAGCTTGGCTAAGTCATACCTCAAATCACCATATATTGTAGGCAACCCCGCTTCACTGAGGCCCCGAGGATCGACCACTTTAATACTATCCATTCTGGAGTCAAAAAGAATGTTACTGAAACAAAAATCACCATGAAGAATGCCTAGAATAGGCTCAACATTGGCTATGTGGGTGATGCATGCCTGCACAATACTGCGTATTGATTGAATTTCTTTACCGTTAATTACATTGGGCGCGTCTATTCCAGGATAATTAGATGCCTGGCAAAATTCGCCTAAACGTTGCCATGTTTTACTGCCTGCTAAGTCGTTACCACCTAAAGCATTAGCATCAACAGCCTCATCAAACTGGTGGCAAGTCTGTAAAAAATGAGAACACAAAGAAAAAATCTTATCCCAATAAAAAATCGGGTTTTTACCATGAACGAAGACTTCATTCAAAGGCGGCAATGGGAGATATTCGGTAATATAAAAATCGTGACCGAATGCATCAATACCGGCGTCAATTAATTGCGGGGAAAATCTTTTTAGCCTGGCGGGAATATTGGCGAACCAAATTGACTCGGCCTTGATCTTCTCAGATGGGCTCCCTGTTTTTTTGACGCAACCATCAATAATACTAAGTGAATTGAAAGATCGCTGCGTTGTGAGTTTAGATCTACTCAAAAAATATGTATTTACATGCCCGAAATCGTGCCAACCATTCATCCAAACATTTTTAACTCTGTATTGAGTGGCATAAGACCTCACCGCATCAATGAAACTATGGTTAGTTTGATCTAGTAAACACTTAAATCTGTCCACGCTCTTGAATGCAAAGAATCCGCACCAGATCGCCTCAAAGGCAGTTTCTTCTGCTTCTACCTCCCATTTGTAATCTTTATCGGTTTTAACAATGCCAATAACATCAGTGCTCGTTGTCACTTCCTCGACCAATGTATCGCCATGCAATAAATAAAGCGGCTCGCCAGTGACCCCTGATAAATCAAGGGCCTGGGCAATCGCCTCACCTAGGCTGATATCTTCATCACTTTGAAGGATGTTTACATCGCATTTATCAAAATAAATGGTATCTTTGATGGGAATCAAGAAACTGCTCGGCAACGTCATAAATATCTGATGTTGAGAAAGCGTTTTTTTTAAAAATTCTAATTGATACTCAAATAGCCTGCGATTCCCAATCGGTAAGAAACTTGGCGGCAGGCGGCCAAACTCAATTTGAAACTCAGCGTTAACATAGGCGGCAGAAGTTATTAAAATCATAAGCTAGATATCAAAAAGTCTCAAAAAACTGTTACTCACGATGACCAGTTAAATATTTTCTAGCATCAATTACCTCAACTTCCATCACAGCATCTAACAAGATACGAGCAATTTTTGCCATCGAGAATCCAGCGCCAAAGACTAAAATAGTCATTTATTCACCTCAGTTTTACGTACAACTTTCTTCAGACTCGATGGAGAAAATTTGTTAAGCGTAAATTTTTCTAACAAATCTTTTTCCTCAATCGTGGGCTCTTTTTTCGCCCCCCCATGTCCTGCCTTCCCCACCTGGCGAGTGTGAAAAACTGGGGTCGCATCAACAATGCCAAAATTAAAAATTTTTTCTTTTTTGGCGATACTTTCCCATAGCCATTCATAGCCAAACCCTGATGTATTTTCTCCAAAATACCTGCTGAAACACTTTAAATCGCTCACACGAAAGCATGGGGCCATAATTTCAATAAAATTAGTCTGCCGAGCAATGGCTTCTTCATCTTTAATGGTGATGGGCCAGGTATAAAAGCTATAAGGAGTTAGCGCAGGCTGCGCAATTGTAAAATTTAATGCCTTACATAGCCTAAAAAAGTTATTTATAGTTTCAGCGTTACAAAATAAATCATCGTCTGGAAGCCAAAGATATTCATATTGGCTGATGAGATGGGTATTATTTTCAATAAAATCTGTTATCCCCTCCCATTTAGAGCCCTTAAAACAGTGAAGGATATCGAACTGATCTTTAAATCGATCAGGAAAGCTACCGTAATAACTTACTGCCAAATCCCAATTTCTATCGTCTGACAACCACTGAGGATGCAGAGATTTATCGCCGGCCCTTACAAGGACAAGGTTCTTTCTCGAGGGGTCTTTAAAGCTACTCATGATGATAACTTCCTGACAATAATATAAGATGGGCTATACACAATTTATTAGTCATTATTTTTCTAAGATATTTGAACAATTTCGCCACTGCGAAGCATACGCAATAATGGTTTTGAGTCTACCAAACTTAGGCGACCAACCCCAATCCTTTCGAATATTAACCGCATCTGCCAAAATTGATGATGGGTCGCCTAAGGGCGCGGCCTGAAATTAACGTGACACTTGAAACCACAAACCTTTTTCGTTAAAGCAATCACCGGTTGAACAGAATAGTCTTGCCCATTACCTAAATCATAATCACGGCTTTCATCGTCAGGAATTAAGTGCTGCAAGGCTAAAACATGTGCCTCGCATCAATTAAGAATAGGAATATAATTGAGTAAAGTTTTACCATTTTATCTTACAAATATTTTAATAGATAACATATGAGATCGATTTAACTTTCAATAAGACTAGGAGTTTCTGTGAGTCCAAATCATATTCATCTGACAATTAAAAATCATAGCGGGTCCGTTGAGCATTATTATCATTTTCTTTTGGGATTTTTGGTTCCACTTGTCATAGAAATGGAGAATTACCAGGAAAATAAGATTTTTTTATCATCTGTCTTTATTCGTTCATGTGGGCCTATGGATCAACATTTATTATCGCTTGGGTATCAAAATTTAAAGTTGATTAATAAAAACCTTCATGAAACTGCCATATCAAATAAAGGCGTATTGACGAATGATCCATTAAATTACCAAGTTGTTTTAGGCCAAGATTCTGGACTAGATTACGATAAAAATGTATTGGGACGAGCGACTAAAATTATCAAGAAAAGATTGGATACATTTCATTCACATAAAAATGAAAAATTAAAAAATTCAATTGATGAACCCCGCGTCATACTGATAAAAAGGTCACTTGACCACTATTACAACTCAGTCAACTCAGAAATTAAATCATCTGGAATTCAACGAAGATCTATAGCTAACATTGAGGAATTAGAAGCCGCTTTGAGGCTGAAGTTTTCAAACTTTAACTTACTGATTTTGGAGGGCACCTCCCTGGCATATCAATTAGCAGAGTTTAGAGCAGCCGATATCGTTATTGCTCAACATGGCGCTGCTTTGGCTAATTTAATATTTGCACGCCCTGGAACAAAGGTAATTGAAATATTTCCCAAAGGTGGTAAAGAGTCTGAGGAGTGCTTTAGATCATTAGCAAAATGCTTAAAGCTCTCCCATTATTCATTTGAGCAAGATTCAAAGCATGCAGCTATTGATGTGGAAGGCTTGTTAAGACTCATTAACATCCCAAAAACAGTTGCCCAATAATCTGATTCCGATAGAAATATTCATTCAGCCTTCTCCCTTACAAAAAAGAGTAAATTGAAAGTAATTCAGAAATTATTAAACTTATTAAATGGATGTTCAACAATAAATCCGTCATCGTCAGTTCACTTTTTAGGGCGCGCAATACCACCGAGGATGGCTATCGAAGTGGTTGACCACAATAGCTCAAAAGCTTTTTAAACGACGTATCCGTAACTCATTAGCCTAAAAGTATTTAATGTGGCGCAGCTGATTATATTCTTACCTGAGAAGAGGTGCCTATCGGATACAATGAAGCTAAGGATGTGAGCGCCGGGCTTGGAGAGAGCCGTCTTAGAAAATGAAGAAAAAAATAATTTACGATTTTGGCTCAAACAATGGAGATGATATTTCCTATTATCTCTTAAAGTCTGATCTTGTTATAGCAGTGGAAGCTAATCCAACACTCTGCGATCGTATTAAAAATCGATTCAAAGAATATATATCTAATGGAAATCTAATAGTTGAAAACTGCGTTCTGAGTGCAGGAGAATCGTCAGACCAAGTGGCTTTTTACATTCATAAAATGCATCACGTACTAAGTCAATTCCCAAGACCAAGAAATACTGATCAATTTGAAGAAGTATTCCTTCCTTCGAAAAATGTAAATGAACTTATTCGAAAGTACGGAGACCCTTATTATATAAAAATTGACATCGAGCATTACGATCATTTAATTCTTCGTGAATTATTTATCAATAATATATATCCGCCTTATATTTCTTCAGAATCACACAGCATTGAAGTATTCGCATCTCTGGTGGCATTGGGAAAATATAATTCATTCAAATTAGTAAATGGCGCCTCTGTATCAAATACATACAAGGATTATGAAATTTCTACCAATAATGGAAGCATTAAGTATTCTTTTCCGAAACACTCTGCGGGTCCTTTTGGAAATGACATAAGTGGCTCATGGATGAACGCAAACAATTTCTTTCTCGTATTAGCCAATGCTGGCTTAGGCTGGAAAGACATTCATGCATCAAATATTGAAAAACTAGACCCAAACTATTTGACCTCCCCGACTTTCGTTGACGTTTCTTAACTTCCAATTTATAGCTTTTCAAACGGTGGCTGCTCTTGCGCCTTTTGAAAGAGGTCAAGCATCGTTTAGCAAAATTTATTAAACGCCCCGCAAGCTAAATCAAATCGGCGTTTTTATACACAGGAATGGACGATATAAAAAGCAAAACCCGCATGGTTAGCGGGTCTCACAGTATCCCAATGAACCGGGATGGACAACGTATTGGCTGGGGACAACACAACATAATATCTAAAGTTATGTTTTAATTTGGTATTTTTAATATACAAAATTTATGTTACCAACAAAGTTACCAACAAAATACAATCTCTTTTAAATCACAATGAATATTAATCAACTGCAAACAAATCTCACAAATACAGAACCCACCCTACCCCCACCCCCCACTTTTTCATTTG
>Ga0114959_10004807_pt1 | contig 10240 bp, 13 predicted proteins | sample C_130625_EF_Meta_FD_87317 | JGI IMG/M metagenome (GOLD analysis project Ga0114959, IMG submission 87317) | Freshwater microbial communities from Lake Croche, Canada to study carbon cycling - C_130625_EF_MetaG | ecosystem: Environmental > Aquatic > Freshwater > Lake | place: Lake Croche, Canada...
CCTTGGATACATTATGTTCCTATTGCGGATGATTTCTCGGATCTGCAAGAAAAATATCATTGGTGTGAAACACATCCGGAGGAATGTGAAACCATGGTGTCGAATGCGAAGGATCTCTTTCAATCTGTCTATCGTTTTTCCAATGTGGTCGAATATTCCAGGAACATGTTATCGAAAAGAATATAATATTATTTCTTGTGGATTCAAGAAAACAAAACCAAAACAAGAAATGAATTCCCAAAAACCAACGTTCCTCAAAACGGACGACAATAAGATCATCAATGAAGCCGCTATTCGTTGGGTGAAACAAATGGGAGAATGTCTAGAAGTATGTCTGAAAACAGATGGGTGTGAGTTACAAAAAGGTACTCATCGTATTTGTAAAGATATGAATCCTTCTAGTTATGCTATTCTGGAACGTCATTTTAGATAATTTTGTAAAAAATACGGTTTTTGTTTTTTACAAAATAAAATAAAAGAATCCACAAGAAAAGAAACATAAAAATAAAAACTAGAGATAAGATATATCAAAACCACAACCCAAGAAATGCGATTGAGACAGTCCGATTTAGATTTATTGCAAGTTTATTATTATCCCAATAAAATACGTTTAGGACGTAATCAAGATAACGGATATGTCGTAGCCGATGTAACTGGATATGATTATTATATTTCCACTGGACCGAATGATGAAGATCAAGTTTCTACCGATTTCATGAATCGATATGGTCTAGATGAATATCATGGCGTTACCTTAAGTCGAGCACTATATAACTATAGTCCTAAAATCGGAATGATTCGTAAGATGTTGAATGGATACGAAGATGCCGAAAATACCAATTTGTCGTATGTCTTGTCGCAATATTCCAATATGTTTATAGAAATTGATATGGAAATCGATGAATTTGGATGGTTGTCGTCTGTTTCGGAAGCCAATTTATCCAAATTCAAACAAATGGTGATTGAAATGGATGGTCTTCTTACAGATTCTGGAAGTATTTCGTATGACGAAAGAATAAATTGTCTAAGAAAACTAAACAATACTCATTATTTAATTCATGCACATGGTAATAATAATGGGCAATTATCATATGCGGGTATTCCACAAGTATTAGAATTGACCTATTTGAATAAGAATTGTTTCACGACACCACCAGAAATAAATACACAAGCATTACCTATTGCTGGATTGGACTTTCCGAATAATCCGAATTTTGCAGATTTAGATCTGAATTATTATCCTTTTGTTTATATACCTCCTGCTCCTGCTCCTACGGGTCCTACAGGTAATACAGGAGATACAGGTAATACTGGGAACACCGATACTGGTGCAACAGGGAATACAGGAAATACCGATACTGGTGCAACAGGGAATACAGGAAATACCGATACTGGTGCAACAGGTAATACAGGAAATACCGATACTGGTGCAACAGGTAATACAGGGAATACCGATACAGGAGCAACGGGACCAGTAGGACCATAAATCACCTATCCCCTACCTACTCCCAATTTATTCACTAATTCCGCTTGAGTAATTTCCGGAGCAACTTTTCGTGCTTCTAGTTGTTCTCTCGTTAAATATACTTCTTTTAAATCTGTCTCTTGAACTCCAAGAGGTAATGTACGGTCTTCGATACTTCCATAATGATAAGGTGTTCCATGAGGATAATAATTAAAGCTAACGGTACTAAATCCAGTATCATTACATGCATCTTGAAAATTATGGTCTAGTATTTCTTTCGCATTTTTATTCAAAAACTGTCGGTATTGCCAGTTCGATTGAATATGATGATTCTTCACAATACGATCATTGAGTACTGCTTCTGGTTGCCAAGAAGATATAATCGATCGACCATCTTGCATTAATGGTGGAAAAACGGGAAAACGATTATTGGTTTGGTATCCTAATTGTGTAGCCGGAATATTTTGTGGATTATAAGAAGAAATAGGAGTGTTATTGTTTAAGAAGGAAAACATCTATGTCTTTTATTTTTTATATTATGACAATATAAAAAATATTTATCTTTTTATTACTTTTGAGTTATAGTAAAAAGGCTAAATCTCGTAAGGATTTTTCCGTAGATGTTTTTGGTTCAGCCGGTGTTTTTTGCAAGAGTTGTACTAATTCTTGTTTTTTCATTTTATTGGGATTGGTAGATAGACCTTTGTTGCTTGCTAATTGTCTTAATTGTTGTAAAGATAGATTCTTAATATCGATCTCCTCTTCTTCTGGTTTGTTCTCTTCTTCTGGTTTGTTCTCTTCTTCTTCTACTTCTACTTCTTCTCTTTCTTCTCTTTCTTCTATTGGAAGATCTTCGACTTCAATAGGTGATAATTCTATTGGAAGAGAATCCAATATATTTTCTTCTTGCAAGAGATTCATATCCACTTCTTCAATTCCGGATACATTTATACCGTTATCTTCGATAACCTCTCTATTTTCCAACTCAGGAAATATTTCTTCTATCTCTAATGGATGCGACAATTCCGAAAAGGGGTCTAATTCATCTGAAACATCGATATCTTCGTCTTCGTCCTCTTCCTCTTCATCTGAATCATCAAAATCTTCCACTACTATTTTTTGGAAAGTATTGGCAGACGTAGAGGATGGATCTAAATCTGGAATAGGAATAGGAGAAGAAGTAGAAAAAGTAATATTCTCTGAAATTCTGGAGGAAGAAGGAGGAATAAAAGAAGAAACATTTTGATTGGAAATACAAAAGGTTTTCAATCCATGGATTTGTTGAACCAATCCATTACAAACTTCCAACATATTCTCATTTTTCTTTTCTAGTTGTTCTACCCGTTGTTTAAAATGGAATACCATGAGAAAAATCAAGACAAAGGTTATGCCTAAACTCAAGAAAAAGAAACTTTCTATAAATGAAAAAAAGCCCATTATTTATTGTATCTACCTAAATTATTTTATCAATCTTGGCGAATTCCTTTTATTTTCTTTTTATTTTTCTTTGTTTTTCTTAATTAACCGAAAAACAAAGAAAAGCTTTTTCTAGGATAAGATATATAGTTTGTTATCTTATATGAATCGTACAGAAGAATCATTTTCCAGAAAAAGTAAAAAATCCGCAAATTCCATACCAGAAGAAATGCCTCTCTCCATCTCATTAGGATCCAATCCAAGGAACACCCCGGAGGAGTACGCTTCTGCTTCTAGTGAATCGACGAATTCTTCTTTTTTCGGGAATAATTTCCTCATTATTCTTCTAGTGATCCTTCTTGTTTTTCCTGCCATTGGAATCATGATTATGACCTTTTTAGGAAATACTTATAAAGAAATTACAGAGACTACGAACCCTATAATATCTAATTTTTTGAAAATGTTTGGGTATAGTGCCGGTACGGTTATCAATACAAGTGCAGATGTAGCAGGAGATACTGCGAAAATCGGGGTCGATATCTTAGAAGGATCGGTTCATGATGTTGGTAATTTAGTACAAGGTAAGACTGGAGATTATCCAACGGATAAAACGTTTTTTAATAAAGAGAAAGATTCAAATTCCTTAGACTCTACTATCGATAAAAAAGTAGATGCGGCGATTAGCAAGAAAATGGGAAATGGGAATACTGTTTCTAGTGGGAACCGATATAAAAATCCAGCAGATGTAAGCCCAGATCATAGTAGCGGGGCGATTCAAAATCCGATTAGTTCTGGGAAAGCCGGTTGGTGTTTAACGGGAGAATATCAAAACAAGAGAGGATGTGTTTCGGTTTCGGAAAGTGATCAATGTTTATCTGGTCAGATCTTTCCTTCCAAAGAAATGTGCTTGAACCCGACATTGACTCCTTAATTCCGTCTTCGACGGAATTAATCTGTTTGGTACTCCGTACCAAGACTCCTTAAATGCATCCTAAAAGGATGTGTTTGTTACTCTGTACCAAGATTCCTTAAATATCTGGATTTATTATTCCATAAGCTCGAGTGGAAATCGGATTCACATAATTATAAAGAGGAACCTTCTCATCATCATACAAGAAAGGAACATTCGGATCCGGTGGAACACCAGACGCAGATGGATTGGTTCGGATAAGCGCACCGGATGGAAGACACGCCACGATTTTATTCTTTTCTAAATCCAAAATCACATCCGGAGCATATTTCGGAACGATCCCCGCTCCTAAAAAGACATTCGGATTGAATGGCGACACTTTAGCCGCATTCCCTTTCACCAATTGACTCCATTTTTGATTATTCGACAAATTATTCACTTGCGTATTTAATTGATTGTATTTCAAGATCTGCGCTTTCCTCCGCATATCTAAATCGGATTTGGTATATTTTGTAGTTACATAGGGAGAAATCACTTCTATTCGAGAAGGAGGAACATTGGATAATTGCTGACGCCGCCGTTGATCACAGATTGTTTTTAATGCGAGAGGAATAGAAGTCATCACGTTTCAAAAAACAAACAATTTATTTACTAACCTAACCAACTATATTTTTTCTTGCAGATACGACAAGAAAAAATATCAAATAAAAATCACAAACCTCAACCGATTCTATTTCTAGCGATAATCCTAAGACCAACCCTAAGACTAACCCTAAGACCAACCCTAAGACTAACACCTAGACCAATTATAAAATCAACGTGAAAGGAGGGTTCGCGTGGCGCAAGCAGTACCATGGGTACTGCGTAGCGCCCGGATTACTTGAGATTATACCATTTGGTAGATAGATAAGAATAATCTCCATTAGCGGATTGATAATCCGAAGATAACGCACTATTTGCAGTATTCGGTCCGAACATTACAATATTATTAATATCAAATACATTTAGAGCATGATCGTAATATCGTAAATTCGAAAGATATCCAGAATAACCACTATTGGCACCAATATTAATATCGTAATAATTTTGTTTTGGTGCAGTTCTCAATTGAAAACGATTATTAATACTTCCGTTAATATACACATCCAATACGGTATTTTTCAAACGGAAAGCGACATGGACCCATTTCTGTAAAGGAACATTTTCCACCTTAATTTCGTTTTGTTTTCCATTAATATCATCAAAGACAAATTTCAATAGTCCAACACCTTTTGTACTACAATTTGTATATAATCCAGGTCCATTGGTAGTATGGATACCAGTTGCTCCGTTTGGTGACGAAGGTCCCTTTACAAAAATGGTTTTATATTGATCGTCATTCGAACCTGGACTTAAATTCAAATACAACCATACCGACCAAGTGAATTCCGCACCACTGAATTCATTATTGGATCGGTAAATCGTAATGGCATTAGTATTGGTAGGGTTTTGACTGATCGTTACCGCAGTTCCTCCTTCTAATTTACCATAGACAATAAACGGATTCTTCGAAGGACTCAAGAAATAACCTAATGCCTGAACCCCCAATTTGAATAAAAACAAGAAAATAATCAGTACGAAAATAATGAAAGCGAATTTGGCGACAGCTCCATTACTTTCCGCGAATTCGGAAGTCATCCCAGTAACGCCTTTCTTAGAGAAATCGGCTAAAGTATTTTGGACATTCGCTTTCATATCCTGAACACCTTCTCCTGCATTGGATGCCGTTCCCGTCATTTGTTCCATTATTGGTTTTTGCTCACTCATTTTATACTAAACTAAAAATATATTATATATTGGATCGAATATATTTTTCTAGTGTTTATTGTCAAAGGTATAAGTTAATTTATAATAATGAATAATTATAAGCAACATCGGAATTCTTCAAGAAATCGAAACTAACCCCGAAATTTGTGATACGCAACCCATTATTTCCATTCAAATAATTTTTAAATGCCGTGGTTTGATCAATCGTAAATATATTTCGATTGAAAGCGGAAATATATATATCTCCTTTACCAAAGGTTAAGCTAGAAGTTATCGTTGGAGTAGTAATAGGATTCGGTGTTTTTATAGAACGAAGCAATTTTCCGTCTAAATATATTTCGACTAAATTATTATCTACATTGATTATCACATATTCCCATCGTTGTAATGGAAATTTATTCGTTATAGGAATGACGGTTTGGCCTATAGATAGCTGAGCAGAACTATCCTTAAATACATCTAATTGGATACTGTCTTTAATAGAAAATATTTTACCAGCAGCATTATCTGGATAGGATGCGTTAGTAGGGGCAGTATCTCCATCCACATGATTTACATAAATCCACATTTCATAGCTATATTTGGCAGTACCTATACTTGGTAAATTTTTCAAAGGAACATCCGGCACACCATTCGCTAGATATACTTTCTTGGTGATAGTACTTGCTGGTGTAAAATAATACGCAAGACCAAGATATAACATAACTACAATAATAATAATTAAAACCAATGTAATAATTCTCATTCTTGTTCCAATTTAACTTATATATTATACTAGTGAAAATTATGATGTTCTTTCTTTTGTCTTTTCCTCTTTTTCTTACATAACTGGTATATTTTTAGCAAGCTTGGAATTCTTGAGGAAATCTAAACTAATAGTATATCCAGGTAGTTTCAATCCCGCATTTCCTTGCATATAATTCTTGAATACCGTATTCGAATCGGTAGTACTTGCTGTTCGATTCATTCCGGCAATATAAATATCTCCTTTACCAAAGGTAAAATTACTATCCATTTTTGGTAAATTGGTGGGAGCGCTCATTTTGACCGATCGAATTAGTTTTCCATCTAAATAGATATCCACTAATGTATTATCGACACTAATCACTACATATACCCACCGTTGTAATGGAAAATTAGGAACGGTGACTGGATTTTCATTATTATTAAAAAACGCTAAAGAGCTGTCTTTATATAAATTCAAGCTATATTTCCCCGATACTTCGAAAATACATCCGTTTGGATTATTAGATACGCCTCCATTACTAGTACTAACAGAACTATATGCGCCAGATAAATTATTCGCATAAATCCATACTTCGATCGAATATTTTGCAGAACTAGGATTTTCTAGCTTTTCGAAAGATACATTTTGTACTCCATTCGCTAAATAATTTTTCGTAGATACTTTACTTTTCGATGGAAATAAATAACTATATATAAAATATAATATAATTACCGCCACTATTCCTAAAACAATAAATAAATAATTCATTTTTATATTATTTATTTATATTTACATTTGGTATCTTGCGCATCTTCGATGTGAAAAACTATAAAATAAAACACTCTAAAATAATGGGATTTTACCCCATGCACCCCATGGTACATTATCTTTCTTAATATTCAGATTCAATCCATAACTGTCCATCGAAGCTCCAGATGGAGTACCCGCTTGATAAATAGACCATGCCGTTTGAGGATCCATAGGGTAACTATAACGGACATAATTATAAATGTCGATATCCCCTGTTCCGAAATTCATCGTGGCACTGGTCGTTTGAGGAGATGGTAAGATATCCATCGTTTTCGATTTCACTAATTTTCCATCTAAATATAAATCCATGACCTTATTGTCAAAACTAACAATAATCAAGGTCCATTTTTGTAGTGGGAAATTGGGAGTTACTAAATATGGTTGTGGTAAATCAGCGGTTTGATTATATCTTACATACATGGAAGTATCTCCATATAAATCCAAACTGAAGAAAGTATATGTACTACTTCCATCTTTATCTTTCAAATACATGATATTGTTCGCAGGATTATTTTTTCCCTCAGGATTATTATTTCCATATTTACTTATATCAGTATTATTACCTAAATTCTTCACATGTACCCAAATAGCATACGAATATCGGTAAGATCCTGGATTAGTATCCGATTTTATATCGTATGCGGGTGTTTGAGGCATACTCGCAATACGCATAATATTGACACCATTCGAACCTCCCAATAAAAATTTATATAAATAATACAATGCTACTAAAAGCACGATCGATAATATTATCATAGAGAAATTCATTTTTCTTTATTATAATCTTACTGTAGATTATTTACTCGTGGATTTTCTTATTTTACTGGTGGATTTCGAGAATATAATAAATTATAGGCTTGAGAGATTTGACTAGACGTCATCGGTTTGGAATAAAATTGAATATTACATATAGCCCCCATTAATCCGAATTTACTACCAATGGTAATCGTATCTGTTTGGGTTTGTTGAATCGGATTCAAATGTAAATCCATATTTCTTTCTAAATTCCCGTTCATCCATAAATCGACTTTATTATCATAATAATTGAAAACGATCTGATTCCATTTTTGAGAGGGTACTGCAAGAATAAAATACGTATCTTGATATTCGAGTGTCGGATTTGGTTTGTTCGAGAGAGGAGAAGGTACTGTAAAATTGAATTTCCATTTACTATTCCCAATATAAGATATCGACGGTTTCCCTAGATTACCATCATTCGTATTTCCATATTTGAATATGGCTATTTCTTCTAGAGGGTTTGGACTATCTGGTTCATTTATACCCAAATCTTTTTCATTCACATAAATCCACATCGATAATCCGAAATTAGTAGCGAAAAGATCCGTAGCACCCGGATTCACCATATTTCCGGAAGCATCTGTCATCAAAGTATTCACATTACTTTTATCTCCCAATAATATTTTCGTATCTTGTGGTGTTTTATTTGGTTTCAATACCTCTTGTGGTTTCAATCGAAACATACTATTATTATCCAAGACGGTTACGATATCTAATCGTACCGGTTTTCTCTGAATCATGGTGCTATTTTTCGTAAGTTGTTTGTTTATTATCGCCGGTAAATAAATATAGGCCAATATCAATGCGATCTCTATAATAAATAATATAAATACAGTGGGGGGAGTAGTCTTAAATTCCATTTTTAAATAATCGAAGAAGTCACTCAATAAACAAGGTAAGAAAAAAAGAAATCGGATCATGAATCCAGACCATCCCGTTAATCTTCTCGCCGCATTTCGAAACACATTGAAAATAATCGCAAACCCGACCACCATAATTAGCAACAAGAGGAGATTAAATCCATATGCTGTAAAGACTTGAAATCCGATTCCTCTTGGCAATGCATAATATACAAGAGCATATACTGCAAGTAAGCCGATTCCTACCATCATCACAATACGAATATTTTGAGAGGTCATAAATTGACTGCCATTGAAATAAAGATAAATCATTGCAAGAAGAGGCACTACGATAGTGGCAATATAGACATATTGTTGAGAGAATAACGCATTTGGATCTTTAGCGGTCGAAGCGGTATAGAATATCAATATAATGAACAATACGTAAAACAACAACGTCCAATATTTCGCATATTTCTTGATGTTTTCTATAAATTCGGCTTTTACATTTGCGACTTTTACGGCATTTTTCGCAATATTATACCGATCACGATCTTTCTCCGAATTCGAGTTTGTTCCGGTCGTATTCATTCTTTGGTTATAACCTTGTTATTATATGTCTAGAGATTCTCCATTGCGGTTTTCTTACCATGACATTCTCTACATAATGCGACTAAATTATCAATGTGATTACTTCCGCCATATTCTAGACGGACTTTATGATCGACTTCAAACCATGCCGATAATTGATTATTACAATCTCCGCATTTCCAATTTTGTCGTGCAGCCACGAATTTTTTCTTGGTTTCACTCACCGATCGTTTTGTCGCTTTTTTCCCCGATTCTTGGAGTCGATTGACTGCTTGCGCTTGCGTTCCCGTTCCTAATCCTCCAAATTGTAAAATCGGCGTATCTTCTCCATATACCGAACTAGCTGCTCCTAGAGATGCTGCTCCCGCGCCTAAGGATTTACTCGTGAAATCTAGGATCGGTGAGAGATATTTCGTCGCTCCGGAATCGATTGGTAAATATTTCAAATATTCATTCGACGTGGCAATCATATCATTGGCTTTCTTGGGGTTTTTCTTGATCAGCCAATATAAAACGAATGCACCGAATGCCACTCCCGCCATTTGGTAATATTTTTTCCATGATAATAGGAGTTTCCAATATTTTCCATCGGTATAAATATTCGCAATAATGAATCCAGCGATTACAATCAATATCAATTCTATACGCATCTCCTTTTCTTTTTCTTTCTTTTCTTATATTTGCTGGATTTTTATTTTTTCTTGTTTTTTCTCTCGATCTCTCGATCTCTAGATCCGATCTATAGAATGAAAGTAATCCGGTATTAGACGGTTTCGCATAAAAAAGGCAAACCGGATATTAGACGGTTTCGCATAAAAAGGCAAACCGGATATTAGACGGTTTCGCATAAAAAGGCAAACCGGATATTAGACGGTTTC
>Ga0114959_10004808_pt1 | contig 10239 bp, 9 predicted proteins | sample C_130625_EF_Meta_FD_87317 | JGI IMG/M metagenome (GOLD analysis project Ga0114959, IMG submission 87317) | Freshwater microbial communities from Lake Croche, Canada to study carbon cycling - C_130625_EF_MetaG | ecosystem: Environmental > Aquatic > Freshwater > Lake | place: Lake Croche, Canada...
AGCTTCTGGACCTAGAATTTTTGGACTAGATCTATCGATTAAAAAATATATAGTTACGCAAATAGAAGAGCTGGCTTGTGAAAACAAAATGTCTTCAAGTCATATTTTATTTTGCAACGAGAGCGAGCAAGATATATATGCAGATACAAAATGGATGCTAAGAGAAGGCGTTCAATTTAAATGGTTTAACAAAAATTATAATAATTTTGCAGAATTTTTATCTCAACTCTCTCACGATAAGCGTAAAAAAATCAAACAAGAAAGAAAGAAGATTCAGGACTTAGGACTTAAGATTAAAAAAATAAAAGGTCCTGAAATTACAGAATCAGATTTAGATTTTTTTTATACTTGTTACTGTCATACCTATCAAGATCATCATTCTCATCCATATCTAACAAGAATTTTTTTCAGTCTTATCAAAGAAAGAATGCCCGAGAACTTATTATTGATATTAGCCTACGAAGGTGATTTACCTATCGCAGCGTCATTCTTTATTTATGATGATAAAAATTTATATGGAAGATATTGGGGCTCAAAATCTTTTTATCCTGGACTACATTTTGAACTTTCTTACTATCAAGGCCAGGAATTTTGTATTGAAAATGGAATTTTAGCATTTGAAGGCGGGGCGCAAGGAGAGCATAAACTTGCAAGAGGCTTTGAGCCATTTAATACATTTTCATTTCATAGAATCTTTGATGAAAAATTTGAGCATGCAATTAAAGATTTTTTAGGAAGAGAAAAGAACGGAATTGAACAATATACAAATGAACTCAATGAAAGAGCGCCATATAAAAATGAGTTTAACATTTAAAAGATGGTGGTGATGGAGGGTCACGATCCCTCGACCTCAGGATTATGAATCCTGCGCTCTAACCAGCTGAGCTACATCACCCTTTTATGAAACAAACGAAGCGTTGAATTATATTTTTTTAAGCACTTAAAGTCAAAGAGTGATCATTACACATTAAACCTAAAATGCATCACATCTCCATCCTGAACAATATACTCTTTACCTTCTAGGCGCATTTTCCCAGCCTCTTTAGATTTTTGCTCGCCATTGTAGGTAATAAAATCATTATAAGAAATAACTTCTGCGCGAATAAAACCTTTTTCGAAATCTGTATGAATAACACCAGCTGCCTCAGGAGCCGTTGCCCCTTTTTTGACAGTCCAAGCCCTGACTTCTTTCACGCCAGCTGTGAAATAAGTTTGTAATCCCAATAATTCATATGCCGACCGGATTACCTTATTAAGGCCAGGCTCTTTTAAGCCAAGTTCGCTTAAAAATATTGCTTTATCTTCGTCTTCCAAATCTGCAATTTCAGCTTCAATTTTTGCACATATAGAAATCACAGGAAGATTATCTTTTTGAGCTACCGCTTTAAGTGAGTCAAGTATCGGGTTATTCGTGAATCCTGTTTCATTAACGTTAGCCACAAACATGACAGGTTTAACAGTAATCAAACAAAGCGGCTTTATAAGCTTCAGTTCATCTTGATCTAAATTTAAATTTTTAACCAATTTCCCCTGGTCAAGATGATTTGCAATTTTTGTTAGAATTGAAACTAGTTGAATGGCTTCTTTATCTCCAGATTTTGCTTTTTTATTTTCACGTTGAATTGTTTTATCCACAGTCTCCATATCAGCCAAGATAAGCTCTGTGTTAATGACTTCAATATCAGAGAGGGGATCTACTTTGCCAGAAACATGAACAATGTTGTCATCTTGAAAGCAGCGAACTACATGAACGATAGCATCTGTTTCTCTAATATTAGCTAAGAATTTATTTCCAAGACCTTCGCCTTTAGATGCTCCAGCTACAAGTCCTGCAATATCGACAAACTCAACAATTGCTGGCTGTGTTTTTTCTGGGCTAACAATTGCTAAGAGTTTTTCAATTCTAGGATCTGGTACTTCTACGATGCCTATATTGGGTTCAATAGTACAGAATGGATAATTTTCTGCTGCAATACTTGCTTTAGTAATCGCGTTAAATAGGGTTGATTTTCCAACGTTAGGTAATCCGACAATGCCACATTTCATAATTTATTTGCTTTATTTGTTAGTGTGAAGATTGAGCATGGCTTTTTCAAATTGACCTGATGCAATTTCATTAAAAAGTTTACTGCTTGTTTCTAAAGAATCATCGATGAGATTTCTCTCTTTAGATGAAGGATTTTTTAGCACATAATCAACGACTAAATGCTTCTCTCCTGGATGCCCAATACCAATTTTTAACCGCCAAAAATCTTGAGAGCCAATTGATGCAAAAATACTTTTAAGCCCATTATGCCCCCCATGACTGCCGCCAAATTTGAGCTTGGCTTGACCGACCTCAATATCAAGGTCGTCATGAATGACCAAGATTTCATCTGGATTAATCTTATAAAACTTTGCAATTGCTGAAAGTGCTTTTCCACTATCATTCATGTAAGTATTTGGCTTAGCAAAATAAATTTCATCTGCATTGGAGGATTTTCCAATGCTTGAAAAAAACTTATCACTATTTTCTAACTTTATATTACATTGATGAGAGACAAGGTCAATCCACCAAAAACCTGCATTATGTCTAGTATCTGTGTATTTTTCCCCAGGATTACCAAGGCCTACAAATAATTTAATTTTGTTCATATGAAAAAATAAGGCGCACTTTTTTTATATTAAGTGCGCCTTATTCATATCAAAGTTAAATTACTTAGCTTTGTCTGATTTAGCTTCATCAGCTGAGGCTGCACCTTCAGCTGGCTTAGCACCATCAGCTGCTGGAGCGGCTGCATCAGCTGCACCTTCAACTGGTTTAGCTACAACTTCTTCGACCACCGCTCTTGGTTTAGCTACGGATGCAACTGCTGCATCATTGCCATGTGAGAGCTGAACGAATTCAACACCTTCAGCTACTTGAATTTGTGATAAGTGAATTGATTGACCAATATCAAGTGCTGCCAAATCAACTTCAATAAATTCAGGAAGGTTTTTTGGTAAGCAAGAGATGTTTGCTTCAGTCATGATATGAGACACGATACCACCATTAAGTTTGACGCCTGGTGATACTTCGGCATTAACGAAGTGGAATGGAACTTTCACATGAATTTTTTCGTTTTCATTGACGCGTTGAAAATCAATATGCTGAATTGTGTTTCTTACAGGATGCATTTGATAATCTCTTAATAAGACAGACTCTTTGCTGCCTTCAAGATTAAGCGTCAAGATAGAAGCATGAAATGCTTCGTGTCTAAATTGCAAGAATAAAGATTTATGTTCTAGGTCGAGTGAGACAGGATCTTTGCCTCCACCATATAAGATTCCAGGAATACTTCCAGCGTGGCGAAGACGGCGGCTCGCACCCGTACCTTTCACATCACGTTTTGTTGCGTTAATTTCGATTTTCATTTACCACTCCTTAGTTTAAATCTGCATTCCGCGACCAGACTGCAGCAGTTTATTGGCCAACATGACCAAATTCTTTATTCCATAAAAAGAGAACTTACGGAATCGCCTTGGCTTATACGACGAATCGTTTCTGCTAAGAGCTCAGCAACGCTAAGTTGCCTAATTTTTTTACATGCCATTGCCGCGTTATTTAGCGGAATGGTATTTGTTACAACTAATTCATCTAATTCAGATTCGTTAATAATTTTTGTTGCATCTCCAGAGAGAATTGGGTGAGTTGCATAAGCAACCACTTTGTTAGCACCCTTATTTTTTAAAGCTGCAGCAGCTTCGCAAAGTGTGTTTGCAGTATCGACCATATCATCAATAATGACGCAGGTTCTATTTTCTACTTCACCAATAATATTCATCACTTTAGACACATTTGGTTTCGGCCTACGTTTATCTATGATCGCAAGATCTGACCCTAATTGTTTAGCACACGCTCTTGCTCTCACAACACCCCCAACATCCGGAGATACCACCACAAGATTTTTATGATTTTGCTCAAGCAAATCTTTAAGGAGCACTGGTGTTGCATATATATTATCTACAGGGATATCAAAAAATCCCTGAATTTGATCGGAGTGAAGATCCATAGTGAGCAATCTATCCACTCCAACACTTGTAAGCATATTAGCTACAACTTTAGCCGTAATCGCAACTCGCGCTGATCTTGGCCTTCTGTCTTGTCTTGAGTAGCCAAGATAAGGAATAGCCGCAGTTATTCTCGATGCAGACGATCTTCTTAATGCATCCACAATCACCATAATTTCCATTAAATTATCGTTAGTTGGATGGCTTGTAGACTGAAGGACGAAAACATCCCTGCCGCGAACATTCTCTAAGAGTTCAACCATGATTTCTCCATCGCTGAAACGACCTACGTCAGCGCGACCAAGGTGAATGCCCAAACTTCCAGCAACTTGCTCACCAAGAAGAGGATTGGCATTCCCCGTGAATATCATGACGCTATTATTATCCAAAATCTCGGTCCTAGTTATGAATGGTCAGTCTATAAAATGGCAGGGGAGGAAGGATTCGAACCTTCGCATGCTGGAATCAAAATCCAGTGCCTTAACCAGCTTGGCGACTCCCCTATTATTATTCTGTGCCCAACATTAAGTTAAAATGAGGGTGATTATTTAATCCTTTAACTACAAAGCCTAGTGTACGTTCTGGCTTTTTCTCTGCTAATTTTTTACCTTTATTTACCGAGCTTAGAGGGATAAAAAAACATGATCCTGAGCCCGTCATTTTTGCGTGGCCAAACTGTTTTAACCAGTCAAAAACAAGGTTAATTCCTTTAAATTTTTTTAAGACCCCTTTTTCCAAATCATTGACCAATTTGCTAGGGTCTAATTCATTAGAAAAGCCTACTATTTTCAATGGAATCCGGTCTTTTGTCAATTCAAGTGACTCAAAAACCTCTCTCGTAGAAACCGTCTCCTCAGGGGCTATGACAAGATAATCTTGGGGCGGGATCGAGAAGGGGGTGAGCTTTTCACCCACACCTTCACCCCAGGCATTTTGCCCAAAAATAAAGAATGGGACATCGGCACCCAACTTAAGAGCCAATCCTTGCAATTCTTTTTGGGTCAAATGGCATTGCCATAAGGCGTTAAGAGCAATAAGTGTTGTTGCAGCATTTGAGCTTCCACCTCCAAGACCTCCGCCCATAGGGATAGTTTTTTTAATGAAGATATCCACGCCAGACTGACTCTCAGCGAATGGTTTTAATAAGTAAGCTGCTTTAATGCTTAAATCATCACTTTCCTGAATATTAGTATGCTCAGAAGTACGATGGATCAGTCCAGACCTATTTGTTCTAATAAAAATATTGTCATAAAGATCGATGAGCTGAAAGACTGTTTGAATATTGTGATAACCATCAACCCTTTTATTTATGACATGAAGAAATAAATTTAATTTAGCCGGAGCTAAAAATTCTCTATAGCCAATTTCTTTAAGTTCAGTTGCCCGCAATGTTAATAATCTCTTCTACAATAAAATTAAAACTAAATTTACCTTGAGTAATTGATATTTTAGAAGGTATGGCAAAGCCGTCCTGAGTTTTAAAAGCAGCAATTAAGATATTCCATTGATCATTATAAAAATGAGTTGGACGATTAAGTTGGTTTTCGTCTTTATGCAAATTTTTAATTCGATCAACATGATTAGTAATCAGATGCCTAAAAAGGTCAGGTGAAATATTCTTGCCAAATAAAGATTGTATGTATTGATCAAAGTCGTCACCCGATAATACTTTGCCATTGGCATCGATGATGCGCTTTTCATTAGAGGAATAAATAATTTTTGCGACCTGATTATTAAATGGCGAAAAGATATCAATCTCATCTTGATTATTTTCATAGCGCCACATAAGACGGCCTGAGGCGCCTTGAGAGTCGAGTGAGTAAGAAAATTTAGCTTTTATGGAAAATTGGTTGATATAACGATTTTCATCAATCACTTGTGAGGTTTCAATGACGGATGAACGATTTTTAAATATTTCAAATGGATCATTCAATGTTGCACAGCCCGAAAGAAAAAGAGCTGCCACAAACACAGGGATGTTAATAAAATTCAATTGAATAAAAGCTTCTTAAGAATTAATGAAGTCTTTTAAATGCTTCTTTCAGAACTTCATTATCAGGAGATGATTGGAGTGATAATTCTAGAAGATCATTGGCTTCTTTTTTCTTTCCTTGAGCCCATAAAATTTCACCAAGGTGTGCAGCAATCTCGGGGTCTGATTGAACATCATAAGCTTTTTGAATGAAAGAAAGAGCTGAGTCTAACTTGCCGAGCCTAAAATATAACCAACCCATGCTATCTAAAATGTAATGATTATTTGGTGAGATTGACAAAGCAAGCTCAATATATTTTTTAGCGTCTTCTAAATTAATATTTCTATCAGCAAAAGAATAGCCAAGTGCGTTATAAGCCACAGCGTAATCAGGCCTAATTTTAATGGCCTCTCTTAAAAGCTTTTCCATTAAGTCATATTTATTTAATTTATCTGCAAGGAGCGCATAATCAAATTTAAATTCAGGCGACTGAGCAAAGTTAGACGCTTCATTTTGCATGAGTTGGAATGCTTCTTGATGTCGGTTAGAACGGGTGAGCAAAGATGTTTTTAATTGGATGATGCTCAATTTTTCATCCTGTGAATCGGATTTTATTGTATTTAGAAATACTAGCGCTTTATCAATAGACTCTTTTTTTGCAATGATTTCTGCTGCAATTAATTTTGACTCAATGAAATGATTTCCATCGCCCACCTTGTTGAGCCAAGAAATCGCAGCGTCGCCTTGATTTTTTTTGTCTGCAATCTTTGCAAGATAAATATAGATTTGATCCTTATCTTTTGGATTTTTTTTAAGACTTTGTAAGAAATACTTTTCTGCAAGATCGTAATCTTCAAGTTCAATTGATAATAAGCCGACAGCAAGGGCAATCTCTGCCGAACTATTTGAGGCACTCACAAGTTTTATAAATTCATTTTTCGCCTCATTAAATTTGCGGCCATTTGTAAGTAACTTCGCATATTCAAGTCTTACATCGTTTGATTTTGGATATTTATTTAAGAAGTCGTTATAGAAATTAAGTGCTTTTTCAGGGCTTTCTTTGGCTAAGATTTGCCCTTTAAATAAGACAGGCATTTCCCAATCGGGCTTCATTTGATAAATGGCTGTCAATTCTTTATCATAAACTTTTTGATCTTTACCAATCCAAGCTGCATGAGCAACAGCAAAATGAGCTTCAGCTAATTTGGGGTAAGGTTGAGCGAGATCGGTTACTAAAATTAATACAGCTTTTTTATCCGACGCATGTGAAAGCAAGGTATTTAGGTATAAAAAGCCGCTTGTTCTTGTTTTTTCTTTAAGAAGCAATTTTTGTAAAATTGGCTTTGCTTCACTAAGTTTATTGTTGGCGATAAGTATTTCGCTTAATGCTTGTTGAGCTTCGATAGAGTCTTTATTAAGCTCATTCCAAACTTTAGAAGCCTCTAAAGCTATAGTGCCATTCCTTGTGAAGCCAGTAAGTCTTGTTGCGCGCTCAGCTAAAAGAGCGCTATCAGTTTGCTTAGCCAAATCCAAAAAGAGCTCGCTTGCAAGATTAAGCTCACCTCGTTGAGAGGCAATTTCAGCTAACAAGAGCCTAAAAACAAGATCAGGATTGGTATAATTATCAGCGCTGCTCGATGGGTCAGGCTTTGCATTAGCCAATATGCTGAATAAGAGAAAGGTAATAAATGTTAATTTTCGAAGCAGATGCATAAAGATTCCTGAGATTTGATTTTCACAATAGTTTAAACTAATTTAACTAATAATTTAGCTGACAAAATGATGCAGCGCTCAATAAAGTAATACAAGATTTTTAATATGTATAATATATGATTCATTTTTTCGATAAAAATTCAAAAAACATCTATGTCAAATATAACCTTAGAAGCTATTGAGCTGACGCGCCTTTTTGGGGGTCGCGAGGCCGTTAAAAATGTAAGTTTTCATCTAGAAAAAGGAGAGGTTTTAGGTTTTTTGGGACCTAATGGTGCTGGCAAGTCGACTACGATGCGCATGCTTACAGGAAATTTAGCTCCTTCACTCGGTACCGTAAAAATTTGCGGGATTGATATCATTGAAAATCCCAAGGAAGCTAAAGCATTGATAGGATATTTGCCTGAAATGCGTCCTATATATAAAGAGCTTACAGTAGATGAATTTTTAACCATTGCCGCTCGTCTTCACAAAGTCCCTAGTAAGCAAATTAAAAAAGCCGTAGAAATTGCCAAACAAAAATGCGGATTAAGCCATATGAGTAAGCGATTAATTGAAAACTTATCGAATGGTTATCAGCAGCGCGTAGCAATCGCTCAAGCGATTATTCATAACCCATTGGTTGTAATTCTCGACGAGCCTACAGTAGGACTTGACCCGATTCAAATTAGAGAAATTAGATCCCTTATTCGCGAAATAGGCCAAAAACACAGTGTCATTTTATCGACACATATCCTTCCTGAAGTCGAAATGGTATGTGACCGTGTTCAAATTATTGATAAAGGTAATTTAGTATTTCACGGGTCAATTGATGAATTAAAACAACATCGACAAGGCAATAAATTAATGGTGGGCTTTTCAAAAGCACCTACTCTCTGGGCACTTAAAGAGATTGAAGGTGTTATTAAGGTTGAAAAGACGGAAGATCGTATGTATCGCATTCACTTTAAAGATAAGCAATCTCCATCAGAGGCTATCGTAAAGTTATCGGTAAAAAATCGCTGGGGCCTTTATCAAATAGCTCCCGATCAAACGAGCCTTGAAGATGTCTTTGTTCAATTAACTGAGAAGAAACAAAAAAATTAAATGAATGTGAGTGAGCGCTAATATGATTTTAAATATCGCAAGAAAAGAGCTTAAGAGTTTATTTGCTTCACCAATGGGATGGACGATATTAGCCCTTCTTATGGCTTTGCTTGGGAATTTTTATCTCACCGGAGTGAATAAATATTTTGAAGTGATGTCAGGCGCTGTGCGGCCTGCAGAAAGAGTTGGCGTCACCATATTTGTGGGCCAGACAGTGTTTGGTATAGCTCGCTATATTATGCTTTTTGCTGTTCCTCTTTTGACAATGCGTCTTATTAGTGAAGAGAGACGTAATCAAACATTACCATTTTTATTTAGCGCACCGATTTCGTTAACTGAAATCGTAATAGGCAAGTTTCTCGGACTGATAATTTTCTTAAGTATTCTTATTGTTTATATTTTTATGATGCTCGTCACACTAAATATTTGGTCGGATATAGACTTTGGATATCTATTAGCAAATTCATTTGGCCTTTGGCTTCTTTTAGGAAGCTTTTCTGCTTTAGGTATTTATTTTTCAAGCTTAACAAAACAACCTATCATTGCCGCCATCTTAAGTTTTATTTCATTGTTTGCCTTAATATTTCTTGAAAGCATGTTTGCAAGCGACCCTAATCACTGGTTTGCATACATATCCCTAATGAAGCACTTTCAAAGTTTCTCAAGGGGAATGATTGATACTTCAGATTTAATATATTTCTTTTTGTTCATTTCAACATTCTTGACGTTAACTATAAGACGTCTAGATGCAGAAAGGCTTCGTGGATAATTTATGAAGGTCAATCCAAAATTAAGATTACAAATTCTCATACAAAATAGTTTTTTTGTAGTGCTATTTATTATTTTGATATTTTTATTAGGCTTTCTTGCGAATCAATACAAGTTTTCTAAAGATATAACGCAAGCCAATAGAAATACTTTAACAACTGGAAGTATTAATATATTAAAGCAAATGCAAGGCCCTATAACATTAACTGTCTTTGCTTCTGAAGATGACGTGAATAATGGAGACACATTTAGACAAGGTATCATTAATTTTATGACACGGTATCAGAGAACAAAGCCTGATATCAATATTAAATTTATTAGCCCAATAAAGGAACCAAAATTAGCCCAGGAAAATGGCATTAAAGAAGACGGTGAAGTTGTCGTTGAATATCAAAAAAGATCCGAACATATTAAACCTCCTTTTGCAGAACAGGAGATGACAAATCTTTTTATGCGTTTATCAAGAACAAACCAACAAGCGGTCATGTATTTAGATGGTCATGGCGAAAGGAATTTAATTGGACTTAAGAATAATGACGTGGGTGAATTTGGCAAGCAATTAGAATCAAAAGGGTTTAAATTCGCTAATTTAAATTTAGCTATAGAATCAGAAGTGCCTCTTAATGGCTCTATGCTTGTAATTGCAAGCCCACAAAAAATTATTTCACCT
>Ga0114959_10004809_pt1 | contig 10238 bp, 10 predicted proteins | sample C_130625_EF_Meta_FD_87317 | JGI IMG/M metagenome (GOLD analysis project Ga0114959, IMG submission 87317) | Freshwater microbial communities from Lake Croche, Canada to study carbon cycling - C_130625_EF_MetaG | ecosystem: Environmental > Aquatic > Freshwater > Lake | place: Lake Croche, Canada...
AAATACTTGTGAACTGCCAATGGCTTGTTGATCCGCATTCCAATTACGAAGACAACGAAATCGCCATCCATTCGTGCTGTCATTCGGTCTTTGTAAATCATATGCCCTCCAATTGAGATACCAACATTACTTTATTTGGAAACCTAGCTTGGAAAACCCTAACACCTCAAATATCCCTCTAGACCCCAAATTTGATTCAAAAGTTATTAGAATAATCTGAAAGATATCGGATCCGTTAAGTTATAGCAAGACTGTAATCTCTCAAAATTTGAACCAAAGGAAATACCGTGCAAATGTCCAGTATTCCATTCGGCACCACCGACTGGTCTAGCATTGAACGTACCGAGCACAAGGGAGACAGCGGCATCGCCTACTGGCAGACGCAAAATTTTGGCAGCATCCGTGTTCGTATGGTCGAATACACGGCGTGCTATCTAGCAGATCATTGGTGCAGCAAGGGGCACATACTGCTTTGCCTTGAGGGTTAACTTCACACCGAACTTGAAGATGGTCGAAAATTTGTACTCAAACCGGGGATGAGCTACCAAGTGGCTGACAATGCAGAATCTCATCGATCCTCTACACCCATCTCAACGCGACTTTTTATCGTTGACTAAGCGCGGCAAGTATTGCTTGCCTTGAGTGGTTTGATAGGTAAACTGATTACATCCCAGTAAGTTAAACGAATGTCCTTTAAAAGGACATCAAGCACCCGCTGTCGTGTAAAACGACACCGGATGACCAAAAGAACCCAACAGCACGGTAGACCCGCCGAAATCAAACCTGACTCGACGATTCGTACGCAGGGGGTGAAAATGGGCTGCATCCTCCTAGACCCCAAACTTTGCCAAAAGTTCTAGATATTTGTGGTCTATTTACTTTTCTCTTCGCCTAACTGAAAATTGATTCGTAAAAATTACAACTCACTTAACATGACATTTGATTCACACAAGGGGTTTCTCCCTAGACCCCTCCTATGGCTACAGCTCGTTTATTAATCCAATGCTATTGTTAATTTTAAATTTTTTATTTTTTGAAAGTTAGACATGAAAAATTTAACGCTCGCACTTACTCTCATAGCACTTGTTGCCTGTGGTGGTGGCGGAGGTGGAGCGAGTGGGGAAAGTAGCACCAAAGTTAATGTCGGGGGTGGGAGTGTGGAAAGCAATACCTCTGCTAGTACCAGTGCAGCCTCAAAATCTTTCAACGGGACAGCGATGGATGGCTATTTATACAAAGCCACCGTATTTCTTGACCTCAATGACAACGGCAAATTTGACGCCGGTGAACCTACTGCAACCACAAGCGAGACCGGCGCATTCACTCTTTCAGCAACTCAAGAGCAAATTAACACTTACAAGGTAGTTGTGGTGGCAGTTGCAGGAACAACAATTGACCAAGACAGTCCCAACACAACGGTCACTTCAGGCTACACAATGATGTCCCCCCCTGGCAACCACGAAGTTGTTTCACCTCTGACAACTCAAGTGGTTGCCAAAATGAGTACAGGACTTTCGTTGGCAAATGCAAAGACTGCTGTGCAAGATGATCTAGGTCTCACCGCTATTGATGTGATGAAGAACTATGTGGCAGCCAAAGCAACAGACACCAACTACTCAAAAGCACACAACGTTGCCGCTTCACTTGCTGAGGTATTGAAAACAGTTGAGGCTGAGGCATCTAAGGATACTAAATTGGCAGACAAGCTTGCCAATATCATAACAAAGGTCACATCACAAATCGTTCCTAAAATTGAGCAAATCAAGGCAGCAAGTTCCACGGCATTGGCACTACAAATTGCAAATTCAACCGTATTAGGCGTCGCAAATTTGGCGGGTACTTTTAACTACTATCGCGATGGCAGTACAAACAACCCCGTCAGCTTCATGTACGCGCGTGACATAGATGGCGATGGCATTGATGAAGTTTTCTTCATTGCGTTTGAAACACAACCCAATACACCCAATGCTTACAGCAACACGTCCGTTCACATCTTCGGGTGGGAGGCTGGCTTGTTTAAGGAAATTACTTCGAAGTGGCTCCCCAATGACACGCATTTGATTGAGGGTGCTGGTGATATGGTGTTCGGTGATTTCAACGGTGATGGCAAGACTGATATTTTTCTGTCTGCATACACAGACATGAATCACCCAGTCAATGCATATGCCTTGATTAACGAGGGTGGCACTTTTTTAAAGGTGTCTTTAGGCCAAGAAACATGGCAACACGGAGTGGCTGTGGCCGATATCAATGGTGACGGTTATGACGATGTGATAGCGGCTGGATATTCTGATTTCTCACAATACTTGGGTTCTCCAGCTGGCTTGGTCAAATACAAAGGCATGGTGGGGAGCTCAGGTGTGGCACTGGGTGATTTTTTGGGGAACGGACAGAAGCAAGCCATCTTTGTTGACGCTGGATCGGGCTCTAACGATACGTTTTTGTACAGTATCCAAATCAATAACAATCTAAACATAGTTGGGTTTACCAAAATCGGTACTCTGCCGGGGCCTGTTCTAACTGACAGCCACGACATTCGCGCTAGAGCCATAGATTTTGATCGCGATGGCAAACTGGATGTTGTGGTGTTTAGTTATAAATCTCGTGTTACCTCAGACACCGAACGCCGAAGTGAAGTTCAGTTTTTAAAGAATATGGGTGGGGGTCAGTTTGCTGACGTTACCAGCACGGTTCGTGTTGGCTATACCAACAATTCGGGCATGGGTTATGCCCCCGTGTTTAGAGACTTCAACGGTGATGGGCTGCTTGATCTGTTTTTCAGTGGGCCAGATTGGCGCAGTAACAATCAGCACATAAGCACCACCCTGCTGCTACAACAAGCCAACGGCACGTTCAAAGAAAGTTTTAAAGCAGAACTCTCACAAGCCATTGAATCTGGCGGTGGGCAAGCCGTCTTATCCAGAGGGCCCAACCAGTCTTTTTATCTAATTAAAGAAACGGCTTGGAAACGGGATGGCTTGACAAGAGTGTATGTTCAAAAAGCTAATTTTCTAAGCCCGTAGGACTGCCCATACGGATATCTAAACGCCCCAACATCAAAGCCCGCCGAGCAACAGTGTCGTTTCTCACGACACCTCTCAACACCCCTCCTACGTCTCAAACCTGCCACTTTAGCTCAGTCGGTTAGAGCGATGGAATCTCAGTCTGGCGCCAGCTGATGGGCGGCTAAATGAGCAGCCACTTCATTGCGCAGTTGCGCCAGTTCAGGCGCGAGGCGGGTGAAGGCGGCGCGAACTTCCAGGGCGTCGCCATGTTTGCTCAGCGCCTCGACTTGCACCACATGCTCTACAAGCGCATCGACGCAAAATACCGGCGCAAAACCTTTGACTTGGTGCAACAAACGGTTGGCGCCGCTCACATCGTCTTTGTCGAGCAAATCCTGGATCAAAGCGATGTCTGTGGTGAGCGTTTTATGCAAAGTTTTGAGCAAGGACAAAAAGCCGGCTTCGTCACCGATGAACTCCATCCCCCGCTCCACTGACAGATAGGCAAAATTGGGCGGCGGGGTCATGGTCATGACGTGAGTTCAGGTGGAGCGTTGAAACAAATTGACAATAATTATATTTTAACCAAGCAATTCATCCAATCCGCCAGAGGGCTCAAAACGGCGATTGCGAAAATGCAAACGGGTCGGGCCGGGCAGGGCCCGTTCAGCGCGGGAGTGACGCGCATCGCCGGGGTAACAAATGACCCGTATGCCATCGTCGTCGAAGGGCTCGGGCTGAATCACCGGCGGTTTACGGCTTCGGGCGGCGGCCATGGCACTGGCCGCCGAGTCATAACGCGTCAGATGCGACAGGCTCATGATTTGCGGCGGTGCCAGCTCAATTTGGCCGTCCCAATACATCGTCAAGGCTTGCCGAGGGTTGAGCCAAGCGCTTTCGGTGGTCTCGTGGTTGTCATGCGCGGCAATTTGGTCGGTGGGGGCGTGTGCCAAAAAGAAGCGTGTGTCAAAGCGTTTATTCGTGACCGATGGCACCCGTGGCGTGATCCAACGCGACCAAGGCACCAAGGCATGGGTTTGCAAGGTCAAGGCCCCTTTGTGCAAGACCTGGGCAAAAGATTGGCCTTCGCCCAGGTGTTGGCGCGCTTGCGCGAGCGCCAGGGCCGACTCTGTTGCGGTATGGGCGAACAAGACGCTCGATTCTTCAAAGGCCTCGCGCAGTGCGGCAACAAACAAGCTGGCGGCTTTGCCGGCGGCTAAATCGTCTTCCCCTAATTGGGTGTGCAGATCCGACAAAGGGCGGTCCAATCGCTGCAAAATATCGGGGTGGGCGTCGGCTTCATCGAGCTTGCCCCCTGGAAAGACAAAGGCCCCGCCCAGCACCGCAGAAGCCGCATGGCGTTTGAGTAACAAGACTTCCATGCCTGTGGCGCCATCGCGCAGCATGACCACTGTGGCGGAATCGCGGGGTGGGGTGTCAACGGCGGTGGAATTGATTTGCATGAACATCTCCTGTGGGCTGTCAAACTGGCAACAGAGCCAATCTGAATGAAGGCCTATATTGCGGGATTGTCTTCAGGCTATCAGAGTTAAGCGCACGGTCAGCCCTGCGTTGGCACCTAGGCGTCATCTATTTTTTCAAAGGTTCAATGTCATGACAATTGATTTCAAAGGCCGCGTCGCGATCGTCACCGGTGCGGGGGGTGGTTTGGGTAAACAGCACGCGTTGGCGCTGGCCGCCCGGGGGGCCAAAGTGGTGGTCAATGATTTGGGCGCTGATGTGCACGGCGATGGTGGCTCGGTGAGCGCCGCCCAGGTGGTGGTCGATGAGATTCGTAAAAGTGGCGGGGAGGCCATCGTCAACGGGGCCTCTGTGACCGATTTTGAGGCCGTCAAAGCCATGGTTCAGCAGGCCATGGATACGTGGGGCCGGGTCGATATTTTGGTCAACAATGCGGGCATTTTGCGGGACAAGAGTTTCGCCAAAATGGAGATCGCTGATTTTCGTTTGGTGATGGATGTTCACGTCATGGGCGCGGTGCATTGCACCAAGGCGGTCTGGCCGATCATGCAGGCGCAAAACTACGGTAGGGTGGTCTTGACCAGCTCTTCCAGCGGCTTGTATGGCAACTTTGGGCAGGCCAATTACGGTGCCGCCAAAATGGCCTTGGCTGGGCTGATGCAGACCCTTTCGATCGAGGGGGAAAAGCACAACATCCGGGTTAACTGCTTGGCACCCACGGCTGCCACCCGCATGACCGAAGGCCTGATGTCCCCTGAAGTTTTGAAGGCGCTGCAACCCGAGGCGGTGGTGCCGGCCATGTTGGTCATGGTGAGTGAAGATGCGCCCAACAGGACCATTTTGTGCGCGGGTGCAGGCAGTTTCGAGGCGGCGCACATCACCTTGACGCAAGGCCTGCATTTGGGCCTGACGACCGATACGCCCGAGCGATTGGCGGCGGCGCTGGCGCAGGTCAAAGACCCTGCCGGTCAGATCGTGCCCATGTCAGGTTCAGCCCAAGGCGGCCATGAGGTCGCCATGGCGATGGCGGCTGTGCGTCATTGAGCTGAAGATTGCCGCGCCATGCGCAGCTTGTCTTTTTTGTTGGGGCGCTTGCCTTTGATGCCACCTGTGGGGTCATGGGCTGCGCCCAAGGGATGCGGCAGGGCCGGGTTGGCGGCAGGGGTTGCAAGGGTTTGCGGCTCGAACCCGGCTTGGACCTCCCGCGGCACTGCGATGTTGTGCCGCTTTTCAATCAGTCGCCAATGCGCTTCCGTTTCGGGGCTGACAAAACTCACGGCCAGGCCACTGTGCCCTGCACGGCCGGTCCTGCCAATGCGGTGGGTGTAGTCGACTGCCGAGCGCGGCAAGTCAAAGTTGACCACCACCGGCAACTCCGCAATGTCCAAACCCCGCGCGGCCACGTCGGTGGCGATCACCACTTTCAGGCGTGAAGCTTTAAAGTCGGCCAGCACCTGACTGCGTTTGCCTTGACCCAATTGGCCATGGAAGGGCTCAGCATGGATACCTGCTTTTCGCAGCTTGGCCGCAATGATTTGACAGGCATGTTGTGTGGCCGCAAAGACGAGCACCCGTTTCCATCCATGGGTTTGAAACAGGTGGCGAAGCAGTTGTGTGCGTTGAGGTGCATCCACCGCCATGGCGCGTTGGGTGATGTCGGGCGCGGTGCCGACTTGCGGCAGAACGTCGACGCGCACCGGGTCGGTCAGCAGCGCATCGGCCAGGCTTTGCACTGCGGGCGCAAATGTGGCCGAAAAGAGCAGGTTTTGACGGCGTTCCGGGAGCAACTTCAAAATGGCTTGCAACTCATCTTGAAAGCCCAAGTCCAACAGTTTGTCGGCCTCGTCCAGCACCAGGGTTTGCACCGCAGACAGGCTCAAGGCATTTTTGTCGATCAAGTCGAGCAAGCGACCTGGCGTGGCCACAACCACATCAGCGCTGCCGCGCAAGCCCATCATTTGCGGATTGATTGACACGCCGCCAAAGACCACCGTGATTTTGAGGGCTGGCACATGCACGGCCAAACTGCGCAGGGTGTCGCCAACCTGCACCGCCAATTCGCGGGTGGGCACCAGCACCAAAGTGTGAACCCGCCGAGGCGTGGTGCGGGGCTGGCGCATCACCAGTTCCAGCACGGGCAGCACGTAAGCGGCGGTCTTGCCCGAGCCCGTTTGGGCGCTGGCCTGCACGTCTGCCCCTTGCAAAACGGCCGGAATGGCCAAAGTTTGGACAGGCGTGGGCGCCGGATAGTCTTGGGGCTTGAGGGCTTTGAGAAGTTCCGGGCGCAATCCGAGGGTGCTAAAGGGCATAAAGGGTCAAAAGGGTGGGATGTATCCCGATTTCGGGTCAGATGCCACGGAGCATAGACGGATAATGCAGACAAAGACCGTCTTTGTGCCTGAAGTGCGGTTCAAACCCTGAAAGTTCCATGAAAAAAACATTCCCCTTGAAAGCGGAAGGCAAAAACCCCGACCGCGTCCTTGAAGCAGTCAAGCACGTGGTGCGCCAATATGCCCGCCGCGAAGGCCGCAAAACCGTTCCTGCAGGCTTTGATTATTGGGATTTCGATTGCAAAGTGGGCCTGAACCCGCAAGACGCAGAGGTTGCCACGTTTGCCCAAGTGGTCCCTCTCATCGATGCTGTAGCCAAAACGGGTGCCGCAGCGTGTTATGTGGAGGTATTGTCCAAACCGGTCATTCGGGCTCGCAAGCCCCAAGTACCTGCAGGCGAGGCGGGCGAGTCCAACCCTTTGCCTTCCAATGAGGCCTCATTCTCCGCAACCTCAAGGCCGTCATGAACACCCAAATCGAAGCCATGCTCGAGTCCATACGCCAAATGGAGCATGACATCGAATGGGAGCTCAAACGGATACGAGAGGGGTTGAAGGTCGATTTTGAAGCCAGCAAAGTGCGCTTTGAACATGAAGTTCTGGCCCAACAAAAGCGCTTCAAGATGGGCGTTTTCAATTACATATTCAACGCGAACATCAAGAGTTTTTTGGCAGCACCATTGATTTACGCGGTGTTTTTTCCGATGGTACTGCTGGACTTGTTTGTTTGGGTCTACCAGTGGGTGTGCTTTCCCTTGTTCGGCTTGGCCCGGGTGGTGCGCTCAGACTACTTCGTCTTTGACCGCGTTCACCTGGGCTATCTCAACATCATCGAAAAAATCAACTGTGCTTATTGCTCCTATGGCAATGGCTTGATGGCTTATGCGCGGGAAGTGGTGGGTCAAACTGAGCAGTATTGGTGCCCCATCAAGCATGCCCGCAAGGTCCTGCATGCGCACCCTTATTACCTCGGCTTTGCCGACTTTGGCGACGCCAAAGGCTACCAAACGCAGCTTGAAATGTTGAACGCCAGGCTGGCTGCACTCAAGGCCGATATTCAGAAGGACGAAGCGCCTCCGTCAAAGCCACCCAAGCCCCCGGCTGCTTGAGTGGAGCGGGCGTTTCTTCGTGCCACAATATCGCAATGAATCATAGAAAAGGCATCATTCTGGCGGGCGGCTCAGGCACGCGTTTGTACCCAGTGACGCAGGCCGTGAGCAAGCAACTCATGCCGGTCTACGACAAGCCCATGGTTTATTACCCCTTGACCACGCTCATGCTCGCTGGCATTCGCGAGGTGCTGTTGATCAGCACACCCCAAGACACGCCGCGCTTTACCGAATTGCTGGGCAATGGTCATCAGTGGGGCATGAACATCACTTATGCGGTTCAGCCCAGTCCCGATGGTTTGGCGCAAGCCTTCATCATAGGTAAGCGTTTTGTGGGCGGTCACCCCAGTGCATTGGTGTTGGGGGACAACATTTTTTATGGCCATGATCTGGTGGGTTTGCTGAACAACGCCGTCGCCCGCACCCAAGGCGCGAGCGTGTTTGCCTACCACGTACATGACCCTGAGCGATATGGTGTGGTGGCTTTTGACGAGGCGCAGCGCGCCATCAGTATCGAAGAAAAACCGGCCCAACCCAAAAGCAATTACGCGGTCACTGGCTTGTATTTTTACGATCAACAAGTCTGTGACATTGCCGCCCACATCCAGCCCTCGCCGCGTGGTGAACTTGAAATCACCGATGTCAACCGCCAGTATCTGAAGCAGGGCGAGTTGAGCGTCGAAATCATGGGCCGTGGTTATGCGTGGCTGGACACCGGCACGCACGACAGCTTGCATGAGGCTGCAGGCTTCATTGCCACGCTGCAAAAGCGCCAAGGCTTGATGGTGGCTTGCCCGGAGGAAATTGCTTTCGCGCAACACTGGATCACGGCGCAGGACGTGGCCCGCCTGGCCAAACCTTTGGCCAAAAACGGCTACGGTCAATACCTTTTGAACCTGATCAAATAAAAAAATTTCCCAGACATGGCTTACACCGTTACCCCTACTCAAATTCCCGATGTGTTGATTTTGGAGCCGCAGGTGTTTGGCGATGCGCGGGGTTTTTTTCTAGAGAGTTTCAATGCCCGCGATTTTGCCCGATCCACCGGTTTGGACGTGCTGTTTGTGCAAGACAACCACAGCAAATCAGCCCATGGTGTGTTGCGCGGCTTGCACTACCAAATTGAGCATGCGCAAGGCAAGTTGGTGCGGGTTATCCAAGGCGAAGTGTTTGATGTGGTGGTGGACATGCGGCGCTCCTCGCCGACATTCGGCCAATGGGAGGGTCTGCGACTGAGCGCTGAAAACCACCGCCAATTGTGGGTGCCGCCCGGCTTTGCCCATGGTTTTGTGGTGTTGAGCGAGTGTGCCGAGTTTGTCTACAAAACCACCGACTACTGGTACCCCGCGCACGAGCGCAGTCTGTTATGGAACGACCCCGCGATGGGGATTGACTGGCCGATTGACTTTGAACCCCAATTGGCAGCCAAGGATGCGGCCGGACTGCCTCTGGCTCAAGCGGCCTGTTTTGTGTAAAACGGGCTACCGCCATGCAACGCCGCACTTTTATGATTCAAGCCATGGCTTTGGGCTGCGGTTCAGGGGTCCAACTGGCGATGGCCCAAATGCAGGGGGGCACTTCCCAGGCATGGCCTCAAAAGCCCATCAAGTTGCTGGTGGCTTACCCGCCCGGTGGCGTGAGCGACGTGATGGCCCGCATGGTGGCCGAGCGATTGGCACAACGTTTGAACGTCCCTGTTTTGGTTGAAAACAGACCGGGCGCCAGCGGCGCACTGGCTGTCAACGTGGTGAACAAATCTGCAAACGATGGTTACACCCTGGCTGTTTCGGCCATCAGCCCTTTGACACTCAGCCCGCATTTGGGCAAGCCCCTGTTTGATCCAAAAGACATTGTGCCCGTCGCAGGGCTGATGGTGTCACCGGTCCTGTTGGTGGCCACGCCGTCAGCTGGATTTGCTGATTTCAAAAGCATGCTCAGCGCGGCCAAATCGAAACCCTTTGCGCTGCGTTGGGCCACATCGGGTGCGGCTTCTTTGGGCCATGTCATGCTTGAGCAGTTACATGCAGCGGCCCAAGTAGATTTCACACACATTCCCTACAAGGGAGGGGGGCAGCAAATCACGGACGCTTTGAGCGGGCAGTTTGAGTTGTTGTCGGTCAATGCTTCATCTGCGGTGTTGCAACACATTCAAGAGGGTAAATTGCGCCCCTTGGCGGTTGGCTCGCCAGCGCGTTTGGAAAGTCTGCCTGGGGTGCCCACCTTGGCCGAGTTGGGTTTTGCAGCCGCTAATTTGAGTTCGCAATTCGGATTTTTTGCAGCCACTGGCACGCCACCCCTGATTTTGGAGCGACT